>Ga0265298_10003743_pt1 | contig 19887 bp, 20 predicted proteins | sample AusTroGonzalo_MG_3_FD_193486 | JGI IMG/M metagenome (GOLD analysis project Ga0265298, IMG submission 193486) | Bovine rumen microbial communities from tropical cattle in Woodstock, Queensland, Australia - Gonzalo_01 | ecosystem: Host-associated > Mammals > Digestive system > Stomach > Rumen ... | reverse complement strand
GGATTCCCATGAGATCGCCCATGCCGGGGCTCAGCTTTACAAAGGCGAGGACGATTATGTGGGCGGTGCGACCTTCGATCCGGAGCATCCTCAGCGTGTTTATATCAGCAGTGAGTTCAGCCCAATTACCGGGGCACGGACTGTCCATCGTGAACTCTATCAGGGAGAAACGAAGGATGGAGGCAAGAAGTGGACCTGGATGGCGGTGACCCGGAATTCTCCGGCGGACAATCTGCGGCCTTATGTTCCCCGCAAACACGGAATGGAGTGCTGTCTGCTCTGGTTCACGGGGGATTATCGTGCCTATCAGAACTTTGAGACTTCTGTCCGTGGATTGATCGTAAAGTAATAAGTCTTTTGTATTCAATGAGAAACGGTTCTATTACAGTAGGACCGTTTCTTTTTTTACGAAAAATGTGAAACTTTTTGAGAGATTTGGTTTTTAAATAATTGTGTAGGTGTTCCATTGAGAACCTCCTTTACAAATGAATATATAAACTCCGAATACAGAAAAGATATGAAGAAAATCTCTCTAATTATTGCAGTTATCACTGCTTGTGGAGCGTTTGCCGTGACCGACCTCCAGGCACAGCAGGCCAATCGTCAGCAGCGCCGTGGTCCTCAGATGGTTATGCCCTCGGCTATGAGCTCTGAACAGCGGGTGAAGATGCTCGCAGATTCCCTGAAACTCACCGAAGAGCAGCAGACCAAGCTCAAAGCCGTGTTCGATGAACAGGCTGCCGCGATGAGAGAATTGAACGGCAAAGATCGCAATGAACGTGCGGAAGCGATGCAAAAAATTCGTACCGAACAGGATGCGAAGATCAAAGAGATCCTGACAGAAGATCAATACAAGACCTATACCACCAATATGAGCCGCGGATTCAGAGGCGGTCAGGGTGGTCCGGGACAAGGCGGTCCTCAGGCTATGACTTTGGATCAGCGTGTGGATCGTATCGCCAGAGCGCTGGAGCTGAACGATGACATGAAAGCCAAGCTGAAAACCTGCTTGGAAGAGAACGAGAAAGCTATGACCGAGCTGCGTCGGAACAATCAGAACATGAGTCAGTCCGAACGTCGTGAGGCCATGCAGAAGCTCCGCACGGAACAGGAAGCCAAACTGAAAGAAGTTTTGGGCGAGGATCTGTATAAGAAATATCAGGAACAAGCTCGTAACTTCGGTCCCGGTAATAACTTCCAGCAGAGAATGACTCCGGCCCAGCAGGCTGAAGATATAGCCAAGAGACTGGAACTGACGGATGATCAGAAGACAAAACTGACTGCTTTCTATGAAGAGCAGCAGAAGAATATGCAGGAAATGTTCACCAAGATGCAGGGACTCACAAACGATGAACGCCGTGAAGCCATGCAGAAGAGCCGCACCGAGTCTGAAGCCAAGCTGAAAGAGATCCTGGGCGAAGACCTGTACAAGAAGTATCAGGAAGAAATGCGCTCCAGAGGTCCGGCCATGATGAACGGTCCGCGCATGGGTGGTCAGGGTCGCCCTGGACAACGTGGCGGCAACGGCAACCCCGGCAATCGTCCTCAGCGCCGTGGCGGTGGAAATCAATAATCAATTCTGCTTAAAGTAGTTTGTTTAAAAAAAGGCCATTCTGAAAAGAATGGCCTTTGTGTTTTCTGTTGAAACGATTATATTTATTTTTCTTGTATTTAAAAATATGGCTATTACACTGGCCGAGGTTTTTAACGCCATACGCGTTTAAACAATTGTGATCTAAACCGAATTCTGCAGCAGTCTTAAACTAATTATCACGGTTGCAGTACTCTGTTGTTATCTTAATTTGTTTTTAAGATTCATGCAGGTTTGAGGTTTAGATTATGTATCTGACAATAAGATATTTTGAGAATGATTCCATAGAATGGGATCACATCCGCTTTTCCCCTAAAAAATTATTTCTGAGAGCAAACTTCAAACCAAGAATAAATTAGAAAAAACTAATTTATAATAAAAATAAGTAGTTATTATCCAGCTGCTGTTTTTGATTTAATTTAGAATAAAAGGATGAATAAAATTAAAGAAATATATATGCCTAATGGAGAGCGTGCTGGTCATTTGCTTGTCAGCGATTACAGGATCGAGGCTTATTCTTATGATAGGGTATATATTGCGAGATTTGATTTCATCAGAGGGATTACTGATAGAAATGGAAATCACACTCAGGGAACCCCGGATGACTTGGAAAAAATGGTCATTGATTATTACATACTCATGCATCCTGAACAATAAATGGAATAAAAAGATCAGGGGCTTTCATAATTGCTGAAAATGAAAAAAGGAGTCTGACATATTGTGGTTCAAATATAGAGTTTTCTGCTGGTAAATCGGAAATGGTATGTCCCTACTGTAAAGAACAGATAAAAACGCTGAAAGCAGAAAAACGTTTGCAGGAACTGCAAAGCGAAAGAAGACGTGCTATTGCTTTTTTGGTGAGTTTTGTTGTTTTTGGAATTGGAACGGCTTTTATTATCGGATGTTTTAGTGGAAAAGAAATGAATATCGTTCCCTATGTGATTTGCCTTTTTATATCTTTTGTAGTTGGGATATTATTCTTTCAATTATCCAATAACAAATATGTTGTAGGCGTAATGGAGAAAGTTAGAAAAAGGTGAGTTTTTAACTGCAATTTATTCTGTCTCATGTCATATCAGGAGGTTTCCATGCTTCTGATGGGGGGCTCTGTGATAAAGTAAAATATTACAGAGTCCCTTTTTATTTTAGAATGGTGAGAGGTGTTCCCTTAAAGTTTTTATCTCCTGGACGAATGATCCGGTCGTGATAAAAGCGGATGTACTGTTTTTTCAGTTTGACCCAAGCGATGTTTTCATCGTAGGGAACAATGACTTTATCCACTGTCAGGTATTTGAACTTGGCTCCGCGGCGGATCAGCACTTCCAGCATCGGGTCATCATCATCAGGGTGCTCCCAGAAATGGACTTCATGTTCGTGGATGAGTTTTTTATCTTCATCCAGCAGCTCCATCAGGGCATCTTCCGAAAAGGTTGGGTTGTCGATCTTCAGCATCCCGCGGTAATCACCCTTGAGCAAGCGAATATCCCCCAAATAAAACACGGGAGAGATATTGCCGTATTTATAGATTGTGATCTCCAGGAAAGTAGTGGTTTTCAAATTCTCTGCCTGATAAGAACCTGTTCGCATGGAGTAGTCCTTATCCATTCTGCAGGCGGTCAGCGGCAGACAGCAGAGGAGAACGGAGAGATAAAAAAACAGGAAACGTTTCATCTGTATTAGAACATGACACCAATATCGCCTTTGCCAACTTTACCCTCACGCTGGAGTGTTCGGATGATGCCGTTTTCATCCACATCCTTGATATCCGAAGAATAGATACGCATTCCAGCTCGGCCATCACCGATGAACGCGAATTTGCCCAGGAAGTACACGGCATGGGCATCACCGGTGGTTTCATAAGTACCGGCCAGGAACGGTTCAGCGGAGTCCTTTATATTGACCAGCTGCAGTCCGTTTTCAAAATCGGCTATGTATGCGTAGTTGCCGGAGACCCAGACGCCTCGGGGATTGCCGGGAGTTTTGCAGACGGAAACGACTGTGGGTTTTTTCAAGTTGTGGATATCCACAATGGTCAGTCCTTTGTCATAATCCGCCAGATAAGCATGATCCCCCAGTGTGAACACATCCATGAAATTGCCGGGGATCTCGGTCTTATTGATCCGCTTCAGGGCACGGGGATTGCTGATGCTGTATATCTGCATATCTTTTTCTGTAATGACGAAAAGATCCTTTTTGTTCAGATAGAGCTTCCGAACTTCACAGCCCAGATCCAGCCGTGTCGAGAGGATGGGCACATCCAGATCTTTGACATTCACGGATTGGATAGCGTTTCCATCCGCCAGAAAGATGAATTTCTTGTAGCGGCAAACGCTGCGCGCAGGACCTTCTGTTTCCAGTTTACAGTAGATTTCCGGGCGTTTCGGGTCCGAGATATCCAGAATGACCAGCCCCTGATAATCGGCCACATAAACAAAACGTCCGTCCGGGACGACCTGCATGGCCATGCCGGGAGTTTTGATCTCGGAGATGAGCCTCGGCCGATAGGTGTCGCTGGCATTGATGAGCTTGACACCGCCCAGACCGTCCGCGAGGAAAAGTTTTTCGGACTGCATGACGAGCGATTCGACAGAGCCTTCGATCCCCAGTTCGGCAATGACTTCCACAGGGCTGTCTTCGGAGAGACTTACGATTTTGAGCCCGTCATCGTAACAGCCCACAAAGAGATATTCTTCCGTCTCGGTGATAGCCAGATCCCAGCAGGTTCCGGTAATATCGACCGAATGCGTTTTCTTTGGTTCCAGGGGGTTGCTGATATCCAGAAAGTGCAGACCTTCTGGTCCGGCAGCTACATAGAGCTTGTTGCCGTCCAGGCTCAGGAGAATACTGTAAATGTTTTTGAATTTGTCATAATGACTGACGACTTGAGGAGCTTTGCGATCATAGATATTGACGATGTAGATGCCGTCGGTGTAATCGGAGATGCACATTTTATTATTGTTGACCTGGACCATGTTCACGAAGCCCGGAGTATCCACCGTAGAAAGAAGTTCCGGTTTCTCCGGGTTGGAGATATCCACCAGATGCGCGCCGCTATCACCGGCGGCAATGTAAGCGGTATTGCTGACGACCGTTAGTGCAGTGATTTGTCCCGGCAGGGGCAGTTCTGCCACTTTGGTGAGTGACTTGGGATCCTTCATATCCAGGACGATCAGCCCAAAGGAGACATCCGTGATAAAAGCATAACCGTTTTTGGAATAAACATCTATGATGGCAAGTTTCGCTGGATAGCTCCCCAGATTGACCGGATAGGCGATGTTCTCGATGTTGGCGATACTCAGTCCTTTTGTGCTGTCCGCGACCAGGAGATAGGGGGCATCTACATGACACGACACGGCAAGACCGGGTGTGTCAAAAACGGTACACATTTTGGGAGTCCAGGGGTCGCTGACATCAGCTACCAGTACGCCGGAGCGTTCTGAGGACATGAAAGCGTAAGAACCGGCCAAAGTCTGGGCAATATGGATAGAACTAATATCACCGCGGTTCCAGAACGGATATTTGCCGCGCAGGGTCATTTCGTTGGTTTCCTCGGCGGTGACAGTGGTCAGCGCCAGCAGAAACAGTATACAAGCACTTATCCAGGAGGTGCATAAAACAAAGTATTTTTTATTCATAAAGCAGATATTTTTCACGGTCTTTTTTAAATTGAGTTTCGTCTTTTTTCCAGGCGGCAACAATATCCTTAGCCGGGACACCTTTGGCCAGGCGATTGCGGATGCCGGTGCCGCCGCAAAGTTTATCGAACAGATTCCATGTTTTTCCGCGTTTGACGGATTCCTGATACAAGTCACGTCCGTGAACTTTCTTGATCGCTTCCAGAGCGTAGAAATTGATGGGCATGAGAGGTGCTGTTGCCGGCTTTGTAAATTGTACGATCACACCATGATAGTTGTTTTTTCCAATGGTGTAGTGATAGGGAGCAAAGGTCACGCCGGGCAGTTTATAGGCGTTCATCTGTTTTGCCAGCTTGTCCGCGTCGATCCAGGCAGCCGCGATGGTTTCAAATGGGTGATCTGTCCGTATGCCGATATTGACTCCGCCGGCTTCGCCTGCCAGCCCGGTGGAAACGTAATGGAGAGGAGTCTTGGCCTTGGGGATATTGGGTGAGGTGGGGACCCATGCGCGGTTCAGATCCAGCCAGGTGTATTCCCGCTTCCACTGACGCATCTTGACGACGGTCAAGCGGCATTTTTTGCTTATCCAGCGTTCCCCGTTGATCATGCGCGCCATTTCTCCGCTGGTCATCCCGTGAACATAGGGGATATTCCACTGACTAACAAAGGATTTGTATTTGGGATCCAGACGGTTGCCTTCCACACGCAGGCCGCCCAGCGGATTCGGGCGATCCAGTACCATGAACGACTTGCCGCATTCAGCGCAACCTTCCATAGCCAGCCCTAGCGAGCTGACAAAAGTATAAGAGCGACAGCCGGTATCCTGGATGTCATAAATCAGGATATCCAGATTTTTCAACATGGCAGCGGTCGGTTTGCGGGTAGGGCCGGGACCGTAAAGGGAATAGACCGGCAGACCGGTTTCAGGATCTTTAGAGTCTTTAACCTCTTCTCCGGCTTTGGCTTTGCCATAGAGGCCGTGCTCCGCTCCGAACAACGCGGTCAACTGGACTCCGGGCGCTTTGCGAAGCAACTGTATCGTAGAACGCTTTGGAGAGGAAGAAGTTTTTCCGGGGATCAACGCGGCCGGGTGAGTCAGCAGTCCGACTCGTTTTCCTTTGATCGTGGAAAACCCGAGAGATTCCAGCACCTCTGCGCCTGTCTGGATATCATGCTTTGTCTGAGTGGCATAGCTGTGCAAAGGACAGCCTGCCGTCAGTGAAAGCATCACTCCCGCACACAGCTTCAGAAAATCTCTGCGCCCAATCATCTGCCGCAGTTTATCAAAGAGAAAAATGTTGTACAGTAAATAGTCATTCCGGAGAAAATCAATTTTAGCAAAAAATCAGCTTTACAATCAGGGGAGAATCGTTTTTGCTAAAAGGCGGTATGCTGAAGAAGATGCTAATGATCGGAACAGCCGCTTTACTGACCGCGGGCTGCACCAGTGTGACGAATCTGACTCCGAGCCAAACGCCGAGGACAGAGTCGGGTCTGTATCCTTTTGAGATGATGTTCAATACAAGGGCGACCAGTGTTGCTCATGACAGCATACAGGCCTATCTGATGCTGGACGGCGATATGATCGAGATGCAGCGCACTCCTCTGCTGACCAACCGCTGGGAAGTACTGGCACCGGTGCCGGCTGGTAAAGATGTCATAAACTACCGGTTCAAAGTGAATTACCAGTGGAAAGACCTGGGCGGCCGAAAAGAGAACAGCAAGCTCTCGGATGTGTACAATCTGCAGATCGGAGAATAGGACACATCGGAGCCGATATTTTTCTAAGAGAGGTACCCCTCTGAATTTTTCTGCGATATAGTTATCGCAAAATCTTGCGTTACTGCCGGAAGAGGGGTAAAATCCTCGCTTATGCGCTTGCCGGAGGGCAAGCGTGATTTGTGTTATTTTATTTGAATGCCTAAAGAAGAAGCAATATCCTTACGCGGACGTGTCGTACAAGTGCTGCCGGGAACGATGTTCCGGGTAGAACTGCCCAATGGCCATACGGTTTTGGCTCACATTTCTGGAAAAATGCGCAAGCATTTTATTCGTATCAGCGTGGGAGATAAGGTGGATATCGAGATGTCGCCCTACGATTTGAACAAGGCGCGCATCAAATTCCGCTGTTAAAAGAAGCTGTCGCCCGAGCAGTACAATGGGGGAGGCATTGATCGTCTTGTGAAAAAACAGACTTTCTGGGCCATTTTATTGATGATCGGTTTGGTGCTGACACGCTGGCCGGGGTTGTTGCCGGCTAACTTCAGCGCTGTTCATGCCTTAGTTTTCTGTTCAGCTGTCTATTTGCCCAAGAAATGGGGCTGGTGTCTGATTATTCCGACGATCCTGATCTCGGATCTTTGTCTGAATCTTTTCCATTACAAAGTGGCACCGTTTCATCTTTATATGCTGCCCAATTATATCTGCTATGTCTGCATCCTCTTCCTGGGTCAGCGTTTCTTTTCTCCCAAGTCCTCCTGGAGCAAGCTGCTGGGCGGCGGTTTGCTGGGGGCGCTTTTATTTTACCTCATCAGCAATACCTTCTCATTTATACATGATCCGGTCTATTCCAAGGATCTCGCGGGTTGGCTCCAGGCGCTGACGATCGGGGTTCCCGGTTGGCCGCCGACCTGGTTCTTCTTCCGCTACAGTCTGATGAGCACCGGTTTATTCACGGGTCTCTTTGCCGGTGCGATGAAAGCGCTGGAAAAGATATATCCGGAGGAAGAACCGGAAGAAGCTCCCGAAGAGGATGAAGACGAAGAAAAATCCCCCGAAGAATCCTCCTCCAAAAAGGCACATGCCAAGGCCTGAATTTTTATTTCGACAGAGTTGCTTGTAAATCCTGTCAAAAATTCCTCTACATATTACTGACGTTTGGCTCTGTCACCGGTTCCCGGTGAAATCCATTGGGAAATCATGCTACCGGGGGTTACGCTTCGCTCACCCCCGGCTATTCTCTCATAACCCGTTTCGGGTTAATAAAATGGAGCCATGCTGTGCATGGCTCTGCAATCGTAAAATCCCGGAGGAATTCATTCTGAAACCCTGAAAGGGTGATTCGATGGTAGCCGGGCTGGTGCGCTTGCGCACCCCCGGTAATGCCATCCCAAAAACACCTCACCGGGAACCGGTGACAGAAATGAATATACCCCTTGCGGGATTGCAAAATATCTGCTACTTTATTCTGGTCGTTTCTCGGCAGTATGTGCTGCTGAGAAATGGAAAAAGATAAATTATTAACATATTTAGTTTTAACGCTTAGCGTCAAAACAGTTACGGTCTGAATTGAAACGTCCAAATTTTAGTTATGTGACCGAACTCGTTTAGAACGCCCCCCTCGTGGGGTGTCTCTTCGTGTTTCCACATAACGGGTTTTGGACGACCTCAATTCGGGAAACAGAATGGCGACCACGTATCATAGAAGCAATTTTCTATTGTGGCACAGGTGAAGACTCACCCTTTCTTTTTCCCGTAGAAATCTAAAGAATGATTTCTTCAGATTTTTCTGTTCCAGCTTTTGCAAAAAACTAAAAAATAAGGAGTTTATATATGAAGAAAATAAGTATAAGTAAATGCATGCGAAGCATATCAATAGGAATACTTGCGACAGCATTTTCTCTGATGGCCGGTACAGTTATCACGCAAGCAGAATCTGTCAAAGAGGGCGAGAACTGTGTGATATCCTTGCCTCAAGAGATAAAACTGGACATGGTCTGGATCAAACCCGGTACCTTCATGATGGGGAGCCCGAAAGATGAACTGGGCAGAAGTGATCATGAACCCCAGCACCAAGTGACATTGACAAAGGGTTATTGGTTAGGAAAATATGAGGTGACACAAAGACAATGGAAGGCGGTGATGAAAAAAAATCCTTCTCAATTTGTGGGAGATGATCTGCCGGTAGATCAGGTCAGCTGGGAGGACGCGATGGAGTTTTGCCGAAAGCTGACGGAGCGGGAACGCAACACGGAGAGATTGCCATCGGGGTATGAATACACTCTGCCGACGGAGGCTCAGTGGGAATATGCCTGTCGCGCTGGAACAACGACCGCCTTGAACAGTGGAAAGAATGTGACAACGACAAAGGCAGAAGGAATATGTGATAATTTAGATGAGGTTGGTTGGTATTGGATGAACGGAGGAAAGGAGAATTGGAATGTAAGAAAAGATCCGGCATTTTGTACGCTTCCGGCACTTTGTACCCATCCGGTAGGACAAAAGAAACCAAACAACTGGGGCCTGTATGACATGCACGGGAATGTGTGTGAATGGTGTCTGGACTGGGCTGGAGAGTATCCAACGGGAGCGGTGAGTGATCCCGCGGGGCCGGATACGAGCACAGATCGTATTCATCGTGGAGGCTGCTGGTTTTACAGTCCGCGTTATTGCCGTTCGGCGGATCGCAGTACGAGTAAGCCCGCTGACCGGTCCCTCAATGTGGGCTTCCGCCTCGCCCTGACACCGGTCAAATAGAGGCTTTTTATGCTGAAAACAAAGATCCCCGACGGTTCACCCCGCCGGGGATTTTTGCATTTGTCCCAAAATCATTTTGGGATCAAACTAGTCTTGAAGAGTATCAATCTGCTTGCATTCCTCCGAGAAGTCCTGGAGTGCAAAAACAAACTTCGTCGCGTTTAAGAAATAGCTGGGATAGGCTTCTTTCAACTTCGTGATATCTTCTGTTGAAACCAGAACGACAGCCCCTTCTCCGGGGGTGATTTGTCGTTCTGTCTGTGAATAGAGGATGTTGGCTTGCTCTCTTTCTTCCGTTGGGAAGTGCCGCATAGAGACGGTTTTCCGGATATAATTGATATACAAAACAATATAACCAAGATTGAATGGTTTTTCCTCTGTTGTTTTTACTGTTTTGATGAGAGCCTGCAGTTTATCTAAAAATTTGTGAGCTTCATTTTTTTCGTTGTAGATACGGCAGAAATCTCTTTGTGAAAATTGTTCATAAGCTTTCGCGACAGGGAGATTTTCTTTTCGAGCGAAGATGGCGCTTGTGAGCTGGAAAAACTCCAGCCAATCCTCATCGCCGATTCCTGACTTCAAAGGTGAACGTGAGATCAATTCGGCGGTTTCGACCGCTGTAGCCCAAGCGTGTTGAAGGAGCGTTCTGATTTGCAACTCGATTTTTAATCCATCCAGCGCGGTATCTTCTGAGTGATATTTATAAACAAAGTGGATGCTTCGGTAACCGCTTGTTTTAGGAGAGGAAACATAATCGTAAATATCGTGCTCCAAAGTGAAACCGCTGGGGATATTTTGAGACAAACAATCTTGAGCTTTCTTTAGGATTTGAGCATCAGTAAAGACATATCTTGCGCCGCCGATATCCTGCATTCCTCCCAGTCCCATATCCTTGTTGCGTTTTAGTTTGGTGATGATCGAAGTCATTCGCTTGAGTCGCTGAGAGGAAAATTCCGCGTAAATCCTTGCATTGTATAAAATGCTTCCAATTTGTTTATACAGATCCTCTAAAACGGAAAGATGTGTCTTTCTCCAGTCATCGACAATCAGTGTAGCTTCAGCGGTTTTCAACATATCTACCGGGGCAGGATCCGCGGACAGGACGGAGCCGACTTTATTGAGTTGGTGTCTGGAATACTTCATATCACGGATTTTTTTTGAGTTCAATGCCGCCGACCCAGCCAAAGTGCGGACGGCAGTAGTGAACGGGTTTCAAGCTAGAGAGTGCGCGCGGTTCCGGATCGGATGGCGTCTGATAGGTCAATTCCTCCGGCCGGAAGGGGACAAAATCCATTTCTTTGATTTCAAAGGCATTGCGCAGCATACAGATGCGCTGCCAGTCAAATCCCATGCAGCGGGCCACGGCGCAGTCCACGGCCAGGGGATGAGTTCCCGCGATGATGACACCCATTTTAACCGGATCAGGAGACATGGGGCCGTTGCCCTCACCGGCAATGATCCCGTCCACAACAGCCAGATAACGAAGCGGTTCAGAGCGGCGCTGACTGTCTCCCCGGAAATGGAAAATGCACTTGTTCAGATCCAGCACCATCCGCCAGCAGGTGTCGTTCCCGTGCCAGTTGCCGGAGCGGACGACTTTCTGGGTATCTCCAAAGAACACTCTTCCAACGCTTTTCAGCGGAACAAAGATCCGGGAAAGGAAAGGATATTTCTTCATCCAGCGTTTGGCCGCTCCCATCCAGGAATGTTCCAGCTTGGCTTTGGCGGTATTGGCCGGGAACTGATCGCCGCCCTGGTCGGGAGTGCCTTCCGTATGGTGAGGGAGCCAGTTCTTGTTCGCGTTGATCCCGACCAGATTCTTGAGCGCGCAGGTGATGCCCACTTTTTTATGGGTCTTCATCTTGGGCAGATTGATCAGGACATCCGCGTCCATCGGCGTGCGGCAAAGCAGATATTCATGATTGGCCTGCGCGTGGTGGCGGTTGGTTTCTTCCATGTCGATGGAAGCGCCGAAGAGCTTGCCCAGTCCCTTGAACTGATAGAACTCGCTGGCCCGGTCCAGATGGACATGAGTGGAGCCGAGCGGATCCCCCGGCAGCTTTGTCTTGGAGACCGTGATGCCGTCCACGGCGTGCCATTCTTCGGGGCGCAGGTCGAGCAGAGCGATTTGGACTCCGGGATATTTTGTCTGAAGTCGTGAAACGATGCTGTCCAGCCGGCAGTATTCACGGATCTTTGCGAAAGAGGAATCAGTCTGGGGCGCGTCGCAGATGGTGATCTTGCCGCTGCCGTCCAGTTGGGACGCGGCCCATTCCGTGACCGCTTCGATCACGGCCGGATGGGTGACGACATGCTCCCAGCAATCGGGACCGGGATGGCGTTCGTCATGCTCCTTGACCCAGTTGGGTTTGATGACGACATGGTCGCCCTTGCGGATAAAGTGTTCGGGCAGATGGAGGATCTGCAAAGCCCGGCTGACCATCTCCTGAATATCAGCGGGATGACTGTAATCAGTACAGCCTTGACAGAGAGCGACATGGGAAGGAGTTGACATACTTATCGGGATTCCAGCACCACGAATGCCGTGGCATATTGTTCTGTGTGACTGAGTGATACGTGGATAGCATCCACACCGCGCCGCTGCTGGATCAGTGCGGCTTTATCAAACAGGGTGATATGGGGTTCGCCGTTTTCACCGTTGGAAATTTCTATGTTCTCACAGTTGACCTCTCCGAAGATCCCGGTTCCAAAGGCTTTGCCCAGAGCTTCTTTCGCGGCAAAACGGGCGGCGATCCTCTGGACTTTGTTGGCAGAACCGCAGCAGGTTTTGATCTCATTGGGACGCAGTATCTTATTGAGGAACGTCTCTCCGTTCTTCTCCAGCAGGGAGCGGATGCGTTCCACCTCAACGATATCTGTACCGATGCCGACGATCATGACTGGATAAAGAGTTTGACGGCGGTGATGACCAGCAGTACCGCGAAGATCTTCTTCAGGATGCTCACGTCCAGCCAGTGACAAAGGTGGCTTCCCAGCTGTGCCCCCGCGATGGAGCCCACGATGATGACGATGACCAGTCCCCAGTGGGGAAAGGGGGTGTGCGAGGCAGACGCGTGGTACAGACGGGCGATCACACCCGAAAGAGCCGTGGGTATGATGATGATCAGTGACGCGGTCACAGCCTGCTTGAAGTCAAACTTCAACACAGCCGTTATCAGCGGGATCAGGATCACACCGCCGCCGATGCCCAGCAGACCGCTGGTCGTTCCGGCGGCCAGCCCGACCAGGATGGCCAGAAGATAAATAGTAAGCCCGGTCATTTTATAAAACTATTCGATTTCGCGCGTAACGGAACGCACCGGTTTGGAGAGGATAAAGAGCAGTCCGGCCACGCCCATCGCGAACCAGAATATCCGCATGAACTGGCGGGACATCAATATCCCGGAGCTTTCTTCGTTCTGAGCCGGTGAATTGCGCAGGATGATTTGATCCATCTCGCGTTCCTGATCCAGAAGCTCCTTCAGGTTTTGTTTCTCGGTGATGTTGTTTTGGGCGATCTGCGCGGCATCCGTGGAGGCCAGCCGTTCGCCATGATCCGCCGATTCAATGATCGCGACCGGTTCTTTTTCCTGAGGTTCGGCACTGATATGACCCGCGACCAGACCCGCGATGAGGTTGCCCAGCGAGCTGGCCAGGAACCAGATGCCCATCATCTGACCGACCAGACGTTTGGGCGAGAGTTTGGACACCGTGCTGAGACCGACCGGACTCAGACAGAGTTCGCCCAGCGTGTGAACTAAATAGGTGATGATGAGCCAGGTAGGCCATACCTGGGTATCATCCGACACGAGCCGCGCGCCCGCGGCCAGGATCAGGAATCCCAGAGCCAGCATGATCAGACCCAGCGCGAACTTGATGATCAGCGGCGGGTTGCAGTGATGCTTGGCCAGCATGGGCCACATGGAAGCGACCATCGGTGCCAGAATGATGATGAAAACCGGGTTCAGTGACTGGAACCAGCTGGCCGGGACCGGGTTGAACTGAGTCAGCCAGGCAGCGGGGATGATCCCGCCCAGAAAACTGATGTCGCGCACGGTGTAGCGTTCGGCAAAGATGTTCATGGAGGAGCCGGCCTGTTCAAAGCCGGAGAAGAACATGGCCGAAGCGATAAAGAGCAGGGCGATCACGCCCACACGTTTTTTCTCGTTCGTGGTCAGTTTGGCAAAGAAGAACGCATTGATGAAGAACACCAAGGCCAGTCCCACGATGACGATGGCGGCTTTCTCCGCCAGCTTGACCGGGTTCAGAGGGAGGATCCCCAGCATGCACAGTCCCACCAGGATCGCCAGTGCCGCCAGTCCGGCGTAAAAAATGTTCCAGGACTTCCGCGCGGGCTTTTCATCCGGGCCGCGCAGACCGATATTGCCCAGATAGTGTCCCGTCAGCTTGAACTGCATCAGGCCCAGCACCATACCCAAGCCCGCGGCTGCGAAACCCAGATGCCAGTTGACCTTCTCGCCCAGGTATCCCACCAGCAGCGGTCCGATCGCCGAGCCGACATTGATGCCCATGTAGAAGATCGTAAAGCCGGAATCCTGCTTCACACCGCCGTTCGGGTAAAGCTGGCCGACCATCACGCTGATATTGGGCTTGAGCAGACCGGTGCCCAGAATGATCAGCAGCAGTCCGAGGAAGAAAGTATGCACACAGGGAACAGCCAGAGTGAACTGTCCGGCAACGATGAGCAGTCCGCCGATAAACACCGCGTTGCGGGCGCCGATCAGACGATCCGCGACCCAGCCGCCCGGCAGCGATGCCAGATAGACCGATGCCGTGTAGAGACCATAGACGGCTGCCGCGGTCTTGTCATCCATCCCCAGACCGCCGTTTTGCACCAGCGAAGTCAGGAACAGAATGAGAATACCTCTCATGCCGTAATAACTGAAACGCTCCCACATCTCTGTAAAGAACAGAGTGCGGAGCCCTTTGGGGTGACTGTTCAGACCAAACATCCTGCGCTTGAGTATAAAGCAGAAAGAACTCTGTTTCAATCCGCTATTTTACGGAGGAACAATATTATTGAGGGGAAAGGGGGAAAAGACGTTTTACGGTGTATCACACACTGTAAACGTATAAGGTCGTCTCACTTGTGGAGATATGATATTCGGTCGAGATCCGTTCGATGATCTGCGCGTCCGTCATCCCCAGCTGACGATACGCCATCGTCAAAAGCCGGATCCCCGTCATTCGTTCTTTCAGACGGCCTTCCAGAATGCCGTCCTGACGGGCTTCTTTGAGAAGTTCATCCAGAGAAGGGCTGTTGGCGTTTGAGTTCTTTTGATCGCTTTGGTCGTTCATCGCAGCACACAGAAAACCTACCAGAGAACCCGTTCCGGCGCAAGAATGGAAAAAAGAAAGGAGAGCAAACGGGCTGCTCTCCTTTGGCGTTACCTCCTTGGAAAAGGGGGGGTGTCGGTTTAGCGGTTGATGTCGCTTACCAGTTCAGGTCGATCACGATGGGGCCAAGTCTCACCAGGACCCAGTTCCCGCCGTTCAGTTCCCACTGGTACCCGATCGGGGCGGGTTCCACCGGCGGAGGGGGCGGCGGCGGTACCGGAGCCACGATGATCGGTGCCGGAGCAGGGATCACTCTGGGCGGCATGGGTGCCGGACGCGGAGCCACATGGTGGCGGTGGTGAGCCGGCATCGGAGCCGGGGCCGGATGGTGATGGAATCCGGGCTGAGGTCCGCGCGGGCCATTGTGTCCCGGTCCCTGAGGTCCATGTCCGGGGCCTCTGCTTTCGGGTTTTGCTGCCATCGCTTGAGGAGCGGGTTTGGCGGCTTTATCGTTCTTGGCGCTTTTGGCTTCGGCCATTGCCGGGGCGATTGCGAATGCGGCCACCAGCAGAGCTGCCAGGATCATGTTCTTTCCAAATAAATTCTTCTTCATGTTATTACCTTTCTCTTTACAGGGTTTAAACTTCCGGGTGAGTTGGAGCTTTTCGACCGATCGAAGGCACCCTCGCCCGCACACCTTGTTAGACGCCGGGGAGGGTATTTTATTCAACGTACCGGTAGGTAATTTATTTATTTTTTGAATAACTTTTTTATATTGAATCGGATATGAAATAAAAATTTTTTGATTTTTTTTAATTATTTTGCTTTTTTACGGTATCTTTTCGGGATAAAATCTCCCGCGTGAAGATAAATAATAGGTTCGGATCGTTTTCTCGAAACCAGGCTGTTCTTTCCGGCGTTTGCGCGGGGATGTGCGGTTTGATTTCGTCGTTTTCTTGTTTTGCGTCAGCAAGTTATATTTTAAACACACAGGATGTCTCCCGTCTGGAGTATTACCAGAAACAGGGAGTGCAGGCAGATGTGCTGGTGGAGGATGTCTGGGTGGATCTCTCTGCGGATCAGGGAGCAATGTTCAGCGCCGGCAGTTTCATCTTCAATAAGGATGAAAAGGAATTATCGGAAGATCTCCAAAAATCCCTGGAACAGGAAGGACAACCGGTCTGCGCCAAGGGAATAAAGACCGTTTCGGCCCGTCCGCCGGCCGATCAGCGCACTTTGGGGCAGACGATCACCTTTGACGCGGTGCTGGATCACAAGCTGCCCAATTTCTCCGGCGGCAAGTCCATGCCGGATGCCTGGCTGCCCGTTTCGGAAGGCGAGGACGAGATGTATATCCAGCGGCGTTACTGTGCGTCTCTGGGCTGTGAGACCTTGTGCATCGTGGAAGCCCGTACCGGCAGGATCCTGCGTCCTCTGACCGCGGAGCGGGAATGGGCCAAGCTGAAACAGTTGACCGCCTTTGAAGATATAGACCAGCCGGATCTGGATACCGGCCGCATGAACGCGGACCGCACGGCCATGTGGATCAATCGGGAGAATGATCTTTATTACATCAAGCTGGACGGCAGCGCGGCCCGGCGGCTGACCTCGACACCGGAGCCGGAAGAACTGGTGAACTTCAGCCCGGACGGACGTTTTCTGGCTTATGTCTCGGCCAATAATCTCTGGGTCGTGGATGTGGAGGATGGATCACCGCGCGCCATCACAAAGGATGGGTCGGGCACGATCCTGAACGGCAAATCCAGCTGGGTCTATTATGAAGAAGTTTACAGCCGCAACTGGCAAGCCTACTGGTGGAGCCCGGATTCACGTCAGCTGATCTTTTACCGCACCGACGAGTCTGTCGTGCCGACCTTCACCCTGATCGACGAGACCGGTGAGAGCCAGCGGATCATCACGACACGCTATCCGCGGGCCGGGGAACCGAATCCGCGCGTGACGCTGGCCGTGGCCGATGTGAGCGGCGGCACTCCGCATTTTGTGGATCTGCATGAATACGATCCCGAAGGCTATATCGTGACGGGAGCCGGTTTCACGGCGGACAGTCAGCCCTGGTACATCATCCAGGATCGCGCTCAGAAGTGGCTCGATTTCTATGTGGACGGCGTGAAGAAGTTCAGAGATTCCACTCCGGCCTGGATCGAACCGCCGCTGGGGCCCATCTTCCTGAAAAACGGAAACTGGGTCGGGACCAGCACGCGCGACGGTTTTGCGCACATATACCTCTATGACAGCCAAAAGCTGGGCGGCAAACCGGTGCCTCAGCTGACTCCCCAGACCAGGGAAGGCGTCAAACAACTGACGAAGGGTCCCTGGGAAGTGAGAAATCTGCTGGCCGTGGATGAGGAAAACGGCTGGGTCTATTTCACGGGAACGCGCGATAACCTGATCGGAGCGAATTTCTATCGGGTCCATCTGAAGAGTGCGAAAGTGGAACGCCTGACCTGGGAACCCGGTTCCCATCAGGTTTCGCTGAGTCCCAATATGAAGCTGTTCGCGGACTCCTGGTCCAGCCGTCAGTCGCCCGGTGCCAGCGCCCTGTGGGCCACAGATGGAGCGGCTAAAGTCAGGACTCTCCATTCCAATCCCGTTTACGCTCTGGAAGAATACAAATGGGGCAAATCGGAACAATTCGCCATCACGCTCAAGGACGGCTATCAGATGGAAGTTGGCTGGATACTGCCGCCTGATTTTGACCCGAACAAGAAATATCCGGTCTGGATGCAGATCTATGGCGGACCCGAAATGCCGAACATCCGCGATGACTGGGCAGGCGGCAGAACGTCGGATCAGTCCCTGGCGGCCGAAGGTGTAATTGCCTTCTATGCTGATCCCCGTATCGCCAGCGGCAAAGGTTCTAAATATGCCTGGCCGTGCTACAAGCACGTCTATGTACAGGAAGGCGCGGATCTGGCCGAGGCGATCGAGTGGCTGGGCAGTCAGCCTTTTGTGGACAAAGACCGCATCGGCCTGAGCGGCTACAGCTACGGCGGCTGCATGACTCTGTGGATGATGACACGGTATCCGCTCTTCTGCGCGGGCATTGCCGGCGGTTCCATCGTCAACGAGCGGGAGTATGATTCCATCTATACCGAACGCTACATGGATACTCCGCAGAACAATCCCGAGGGCTATGAGACCTCCAAGATCCTGGCCAAAGCGTCGGATATCCATGGAAAACTGCTGCTGGTTTACGGTCACCTGGATGACAACGTTCATCCCTGCAACAGCCTGAAGTTTGCCAAGGCGCTGCAGGACGCGCGTGTCCAGTTCGACCTGATGCTCTATCCCCGGACGGCTCACGCCTACGGCGGAGCGCATCATTACCAGCTGATGCGTGATTTTATCCGGGAAAATCTGAAGCCGTAAAAGAACCACGGGTGGTATTAAAAGAACCACAGATGGACACTGATAAACACAGATAAACAATTCAATAACAATAGTTTATGTAGAGATGCGAGATTTTCGCGTCTCCGCGCGTCTCCATTTTAATGACCCGGAACGGGGTTCTTAAAAATTCTCACTTGCGGTTTTAAAAGAAATATGTTATCTTGCTTTACGTTAATTTGTTCAACGGTGTGAGCAATATAATATGAAGATGAAAAGAACGATTTTAGGGCTGCTGGCTATGGCGCTGGCGGCAGCAGCAACACAAGCCGAGGAACCGTCTATCGCTTATAAGATAAGCGGAAACAGCCTGGCGATCGCATATACCGGGACACTCTTCCAGAGCACCGACGCTGTCAACTGGGCGGAAGTCGCGTCCGCGTCTAATCCTTATGTAGTCACGTTTGACAATAAAAAGCTCTTCTTCTGCGCGAAAGGGGAGACCTCTAAAAACATGACCATCCCGCTTTCGGACACTGTCAGTCTGGACATGATCTGGGTCGAGCCGGGTACGTTCCTGATGGGCAGTCCGGAAGACGAGCTGGGTAGAGCTAATGATGAAACCCAGTACGAAGTGACCCTGACAAAGGGCTATTGGCTGGGTAAGTTTGAAGTGACCCAGGCACAGTATGAAGCCGTGATGGGGAAGAATCCGTCCAACTGGAAGGGAGCCGATCTGCCGGTGGAAAAGGTGACTTGGAATGACGCGATGGAATTCTGTGCCATACTGACAGCATCAGAGAAAGCGGCGGGACGACTGCCGGAAGGTTATGAATACACACTGCCGACTGAAGCGCAGTGGGAATACGCCTGCCGTGCCGGAACGACCACGGCTTTGAACAGCGGAAAGGATCTGTCCGATCAAGAGCAATGTCCCGAAATGGATGAAGTGGGGTGGTATAAGTACAACTGTGATGACAAGACCCATCCGGTGGGACAAAAACTGCCGAACGCCTGGGGACTCTATGACATGCACGGAAATGTGAGGGAATGGTGTTTGGATTGGTATAAATATGCTTATCCGACTTCAGCGGTGACGGATCCCACAGGGCCGGAGACAGGAACGTTTCGAGTCATACGCGGCGGCTGCTGGAGCAGCGAAGCAAGCAGATGCCGTTCAGCGTACCGGAGTAACAGCTTCCCGGACGGCAAATCCAACATTTACGGTTTTCGTGTGGCGCTGACTCCGGTTTCATTTGTTCCTGGCAAGAACATTACCGTTCCACTTTCGGAGGATGTGAGCTTGGATATGATCTGGATCAAACCGGGTACGTTCCTGATGGGCAGTCCGTCAGACGAACTAGGCAGAGATGATGATGAAATCCGGCATCAGGTGACTCTGACCAAAGGCTACTGGCTGGGCAAGTATGAAGTGACTCAGGCACAGTATGAAGCCGTGACAGGAGAGAATCCTTCCCGGTTCATAGGGGCCGATCTGCCGGTAGAGTGTGTCAGTTGGGATGACGCGATGGCGTTCTG
>Ga0265298_10003742_pt1 | contig 19890 bp, 17 predicted proteins | sample AusTroGonzalo_MG_3_FD_193486 | JGI IMG/M metagenome (GOLD analysis project Ga0265298, IMG submission 193486) | Bovine rumen microbial communities from tropical cattle in Woodstock, Queensland, Australia - Gonzalo_01 | ecosystem: Host-associated > Mammals > Digestive system > Stomach > Rumen ... | reverse complement strand
ACCCTCTTCTGCTATCTCGAGCAGACCTTCATGTGCTTCATGGAGCGCCGCCACTACCAGCGAGTATATAAACAACAATAATTGCAAATCCCCACAAGGCTGAAAATGCTTTGTGGGGATTTTTTGTTATGACAAACTTAACAATATCTTTTAAATGTTCTAAGCTTCTCTTCTTTCAGTATCCTTGGAAAGTCCAGATTCATGTCTTTAAATTCCTGCATGATGATTCTGTTCTCCATGAATGTCTCTGTGGCCCGTTCAAGATTCTGACGTAGCAACTCACGATCCGCCTCTTCATCTTGTAATCTCTCTCTCTGTGATTGGCTACAGATTCATAGATTGACCGCAGGCATTCACGGTTTTCTCTTTCACTTCTGCCTTTAGGGTCGATGTGGTTCTTCAAGAAACTATGTAACACTTTTGCACCGATATCTCCTTTAAAATATCGACGTGTTGCCGTAGATAAGAAGATACCAACCACTTCCATCTGGTTTAATCCCATTCTGCTGGCTATAATCTGAAACAGATAAATTTCCTGTGGAGCTGAGTATCCGTCAGCCCCGATGAGTTTGATGATGTCTCTCAAATATTTCTCCTTTCCTTGGGGAGTCTTGGGCATTTCTTCGTTTGCTTGATCGTAGTTGCCTCTCAGCGCTTCCAACAAATGTGCTTCATCAATGCCCTCCAAATGACAAAGAGTACTCATGGCTTCTTTCTCCTCAGATATAATCTGACCATCGGCAATAGCCATCGCCGTAAGATCACGAGCCAACTTAAATTCTGGCTCTGTAATAACACTTAATAATTTTGTAATAATACTCATGCCAATTTATTTTTTTTGTTAGTTGCTTCACAGTCAGCCATAAGCTGTTTTTGTATTAGGCGATTACATAGCTTGTGTAAGGTATAGCAGAATGCAAAGAGACCAATAGTCAGAATGATATTGACCGTGTCATTGTGATATTTATTAATGGCAATAGCATCGTATGTGCCGTGAAGTATGACGGGCACAGCCCAGATGAATGATAATTGCCATAAACGTCTCCACCCTTTTTGGGGTATGTATTTCGCAATAGAATAGAAGTATCCCATTGCTACCGCATAGATATAATGTCCAGGAACAGTGAGGACGGCGCGGATCGCAGCAATTGAGCCCCAGTCTGTTCCTCCATGGAAATACACATAATCCACATTCTCAAGGGCCGCAAATCCCATACTTACGCTGACAGCATAGACAATGCCATCGAATCTTTCGTCAAAGAATGGATTCTTGCTAACAAGTATCCATAGCATAAGTAATTTGACGGTTTCTTCTGGGACCGCAGCATAGAAGAAGGCCGTCTTGGTAAGATCAAGGACGCTGTCACCATCGTAAGCCCAATCAAAATAAGCTGGGAAATAACGCCTAAGCGAAAAAATCATAGCCGTTGACACAATACCGCAGACGAATCCCTTAAACAGCATGGCAATGGGTTCCGGATGCACCTTATCGTACCAAAACACATAGGCCATCATCACAAAGGCAGGTAATAGGGCTGCTAAGAAAGCCCATATTCCTCCCCCGTTCAATTCCGGAACCATCATTATTCTCCAGTCACAATAAGATGCCTAACAAACTCTTCGATGATGTCGAGCCCTTCATACTGGCTGATGTTTTTGTCTTTTATCTCTTCGACAAGAAACAGAACAAGCTTTAGTGGAGGAATGCCGATCTTTTTGGCAAGAATTTCAATGATATGCATCTCAAGCGGATAATAATTCTTATCTGCAGACATGACTCTGATGAGATTAAGCAGATATCTCTTCTTGTCTTCTTGCGTGACAAGAGCATTTGATGTGGTGATTTGATTACGGATGGAGTTCATCAGTTCTACATTGGATATATCTTCTATCATGCAAATCTCCAATATAGTTTTTCTTTCCTCTTCCGAAAACTCTTTGTCCGCAATAGCGACAGAAAGCAAATCTCTTGTTAGGATTCTTTCTTCGCTATCCAGATTGTTTATGAACCAGTTTGTAATTCCCATATTTGTATCATTTTGAATTTAGTGCATGGTTTTGTTTGCTTTTGGGTGTAATTGAGCCATAATGTGCTTCATGCCCCAGCGTGCGCCCTTCCTATTTTCTGCCTCTATCAATCCGTCGGTATGTCAATCAGCATAACAGTTTTTATTTAGGCCTAAGCTCTATTGAAAGTTCTTTATCATCGCCATCTGCAATACCAATAATATGATTTTTGTCACCATTCAGAGCAAAGAACCAGTCGCGATTGTTTTCTGTTCCATAGAATGTTATTTTTCCCATTTGTTCTGGCGAAGTCTCACCCTTAAGCTTCATAACAGTTTTAAACTTTACATTCTTGTAGACTGCACTTATCTTACCATTCTTCTTCTTTGTGATGGTAAATTCAATAGGGAATCCATCCATAGAACCTACGTAATACGATTTTCCATTGGGCAGACTTCCATATAGTCCGACATTAAGATCGTCTTTACATAGATCCTGCTTAACATAGACCTCTTGGGGATTGTCACTTATGCGGACTTTGTACCAACCATCCTGTTCTGATATTACGTCAAGTTCATCACCTCGTTTCACCTGCCATTTTTCTGACGTACCATTATTGTTGATGGTGGCAAAGTCATAGTTTGTTCCAGGACCAGTACGAAGATTGGCTGTCTTTGCTGTAACTTTCACCTTTTTATAAACAGGAGCCAATTGTTGTTCAACGACCGTTTCTTTGTTACGATTGAAAGGGTCAATAAACCAATTAAGAGCCATGCTGGCTACAGTGAATACTAACGTCATAATTATCCAACCCCAGAAAATAGACGCCCCAGATTCTGTTGCGGAAATTTTTCTGGATAGCAGTATTTTGATACGCGGAATTTTTAAAATGATCTTGGCTATACTGTATGCGATTCCCGTCCATAACACCGCTTTGGGGAAAAAGAACAAAGCTCCAATAGACAGGCCTACCAGTATTGTACCAATTCTTTCTCCTAAATTCTCCATTGACTTCGCAAAGATTGCTTGATAGGGAGTCTCACCTGGTTGTATCTTGTCAACCTTGTTAATTCCAATGAGCCACCCCCGCTGTTTATCGTTTAGTGAATTCCATTGCGCCATCTGAGTGCTGACAGACTCAGTAGACATGACCATAACATCGCTGCATAGCGTTACTAAGCTGATAGCAAACATTGTAAGGAAAACAAACAATCCGGCAATAATAATGTTGCTGTCATGTACAAACATAGTTGGGTCGGAGATAAAGGCTTCGACATTAGGAATACCAAAAGCTTTGATAGCATAAAGATCCTCCAATCGTCCACTTGAGAAATACATAGAACAACCTGCTGCTGAAAAGGAATAGAGCAGGCTAATGATAGTGCTGAATAACCAAATGAGAAAATTACGGATGGCAACGATAGGGATGAGAAGGGTAAATAATAATTTTACCAGCCATCTTAAAACAAAGATAATGACAAAAACCAAGATGATACCCATTAACCATGAACCGAACATCCTATTACCATACGATATACAATGATATACTGGCTTTGAAATCAATGTCCCATAGAAGTTTTGGCTTGGTGTGCCAAACCAATCAACAGCATTGTTAATGGAGAGGGCTATGTTTGATAACTGTTGTCGTTGCCACCAACTCAGATTGTTGCGCTCAACAATATTTGGGCACACCATGGTGAGCATGTCCTTCAATGATGCATCGCTGTTTTGACAGGTATATTGTTGTTGAATCTCAAGGTATTGAAGTCCAGAGGTTACTCCGCAAAGATTTCCATATAGTTGATAATGGTCACCCAATCGTATTTGCATCAGGCGAGGCTCTTTAGTAATATAGATTAGCAGACCGAAATCCTCAAAGTCATCAGCATCATGTTCTTCACAGATCTTGTCAAACACATCATCGGCATGTGCACTGGTTTTCAACGAGTCTCCTATCGATTCCTCTAACACCATCACAGGTATTAAACCTGTAGGATAGTCGAAGGAACTAAATATTTGTTGCAGTGAATCAGTTAAGACCTCACCTCTGTCTACTATCTGTGGAGTAAACTTATTCTCACTAGGAGACGAACACCCTATCAGAAATAGTGCCCCAAATAATACAAGAGCCGATATAAACCACTTTTTCATACTTATCTTTTTTCTTACTCCATTATTTTGTTTCAAGTTTTCTAAATTGTGTTCCATCCCACTGCCATTGTTCATACATTGAACTGTTCCATCGAAAACACCAAGCTTTAGTTAATTATCAATCCTATCTTATCCCACATTTCCGTCATAAGATACCATATTGCAGTGAACACATTTTTCCCTCTCCAATACGATACGGTGATAACGAGTAGATTGAAGAGCAATGCTGTTGCAATATAAAGATAACTGAAATACAAAGGGTGTTTGTTGATGTCCGTCTGGTAACTTCCTGTTTGAGTTCTGAAACAATAAATATGAAAACCTATTGATATTCCTACCAAGACATCATAGTACATCAACATATCTTTGGCCATCATCATTCTGAGTCCTAACAACAAATAGGTAAAGATCGGTAGACAGTATGGTGCAAGGTCTACGAACACTAAAGTATTCTCATTACCGCTGGTATAAATTTCTCCAGTACCCCTTCCTGCTTGGAAAGAATGAATTTTGCGAAATAATAATAGTGATACAATGGTATGTGATAATTCATGGGTGAACGTCGCAAACCATTTCAGGTTCTTGTTCAAAAACAATCTTAGTATCCAGAAAGCAACAATTCCAACACCCACCCATTGGTAAACAGGCAAGTTCCAGGTCCAAGGTTTACCCTTAGGAAACAAATATACAATACAATCATATCCCACCATGCCAATCAGCACAAGCAGAATGACAAGAACGACGGAGAATGTGATGTATTGGGCAGAACGCATGGGTTATTTTTTTATTCCAATTTCTCTGGAACCATAATCAATTCAATGTCATCTTTGATGAAAACAGCATTAGCCGGTGTCTTAACAACATAGTCAATGGAAAGTGAAATATCCCGTGGATCTAATCGTTTGTCATCAACGTGAAAAAGTGTCTTATCTATGATGATACATCCATCCTTGTACGCCAAACGCTTCATGATTCGCGCATCTCCATATCGGTAATAGCCGCGGAAATAATGAGTTTCGTCGACAGTAATGTCTGTTGGAATATCAATTGAATCAAGCAAATAGTATTGTGGAGCAATAGTACTTTCTAACTTTTCAAAAGAACTAACATCGCCACCTGGTGCATGAGTACTGAGATGTCCGATACGGGTTAGAATTTGTAGCACAGTCAATGATTTCTTCTCCTTAGGAATTGCAGGCAGTACATAACGCTTGTTACAACAAACATCTTGTATTTTCATTGCCTGACCATCTTTAGCCCAGGTGACAATAGAGTTTTCATTAAAGAAGACACCTACTTTAGCTTGTTTCCCGTCAATCAGAATTTGGGGATGGTTCATGTAAAGCACCTTGTAAGTGTGTTCCTTCTTCTGAGCATTCACCATTAGTACCGTCAGTAGTAGTAATAGTAATAGTTGTTGTCTTTTCATCTTTTTGTTTTTTATAGCTTGAATAAATATTGATTATAAAATCTAGAAGTGTAAACACGATGATGGGAAGCCATACATTATATACAATATCCAGAGGAGAAATATATGCCAGTATGGCAATTGTCCAAAATACTACATTGATACTAACAAGAGATAACAACAGTTTTAACCATGGATTATCTGTTTTTGCCGATAGCGAGAAACCGTTTAAATATGCTATGCTGATAAAGAAGTATACAATGGCCATCAGAAGGAAAAAGAAAAGAACACCATAATTTCCCCAAATAAGATGATCGCCACGTTCCAAAGCATAGTATGCATTCAAGCTAATAATAGAACCAGACTGTAATCCAACGTATGTATCGTGAACATCGTCTTTATAGTTTCCTATTACTACTATTTTGTCCTTTATTTCATCTACTATGGGGGCTATTGTATCCATTGCCAGCAAGTCTACTCCAAGATTTAAAACATTGCATTTCTTCATGTCACCAGTTTCTTCAGTCAAGTTTGACATCTTAATTGGCATTTTTAGAGTAATACCATTGCGGCAAAGCCAATGATTACAGAAATACAAGATGCCCCATTTTGAAATACTATTGCCACTAATGTCCTCATACATACGGAGCGGCATGCTTTTTATTCCATTGTGAATGAACTGGAATCGGGCAAAATTTGTTTCTTCACAGGTAACGGTATAGTCGGCATTAGCAGCCTTGACATAAAGAATGCTATCTTGCAAAGGAGTGTCTTCATGAACGGGAATAACTATCCTAGGCATGCTTGCTATTTTACGAAAGAGTGCAGAGTCATACGGACTTTCAATGCCTTGCTCAAAGATAACATCAAGGAATATGTATTTATAACTATCCGATTGTTGAGCGAAGGTAAGAAAATCTAATAGCTTTTGCCTGTCTGTTATAGCATATTGTCCAACGGGCATGCCATCTTCATTATAGTCCACCAATTGTTTGTCGAATGCAACATTTACCAATAAAACCTCGTTAGGAATACTATCACTGTCCTTCCCGATCCATTTTTGAAATTTGTCCCAATCCTTCAGTACTTCCATTTCGTTAGGTAATGGAAAAGAAGTGTTACCAACAATGTAGTTGGCAAATAATACAAATAAACTTATCCCTATAGACAAGAGAATCTTTTTCTTTGTTGTTCCTTTATCGTTTCTCTTCATCTCTTCAATAAAAACACTTTACCTTCAACATTGAAATAATTAGGCTGTATATGCCCAACTTTGGCGTTAATATAACAAGGGTCTGCTTCGACAAAAACGCGGTCTCCTAATTCATGCCTATCCCCATCTACATGTTTGTTGAAACAAACGGCTGCTGACAAGTGGGCTGGATTACCAGAATAATAAACAAGCGCAACATCCAGTCCGATTATATCTCTGACAAGTCGCGAAAAGAGAATGGCCCTATCCTCACAATCACTGAATTGATAGTGAAGCGTTTCGTCAGAAAAGAATGCTCTATCACGCTTCCATATATCGGTATCATAACCATATTCAAAAGCTGTCTGAACCCAATTCAACAGCATATTGACAGCCAGCAGCTCGTCGGCTCCTTTCAGTCGCTCTCGTAACTGTGGATAGATAATGGCACGCATCTCCTCACTGGCTTGGGTATTGGCATAATAAGCCCATCGGGTCATGAAATCATTGCCGTCGTAAGATGTTGGATATTCATTCATGAATTTTATCTGATTTTCATTGACAGCCATCTCTATATTCATATTAAATTTTTTTGAGGATCTTGTTTTCATGTCAGTTAGTTTGAACTCCAAATGAGGCAGTTCATTGATTTCCAGCTGCATATCCTGCTCGTTCTTATAGTTCATAACAAGTCCTTCCAATGAATTTTTAATATTGCTGTCAAATGCATAGAATATATCCCCATCAACAAGTATTGGATTTTTCCCCAATGGTATGCCCTTAATTTTTATAAGCAAATGAAGTCGTTTGGTTTCTTTCCCGTCTTTTTCAACAGCAAAACGCATGGTGTAGCCTGATTGTTGGTAAAGCACACCATGTAGGAACGTTGCTTCGTTTGTGTCTTGCCCACAGGCAGAAGCAGCCATTGCTCCCAACATCTTATAATATGCCCAGTCACACAATACATATTTTTTGCGAAGTGCTAAGCAGTCACTTAATAAGTTATTGTATTTATCAGAGGTCAGTGTCCTGTAACCGTCAGCTAAACTTTTTTTGCTAATATCATTCAATTTGAATAAAGATAAATCGCCCCATCTTACTTTCAGATTTGTCCCATAAAATGAAAAAGAATTATAGATCTTTTCATCTTCATTTTCCCTAATGGGACCTGGAGTAGGCTGAGGAATTTGTGAAGGCCGTTTGTCGGAGATAACTCTGACGGGTATAGATTTGTGTCCCTTCTTCTCCTTTTTCTCGTCATATACAACAGGGCGGTCACGATTATCCTTGGGAGGTTTGACACCTGCTTTTTTTTCTAGCCTCTCCCATCTGCCATACTCTATAAAGTTGGCAAATTCTTCGTTTTGCTTTCGTCGAAAGTCTTCAAACTCCTTTTGCCTTTCTTTAAGGAATTTCTGGAAATTTTCATCAAACTGTTGGACATTACCATTAAAATAAATATTCATTTGTTCAATGTCACTTACGGGAGGAGTATCTGGCGGATTCACCTGAGACGTAACAGATTGCAGCGAGAAGCAGCTTAACGTTAAGAATAACAGACGACACTTCATAAACTCATATTATTTTCTTTCTGCGTTATAAATTTCCATAATCTCAGTATCCGTGAGAGCAACACTATATAAGCGAACATTGTCAATCTTCATGGGGTCAGAATTGCTTCCACCTATAGCCATTGAAATGGCGTTAGAATTACGGTTGGTATATGATGTCCCGGCATCAACTCGTTGACCATTTATATACAATCGTACTTCACCTATGCTCTCACTTCCATTAGTACTAGTAACAACAGAGATCATAGTCCAAACATCACTTTGTACACCTGTTAAACTTGTGTTGAATGTCTTATAATGATTGTAATCAGAACTTCCTGTATACGCTCTTAATAGCATTTCTTCGGTAACAAACAATGATGGAGCATAGCTATAATTGTCAAAACACTGAAAAAGATACCCTGCACCGAAATCCTTTACCCATAGACTGATGGTGTGATTTCTTTTACCGTCTAAAGGAGCATAGGCAATGTTGGCATATTCGCCTCGTTTTAGGAAAAGAGCCTTACCTTTTCCGTTCGGAGTGTCTGTTATGAAAGTCCCTCCATCTATGTTCCCATCATAACCATTACGGCTATCTTTTATTGTTCCATCATCAAATTTGTAATATGCCTGCAGGCCCCTTGATACGTCTTCACTAACCGGAGTGGCATTAGAGCCTTTTTCTATTTCCAAAGGTAATGAACTATACATACCATCTGATTCGATAGTAACAGAAGCTATAGTATAACTATCAATGCTATTACGGTCTTTGATAGAAATATCAATGGTTTTAGAACTCTTTGGCGATATATGACTATTGACTACAGAGAGATTAATGTTTTTATCACTACTGGATGCTGCAAACTCAATTAGTCTTAACGAATTGTTTGTAATCGTGATAGTTTGACTATTGGTATTCTTGTCAAAATATAGTTTTGAAGGGAATACACTGATAGCAGTAGGTTGACGCTCTGCGTTATAAATAGCTATGATTTCTTCTTGTGTCAATGCGACGTCATATAAGCGGACGTTGTCAATTTTCATAGGATCTGCCCATGCCCAAGCATATCCGCCAATACTCATAGATTTTGCTCCACCATTGCGGTTTGTATAGGGTGTGCTGGACTCCATTAAGATTCCGTTAACATAAAGTTTGCATGTTCCTTGGCTCTTATTATCTCCTGTACTTGTGACAATGCTTATCATAGTCCATTTTTCACTCTGATATGTCGACAAGTCTGTAGAAAAAGTACAATAATGGTTATAATCTGATGATCCCGTATATGCTCTCGCTTTTATCTCTTCAGTTATATACAATGTAGGGGCATATACATAATAATCATATGTTTGGAATATAGGTCCTGATCCGAAATCTTTGATCCATAAGTTAAGAGTATGGTTTTGCAATTCATTAAATGGATTATATGGTATACTGACTTTTTCACCGCGCTTTAGAAACAAAGCCTTCCCTTGTCCGTTTGGAGTGTCTGAAATGAACGTACCTTTTCCCATAAACCCATGATAATGATTTTGAGTATCATTGACGGTCTCATTATCAAAGGTGTAATAAGCAAGAAGACCTCTTGAGACATCTATTATTGCAGGATCGGCAGGCAACTCATCAAGATTGTGAAAAGAGATATTGTTGACATTATCAACTTCTGCTTTCACACTTCTGCCATCTTTATACTCAATATACATAATTTCCTGACTCATGGCAGTTGAAGCAATAACACATCCTAAGATGTTTAGAAATATTTTGTATTTCATACTACTTTATTTTTCAGAATTATAAATACTTAAAACCTCATCATCTGTTAATGACACACTGTACAATCTTACATTATCTATCTTCATTGGATCTGACATAAAACTGCCAAAGTTGCCACCTATACTCATGGAAATTGCTCCTGAATTTCGATTAGTGTAAGAAGTTCCCGTATCAATCCTTTGACCATTTATATAGAATTTGCAAGTTCCTTGGCTATTGCTTCCTTCTGTAGTTGTGACAACAGTAAACATCGTCCACTTGTCGCTTTGATAGTTTGACAAATTGGTGCTGAAATTTTTATAATGACCATAGTCGGAACTACCAGTGTAAGTTCTTAATTTCATCTCTTCTGTAACTATCAGCGAAGGAGCAAATAAATAGTGGTCATAACAAATGAACAGACATCCTGCTCCAAAATCCTTTACCCATAGACTCACGCTATGGTTTTTCTTGCCATCAAGCGGAGCGTATGGTATGGATACATTTTCACCTTTCTTCAAGAAGAGTGCCTTACCTTTGCCATTGGGCGTGTCGGTAATGAGTTCTCCTCCATTATAAATACCGTTATATCCGTTGCGGCTGTCATTCGCTGTACCATCATCGAATGAGTAATAGGCTTGTAGGCCTCTTGTCACATCGCCAGAAGGTGTACTCCCGCTGTCATATTTGTCAACCTTTACATTAACCTGTCCATAATTAGTACCATTTAGATATACGGTCAACCCTCCATTCTTTTCTTCAGTTATGCTACTTCTGTTGTTTACATTGACTGTTACGGTTGCACTTCCTTTAGCACTGATAGTACCGCTTGAAGGAGATAAAGTCAAAATATTGAGATCGCTGCTGATAGAATAGTCCCATGCAACATTATTATTATTAATAATAGTGAATGTCAGTTTCTCTGTGTTCTTGTCGAATGTCAGCGTTTGAGGATTGATACTTGCATTAACATTGAACTTTGAAACACTGACATACACATAGAATGATTTCCCACCAATAGTTACATTTATTTGGCCAGATTGATCAGATGTAATGCTCTTTCTGTCTTTAACAGTAACAGTGATGTCCACCTTGCCATTGCCGTTTACACTTCCACTAGTGGAGGATATTGTCAAGATATCGTCGCGATTGTTGGAAATACTATAATCCACAGTACTGTTTTCGCCATTAGAAATAAAGAAACTCAATTTCTCTGTGTCCGAATCAAATGAAAGATTCTCAGGACTGACAGAAATGTCTGTTTCGTATTTAGCTACAGAAACAGGAACGGCAAAAGAATTACCCTCTATTTCAATTGTCAGCTTCCCAACTCTGTCAATATCAATCTTTTGTCTTTCAGGAATGCTGACGGTAATGGTGCTCTGACCTTTTTCTTTCAGCGTTCCTTTTGTTGGATTTACATCAAGGAAGGAGAGATCACTAGTAATGTCGTATTCTAACGCTCTGCTATTCTTGCTGGTAAGAACAAACGTAAGTTGGCTGATACTCTTGTCAAAGTTGAGTGACGAAGGAGATATATCTATGCTGACGCTTTCTTCTTGATAAGGCTCAACGCTAATGTTCACCACGAAAGCATTGTCACCAACGGTCACCTTTATTTGAGCATTCTTCTTCTCCTTGATTTGTTTACGGTTAAGTACGGTAACAGTAATTGCCTCACTACCCTTAGACGATATCATTCCAGTGGAAGAAGACACGGTCGCGAATTCGGGGATATTTGAAACAGTATATTGTTGGGTGTTGCTGGTACCGTTCTTAATAGCGAATGACAACTGTTCTACATCTGAAGCATATGTAAGGTTTTGGGGTGTTACTTCAACATTTGCAGCCCCCTTTTGTAATTGGAAATCGCAGGTCACATTTTTGCCTGCTTCTATAGTAACGTCTTTTTGACTGCCCTCATATTCGTTGGCAGATACGGTAATTGTATAAATCCCTGGTGTTAAATCGGTAAATTCGTAACGCCCATCACTACCTGTTGTTTTGGATTGTCCCATAGAAGACAAGGTTACTGTAGCACCGGCAATAGGTGCATTAGCATTGGCATAATCGCTAATGGTTCCCATGACATTGCCTGAAGTTTTATCTTCTTCCGTACCATTAATGGTAATATTCACTTGATAAGAGTCGCTTCCAACAGTAACGATAATTTGTCCGCTCGTGGTCTTTTTCACACTACTGCGGTTGGTAACTTTAACACTGATTGCTTGTTGTCCTTTCGCCTTTACACTACCTAACAAGGGGGAAACTTCTAATTCCTGCATATAAGAAGCAATATTGTATGTCAAGTCTCGATTACTTTGGTTGGTAATCGTAAACGACAACATATCGACAGTCTTGTCAAACACCAGATTGGCGGGTGATATATCAACGCTAACTTTCTCTATTTCTAATTGAATGTCGCAATTAGCCTTCTGACCAGCATAGACAGTCACTTGTTTTGTATTGGCTTGATAGTTATTTGCCTTTACTACAATCGTATAGGTTCCTGGTTCCAAACCTGTAAACTCAAAACGGCCATCACTACCAGTAGTTTTACTGAGTCCTTTGCCGTTAACAGTAACCGTCGCACCTGCAATCGGCGTGTTGGAACTGGCGTATTCTGTTACGATACCGCTGATAGTTCCGCTTAGGTTTTCTTCGTCCTTGGCACAGTTTGACATCATTGCAAGACTGACAATACCAAGCATAAGTGTTATCAGTTTCTTCATTTCTTTAATACTTTTACTGATTGCTTGTTACCTATATTTATAATATAACAGCCCAAAGGAAGTCCCTCTAAAGAAACCTCAATGTGTTTGCTTGACTCATTAACAGTTGCAGGCTGTCTCTTACCATCTAACGAGAATACAAGTATCTGATTTACTTCTGTCACGCCATCTATAACCAACTTGTCGTCAGAATAATGAATTCGTATATCACCAGCCTTCAGTTCGTTGATCCCAGTCCCTTCTACTAAGAAGGAAAAGCGTACGATGTTGGTTTCCATATATTCTGTAGTAATACCTTTGCAGGTAAAAATGGCCATCCCGTTCTCAAACTTAATTGCAGGCCTTTCAGCTATTACATAATCATTCGTTGTCCCGTCTTTCAGTTCAATTCTCAGAATGATGTTTGTGTTCTCAGCTTCTGCTAAAAGACAACTAAAAAAGAGGGCAAGTGTCAGAAGTATCTTGTTCATATTCAGAAATTGTACGTTAATGCCAATGCTGCTCCTTCGTTTGATGCGACAGGATTAATGGCCAGGCTGCTATTCTTTCCAACAAAAACGCGGCGCTTCCCTTTGGACGCAATACCATCAATAAGGCTCCATAAGTAAAATGCCCCAGCTGCGCCAATGCAGATATTGCGAGCTGTTTCATTGTTATTTGCTTTAGTATTGTAAGTTTGAGCAAATTCTGGCTGTTCTTTCATCTTGTTCTTATAATCCGAACGAGTATTCTCAAAGACCAAAGCACCGATACCACAACCTACCACACCTGCAAGCATGACAAGCCCTTTAGCTGTTTGCCCCTTGTATATTTGAGCCCATCCTGGGATAAGGATTCTTGCACCAGCAGAGTAATTGTCAGTAACGGTTACAGGCTCGAAAATAAACATCGGATTTCGAGCTACTTGTGCCAGCAAATAAACCTTATATCCCCCCCAAAAAGTTTCATAATACTCGTCTATGATTCGACTTTTAACTTCTACGTTTTCTTGATAGTTGTTATTCGTGTGACGGCCTGTTGCGTCTACTCGTTCTTCTCTTATCCGTTTACGTGCTTTATCGCGAGCCTCATCAATAGTATTTCCTGTATCAGCATACACATCAATGTATGAGTTTATTAACTCTTTGTGGTAGCCATTTGCCCACATAGGCTTTTGCCCCATTGCAGTAAGCGCTGAAAAAAGAAACAAAAGTGTAGCAATAATGTATTTCATATTTAATAAATATTACTTTTGTTGTTCTTTGTACTCCTTGAATTTTTCCTGAATGTACTTGCGATATTCATTCTCATTGAAACGAATCTTAAGTTCTTCGTCATTTGACACTTGATCCGCCAATTTATCCGCCATTTGTTTCTTATAGATGCGAATTCCCACAAAGCAGGTAACATTACCTTTTTCGTCTACACCTGAAAATTTCGTTTCACGCTGCATAGTTTCATTAACAACGGCATCAATCATCTGATTACCTGCACGCTCAACTTTATTAACAGCATCAGACTTCGCATTAATGCCCATATAATTCGAATAATCTGAGATCATCCCTTTATAAGCATGTTTCATCTTTTGGCGAATTATGTTTTGTGCATTTGACAATGCTTCTGTCTGTAGCACATCCATCCTTTGCCTATTACCTGTTGCTATACCAGAAGCAGCAAAATATTCTTCAGTATCAGGCTCGAAAGTCGGCATATTATATATTTCTCCCCCAAAAGGATTTGTTGAAGGAGTCGTTTGCTGAGGTGTTACAGTAGTAGGACTACTTTGAGCCATTTTTTTAGGACCGCCACAAGAAACCAGTGTGCCAATCAACGCGAAGGAAAACAAAAACTTTTTCATCTTATTAATAGTTTTACGCCTCCTGCTCCCAAAATTCGGCGGTTTGTAGTAATATGCCGCGCCCTTGATAAGACGCAAAAAGACGTGGGAGTTCTCTACTTAAACCATGATAGTGCTCGTAAACCGTCTTTTATAGTTATCGCTGACCCAAATGCCCTTGCGGGCTAACTAGAGTCGGCGACAAAGTTACGAATTATTTTTGAAACCACAAGCATTTATGTGGAAAAATTTTAAGGAAGAGAAAAAAACATATAAAAGAGGATAAATTCGTTAATGGTTATTCATACATTTTCCATATTTGCAATCAGGCCTATCGTTTCCATCGGATCATTCCAGAGACGTTCGGCATCAACGACAAAGATAGGTGGTTATGTGGCTTTATTGGTGATTATCAATGTTTTTTTTGCTATTTCGAGATAGCAAAATCAGGGGCGTGTTTATAAGTATATACACTTAATGGTCTTGCTGATGCCTACTTAGACAGTAAACGATGCTTAATCACTAAGTAAAGTATGGCACTTTATATATATAAAGTCCTATCCCTTACTGAGTAAACTGCCATACTTTACTCCTTAAGTAGGCATCCTTTACAACGTTAGTTGGCATCCTGGGTAACGCCTATTTAAAGACCTTCTTAATGGCAGGCTTCCGGCTGAGCCCGTAGAGTTCATTCATATAGATGTCGTGGGCCTGGGTGACGACGTTCGGGAGTTGCTTGGCCCCGAAGATGTAGTTGAGCCAGGTGAAGATGGCCTCCTCCGGCCAGTTCTCAATACCTACACGACTGGACATGTGCTTAATCAAGTGATTCTTGATGTAGAGGAATAGCGCCATCTTGGTCTCGCCTGTGCTTTCCTTATATTTGTGGCTGTAGTGGTACAGGAACTCGCCGAAGTACACCTTCTGCAGTTTGTCGTCATTGAAAAGACTCCACAGCCCCTCCTCAATCCGTTTGACAGCTTCCTCGTTAGGTGTGATATGGAACTTGGGCACGTTGCCTGCCAGCAGCACGTGCATGTCGATGCCGTTCCTGTGTTGTCGCTGGTTCTCCGAAATCTTGTCCCTGTCGTTATCGTTGGCCAGTGCGTTCGCTTTGCAGAAGAAGATGTCGTAGGGGATGGCAGGCTCCTCGATCTCCTGATTGGGGGCAGGTACGAAACGGTCTCTCACCAGTGGCGACATGAAGGCCACAATCTGACGGGTGTCCTTGTCCCGGACGATACGGAAGGCCTCCGACTGCTCAACGAGTTCGGTAAGTTCCGAATCCTGCTTGAAACCGAGAGCCGTGCGCAGTTTGTTGAAGTGTACGCTGGTATAGGCCAGTGTCACCTCGTCCATGTACTCGACGGCACCGTCGAAGAGGTACTTGATTTTGCCGATGGCCGTCCATGACAGTTTCCTGACCCGCCAGTGTCGGTTGTAGCTGCGGGCGCTCGAAGCGGCCAGTGCGATGTCGTTTTTATGTCTCATGTCTTTATTATTAATTTAGTTTCGGCGTGCCCCCTCATTACAAGGGGCACCGCCGTATAATTAATTAAATCTATTTGGCATTATTTATAAGGATAAGGCCAATAACGTTTATTGGCTTAAAGGAAAGTTCGGCATTTCCCGAATCTCCGTTTTCATCTGCAAAGGTACGAATAAATTAAGAGAATGCCAAAAGAAACATGAATATTTAGTTGAATATTCTTACATTTTCCTTCTCTCGAACTTTCCTTGCCATTTTCTCCAAGAAACTAGGCACCTTTCTCATAGAAACATGCCTACTTTCTCGGACTTTGCCCTAACCTTTCTCCAACCCTCTTTTTGTGAATATTTATGCACTCAGCAGAGTATTCATCTTATTCATACTCGTTGGTTTTGGTCTTTGCTGCAAAGGTAAGCAATATATTTTTATTTGAATGTAGCGTACGCAGACTATAAACGCTGCTAAAACGTTAAAAGGCTGATTCAAAGAGAATGCGAATTGTGTGAATGGAAGAAAAGTGATGTAAAAAAATGCTTATTTTTCTTTTATGATAACTCATTATATCATTTTTTTCGTAATTTTGCACATATTTATCAATAACAAAATTGCGAGTTATGACCGTCAATGGCAAGCAGATAGAAATAATGTACGTGACGGTTTTATACTAAGAGAAAATGATTAAACTTTTGTTGTTATGGATAAGAAACTGATAATTGGTACGTTAGTCGTGCTGTTGGTGATAATCACTATCGGTGTGGCGACTGCCGAAGATGTTGATCAGATTGGACATCGGTATTTCTTGGTGTCTGACGTTGATAGTATGGTAGCTTATGGAGATAGTCATAGCGGACCAAACAAGACGTTCACCTGTAACAAGCTTGCCCTGAAATGGTATCAGAAGGCTGCTGAACGGGGGAATGCGACAGCCATGGTCAGAATAGGAACCATCTACCGTGAGGGATGGTCTGATGAAGAGAGCTATTGGAAAGCTATCAATTACTTCCAAGATGCTGTAGAGGCAGACTCCCTAAACATCGAGGCTCTGACAGAATTAGGCGGAACCTTCGGACTGGAAGCCGGCGATTACAAGACTGGGCACTCTTACTTGGACATGGCTCTTGAAATAGATTCCACTTACCTTGATGCCCTATGGTATAAAGCATGCTTCTATGTCAAGCAAGACAATGACGTACAGTTGAAGAAGTTACTTCAGAAGATCGATACCATTGACTCAACATTTGTAGATCGAAAAATTAAAGAGATGAATGATGACTGAGACGTTGAAATTTCTGTCGGCAGTATTGCCTGGTGTTCTGTTATTGGCTTATATTCTTTGGACCGATCGTAAAAATTCTGAGCCTTGGCTGTTGATTGTGAAAGGTGTTGTGTGCGGCATTATTTCTTTAGGTATTCTAAGGCTGTTCTGGAGATATTTGCCAGACTATTTTACATGGGCTAGTGTGAAGGATACGATTATAGAGAGGGTACGCTATGCCTTTCTTTATGCTGCCATCCCAGAAGAGATAGCCAAGCTGATTATGCTGTGGGTCGTAGTGAGCCGTAACACGTTTTATAACGAACCGCGTGATGGTATTGTATACGCCGTTTGTGTAGGTCTGGGTTTTGCAACACTGGAGAACATCGGCTATGTCACAGGACATGAGAATTGGGGTAAAGTAGCCTTTGCTAGGGCCATGTTGTCTGTGCCTGCACACTATCTATGTGCCGTTCTGATGGGCTACTATTATGCAAATGCCCGTTTTTGGCCATCAAGAGGTGCGAGACGTTATTGGCAATTGGCCAGAATCATTCTTATACCAGTGCTGATACATGGCACATTTGACAGTATGGCCTTTGTTATAAGTTGGAATCAAGTGGCCTTATATGTTTTTGCATTTATATTTCTTATCCTTGTTGGTTGGATACACCATCATTGTAATCAACTGTCTGATAGACAATCATTGGATGCGATGAAAGACTGATAAACAAACTCCATAATGAGGAATAATTGTGCTTTTCCTTTCATTATTATACGATATTACAGGTTTTGTTTAGATATTGAAGCCCACCTGATGTCGAGGCTTTAGTTCTATCATGCGAGGATTAAACTTCTTGTACCCTTCCTCAACATCGGAGGCGAGGATATGTCCCATGAGTCCAAAGAAGAACTCTTCTGTGATACGATTGTCACGCGCAATGAGTCCTTAGATGGTATCATGCTCTGTCATATTTAGTATAGTCAATATACATATTAATATATAATTTCATTAGTGTCCCAATTAAACGGGACACTTCTATGTTGCTATCCAAATAATTGGAAAATATTTATTGTTTATTAACTGTTTATTATCAATCACTTAGCGTGAAGTCCTATAGTACGATGATTTTTGAAGAGAACATAGTAATCAGCCCGACACAAAATGTCAGGAGCAGTTAATATAGTGACAACAGACCTATCAGACAAACTTCTATGAAATGACACAGTAAACTGTGCATCAATTTACTTCTTCAGAAGATTAGGTAAAACGCCACAAACTAATGAGAGATGAAGCCTAATGACTCATCAAGTGTCCAAAGTGGTCGTTTTATGAAGTCGTCCGATATCTGTATGTTATATTCCCAGATGGTATGGTACATATTCCTTTTGATTTTTCAGAACGGCGAAAATAATGTTGGAGAGTTTGCGTGCAATCCTGATAATTGCCTCCTGGGGCTTCATTCTTTCCTTATATTGCATATAAAGGGAGCCAAGACCTGCGTCTTTGTATATTGCCACCCATGCTGCCTCGACAATCATTGGGCCAAGCTTTTTGTTGCCTCTGAATGTTTTTTCGCCATGTACAATTTTATCTCCACTACTGTGACAGGTAGGGATTAATCCTAAATAGGCTGCAAATTCCCTTTCATTATGGAAACGTTTAACATCATACAACTCAGTCAATATACACATCGACACAACAACACCAATTCCTGGTATTGTCATAAGAAGAGCATAATTTTGCCTGTATCTTTCTGTCTGACTGAGGTTCCGTATCATTCTTGTAGCATCAAGCAGTGTTTTCCGTATAGTTTCTACTTGTCGAATGAGTAAATCAAGAGAGTTCCTACTTGAAGAAAGAAGCACCACGTCTTCCTTCAGCCACTTAATGAATGCTTTAGACCAATGTGATCCTGGTTTTTCAAAGCGCTCTGGAAGTGATACTCCATTGCTATGCAACATATGCTTTACACGCGACTTATAACTCGTTAGATCTTTAAGAATAGTCTTCCGGATACGTACAACAGAGCGATCATCTATATTTTCCCTTTCTCTAACATAAATGCCTTTGAGTAATCCAGCTTTCAGAGATCTTACTAACTTGATGGAATCAATCTTGTCCGTCTTCATAACCTCTTCGTACTGAGTAGTTGGAACATCTGCCGCATGAATTACGATACTATTAATACCGACATCTTTCAGGGCATAATAAGTGGAGAATCCACTGAACCCCGATTCGTAGACAGCCAGATAATCGCCATCAGGGTAATGTTTCTTCAAAAAGTCAAAGAGCTCTTTTGCAGAGGCTTTCTGAGGGTGCCTCTTCACGATCCCTATTTCTGGGGCTATTGCTACATCCCAATTCTTCTTGTGGACATCAATTCCTATGAAAATCTTTTGTCCTTTGAAAGAAATTTTGTTCCTTTGCATACTGGTACGCTTTTAGTTGGTTATTGTATATTGTTTGTTAGCACCTACAAAAATACAATCCAATTATTAACGTACCAACTTTTTACTCAGAAAACTATGAAAAA
>Ga0265298_10003741_pt1 | contig 19894 bp, 16 predicted proteins | sample AusTroGonzalo_MG_3_FD_193486 | JGI IMG/M metagenome (GOLD analysis project Ga0265298, IMG submission 193486) | Bovine rumen microbial communities from tropical cattle in Woodstock, Queensland, Australia - Gonzalo_01 | ecosystem: Host-associated > Mammals > Digestive system > Stomach > Rumen ... | reverse complement strand
CAAAAAAATACGAGAGAACATGAATGGGAAAAAGGCTGTAATCGCTGTTTTCAATAAGTTTTTAAGGTGTGTCTTTTCGATGCTGAAAAATAAAAAGACTTTTTCTTTTAACTATAGTTGACTACGATTAATTGATTGATTTTATTCGGAAATTTTACTCGACACCGAGCATTTTGAGGAAGAAACCGATTTCCATGGCCGATTCTTTGATCCTTGCCTGCATCGATTTGCCCTGGCCGTGGCCTGCTTTGGTCTCGACCCAGAGGAATATCGGGTTGTTTGATTTGTTTTCGTACTGGAGAGCTGCAGCCATTTTCTTTGCGTGCATCGGATGAACGCGGGAATCGTGTTCGCCTGCGGTGAGAAGAACTGCCGGGAATTTGCCGTCTTTTCTGATGTTCTGGTAGGGCGAGTATTTGAGGATGTACTCGAACTGCGCCTTGTCGTCGCTTGAGCCGTATTCGCTGACCCAGTATCTTCCGATGAGGAATTTGTGGAAACGGAGCATGTCGAGCAGGGGAACTGCTACTACGGCCGCTTTGAAGAGGTCTCCGAACTGTGTGACCATGGCTCCTGTGAGAAGTCCGCCGTTGCTGCCGCCCCAGATAGCAAGTTTTTCGGGATTGGTGTACTTGTTGTCGGCGAGGTATTTCATCGCATAAGCGAAATCGTCGAAAGTATTTTGTTTCTTGTCGAGCATTCCGGCTCTGTGCCACTTTTCGCCGTATTCACCGCCGCCGCGGATGTTTGCGATCGCCATGATGCCGCCTGTTTCGATCCAGACTGCGTTAACTGCAGAGAAATACATCGGGTAGTTGACGTTGAAACCGCCGTAACCGCGCAGGAAAGTGTGGTTCTTGCCGTTTTTCTCGAGACCTTTTTTGTAAATTATGAACATCGGGATCTTCGTACCGTCTTTTGACGTGTAGAAAACCTGCTCGGTGACGATGTCGTCAGTTTTTACCGGCACTTCAGCCTGCCAGAGCTGTTTCATTCCCGTTTCTTCGGTGTATTCGTAGATTGCCGGAGGGAACGCAAAAGATGAGAATGCAACATAAATTTCTTTGTTGACCGGATCGGAGATGAATTCCGCGCTTCCTAAAGCGGGAAGGGGGATCTCGCGTTCGTTCTTGCCGTCAAGGTCGTAAATGCTGAGTCTGCTTGCAACATCGTGCATCTTTGAAACGACGATCCTGCCGTTTGAGATCGAGAAAAATTCGATGACGTCCTTTTCGTGTTCCGGAACGGCCGTCGTCCATTCGAGCGTTTCGCAGTTTATCTTTTCGATTTTCCAGTTGAGTGCGTTGTCTTTGTCTGTTTTGAGGAAGATGTTTCCGCCGTAGACTTCGCCTTCGTAGATGTTGTCATAGTTGTCGACGATTTTCTTCGTCTCTTTGGTTTTGGTATTATAAAGCGCGAGTTTGGCTTTTCCGCTTGATCCCTGATATTCGGTGAGGAGAAGCCAGAGTCCTTTTTCGTCGAGCGCGCTGACGAGGATAGCCTCTTTTATCGAGCTTTTCGCGATGATTTCGTCTTTTTCTGCATCAACGCCTATTTTGTGGAAGCGGACGCTCTGCTCGGTGTCGATCTCGCCAACGTGGTTTCCGTCGAGTTTTCTCGTGTAGTAGAAACCGCTTTCGTCCGGAAGCCAGCCGACTGAAGCATAGCGGCAGCCGTCGATCGGTTTGTCGGCTTCAGCGCCAGAATCGGTGTCGAGAAGGTGAAGGACAGACTGTTCCGAGCCGTTTTCGCTGAGACCGTAAGCAATGTATTTTCCGTTTGGCGAAGCGTACCACCAGTCCATCGCAGTCGTTCCGTTTTTGTCGATCGTGTTCGGGTTGATGAGCTCTTTTTTCGTGCCGTCTGCAAGCTGCATCATAAGAACGGGCTGGTTCTGAAGGCCTGTCTGATAGCGGAAGAACAGTTTGTTTCCGCGTTTTACCGGCGGCATCATTTTGTCGTAGTTCCAGACTTCGCCGAGTCTTTTCTCGATTTTAGGAGTCTGTGCCCACGAAAAAATAGTCTTTTCTGTGAGCTCGTTCTGGGCCGCAGTCCACTTCTGGACATCTTCCGAATCGTTGTTTTCAAGGTGACGGTAGTAATCTTCGACTTTTGTGCCGAAATAGTCGTCGGTTACAAGCTCACGCTTTGTTTCAGGATAGTTCCATTTCATTTCTTCCTTCTTTACGGCCGCGTCTGTGCTTTTCTTCGAGCAGCCTGTAAAAATCATTAGTAAAATCAATGTAATAAGGGAAAGTTTTTTCATTTTGACCTCCTAACAGAAAAAACAGGGAATTTTAGGAAAAAAAAGGGAAAAAGGCAATTTTTGCGCCGCTGTCGACATATCGATATTTCGAGATATCGTCATGACGACATAATCATGCGGCGCATTGATAAGAAAGATTTATTCAGGATCACATGCAGGGAACTTGAGGGCAAGATCATCCATATCGTAGTCGAGATTTGCCTTGGGGCTGTAGAGTTTTGCCGAACCTTCGACAGTAATCGTAGTTTCCCCTGTAGCCCAGTCGCTGCTGATTGCCGAAATCGTGACATCTCCGATTCCGAAAGCGTGGTAGCAGGTCCTGTTGCCGTCATTGTCGTATTCGCTGACAAAGATCCTCGCTCCTGTTTCCCAATCGCCGAGTCCTAATTTGAAGTCTCCGGGAGCTGTTGCCGTTGTTACGAATTCAACTACCGGATTCTGCTTGTTTCCGTCTTTGGTCGTCATCTGAATAAGGACTATGTTGTCAGAATCATCGTCTTCGAAGTTTCCTATTGCAGCATAGGAGTAGATCGTTGCCGTCGAATCAACAAGATTCGTGTTGTTGTTTCCGAAATTTCCGGTAACGAAAGGTCCGCTGATCATATGGTCGTAAGACATTTCAGTCGCATCTTTTGCATGGAGATAGTTGAATGTTCCGTTGATTTCGACTTCGCCGTAAGGCATTTTGTAATTTTGATCGGGATTTATTCCGCAGATCTTTGTTTCTTCCTGGCAGTGTTCCCAGTAGCAGTAGAGGTCATTTCCGCAGCTTTCCTGATTGCCGCACTGGAAGAAGTCTTCATACTGTGTTCTTGCAACTGCGGTGCTCTGGATGTAGCAGTATCCGGGGCAGTCAGGATTGCTTTCGGAACAAGCATCCATGCACTTCATGATATTTTCGCAGGTTTCCGTTTTTCCGGAGTTGTCCATGGCATTTGCGGTCTCGGATACGATCCTGATGCAGGCGCCGCCTTCTAGCGGGATCAGATTGCCGTTTTCATCGATCTCTGTTTCAACAAGTTTTGCTGAAATTACCGCTTTCAGTCCGTAGTTGGACGAATTGTAGTTGCTGACTTTGATTGTTCCGCTTTCCTGGAAATAGTATGTCGGTTCTTCGCTTTCATAGTCCTGGGTAATGGTGAGACATTCCTTGCAGTTTGCATAATTGCTGTTCTCTGCCGAGGAAAGATCGTATTCTGTATTTTCGATGTTTCCGCGAAGTTCGATGATTACAAGATCGTAAAGTGCTGCGTCACCTAAAACGCTGTTTTTTACCTGTCCGAGGTAAGAACCTTTTGTGTAAGCGAAAAAGTTCGGATTGAGGGATATCCTGGTGCATCCTTCAGGATCGGTGGGATCAGTCGGGTTTGTCGGATCGGTCGGATTTGTCGGATCAGTCGGGTTTGTCGGATCGGTCGGGTTTGTCGGATCAGTCGGATTCGTCGGATCATCCGGGTTTGTCGGATCATCCGGGTCGGGAACGTCAGAATCAATATTGTCCGTGTCAGGATTGTCTGTGTCATTGCTGTCAGAATCGGAATTGTCCGTGTCAGGATTGTCCGTGTCATTGCTGTCAGAATCTGTTTTGTCTGTGTCAGGATTGTCGGTGTCGTTGTTGTCCGTGTCGTTGTTGTCGTTGTCGGGATTCTCTGTGTCGTTGATATCAGTGTCAGGAATATCGATTTTGCTGTTTGCATCATCGCAGCCGGCAAAAACAAAAAGTACAAAAATAACAAAAATCAAACAGAATTTTTTCATGATTTCACCTCAAATAAATTAGCAAAAAACGAATAATTTTAGCGAAAAATCAAAAAAAGGCAATACCTTTTGCCTATTTTTTCCGAAATCACTATGCAGAAATCCTGCTTCCGGTCTCTTACAAAACATCAAGCGAGGCCGCTTTCAGAGCCTCTTTGACGCTCATTCCAGGGTTTTCAGACAAAACAGCGTTGAGATTTTTGCTGAAATTTCCGAAAGAGAAGTGGGGATAGAAGAAGATCCGCTCTTTCAAGGCTGGATTCTGCGCGCATCTTGATTTCAGGGTTTTGAGATATTCGGAAAACAACTTTTTTTCGCCGAGTTCGCTGCATCCGGTGATCCAGAGTTCGGCTTCTGTCGCTTCAAGCATATCAACTGCAAGATTTGCCATAAATCTTTCGGAATCTTCAAATAAGCTTTTGAAATCTTTGAGCTTTTTGAGATCAAGCGTGCTTTTTGTATGGATAAAGGTTTTATTGAGCACTGCAACTTCTTCGTCAAAATCACTGACGAACCCGTTATTTTTGAAGAAATTCCGCGCCGTTTTTCCCGCTTTTCCGACTAAATAACACTCTTCATGCTGCTCCGTGACTCCTGGATTGTCTGCAACTAAAATGTGTTTGAGATCTATGATTTTCTTCAGATTCCTGTTAAAAACCGCAGCATTTTCAAGAGTATAGCCGTAACTTTGCGCAATTAAAGCAACAGCCTTAAAAAATTCGGGATTTTCTGAATTGATTTTGGAAATGTATTCTTCAAATTTTTTGACTAAATCCTGGATTTTATTCATAGACGTGAACCGGGATCTCTCCTTTGATTCCGTAGTAACAGCCTTCAGCGAGAGCTTTCATTTCATCTTCGCCCGGGAAAACTTCGACATTGGCGATGAAGGAAACTCTCTCTTTGATCCAGCCGACGAACATCTTGTCGTAAGCGATTCCGCCGGTGAGGATGATGACATCGACTTTGCCGTCCAGAGCCGCAGCGAGTGCGCCGATCCCTTTTGCAACCTGATAAGCCATAGCTCTGTATGCGAGTTCGGCTTCCTTGTCGCCCGCTTTGACGCGCTGCTCGACTTCGTATGCGCTGTTCGTGCCGAGGTAAGCTACAAGACCGCCTTTTCCTTTGATCTTCTTCATGATCTGGTCTTTCGTGTATTCACCGCTGAAGCACATATTTACAAGCTGTCCTACCGGAACGCCGCCGCTTCTTTCAGGAGTGAAGGGGCCTTCGCCGTTAAGCGCGTTGTTGACATCGATGACTCTGCCGCCCTTGTGCGCGCCGATCGAGATCCCGCCGCCCATGTGAGCTACGATGTAGTTCAGATCCTCATATTTCTTGCCTCTTTCGCGGGCATATCTTCTTGCAACAGCCTTCTGGTTGAGTGCATGGAAAATGCTGCGTCTTTCGATTTCGGGCATACCGGAAAGTTTTGCTATAGGATCCATCTCGTCGATGACCGAAGTGTCGACAGTGTAAGCCTTTACATTCTTTCCGCTCAGTTTCGATGCCTCTTTCGCGATTTCGTAAGCGATAGGAGCGCCTAAGTTGCAGACGTGCTCGCCGATTTTCGGGTGCTTGATGTCGTCGATCATAAGCGGGTTGATCTCGTAAACGCCGCCGAGAATAGGTTTGTGGAGACCGCCTCTGCCTGCGATTACATCAAGGGATGCAACATCTATCCCTTCTTCTTCGAGTTTTTTGAGAACGATATTCTTTCTGAAATCATACTGGTCGAAAACACAGGTAAAACCAGCCAGTTCTTCTACATCGTGTTTGATGTTTACAGTCAGAATCTCTTTCGTATCTTCATAGACAGCTACTTTTGTGGAAGTTGATCCGGGGTTGATTGCCAATATTTTCATGATTTTCTCCTATTTCATTGCCGCAGCAAGTGCGATTGAATAAAGTTTTGACTCTTCGGAATCAGCTCTGCTTGTAAGAACTATCGGAACGCTTGCTCCCATGATGACTGCCGCCGAATGAGCTCCGCCTAAGAAGTTCATCGATTTGTAGAGGATGTTCGCAGCTTCGATATCCGGGCACATAAGAACATCAGCGTCGCCGCCGACTTCTGTAACGATTTTCTTATGAGCGCATGCTTCTTTCGAGATCGCGTTGTCGATTGCGAAAGGACCGTCAACGATGCAGCCCGGGATCTGTCCGCGTCTGTTCATCATCGTGAGCATTGCAGCGTGAACCGTGGGTTCCATCTTCTCGTTGACAACTTCAACAGCCGCAAGGACAGCGACTTTCGGGTTTTCGATGCCGACTCTGTGACATGCTTCGACCGCGTTGTTTACGATAGCGACTTTCTCTTTGAACTCAGGCGCGATGTTCATTGCTGCGTCGGTGACGACAACGAGTTTGTGGTAGTAAGGAGTTTCGAAAAATGCGATGTGGCTGATCGTGCTCCCTTTTCTGAGACCGTTTTCCTTGTCGAGAACAGCTCTGAGCAGGTCAGCGGTCGGAACAAGACCTTTCATAAGGATTTCAGCTTCGCCGTCTTTGATGACCTTTACGGCTCTCTGGCAGGCAACTTTCGGTTTCGGCTCATGGATGATCTTGATCCCGTCAAGGTTAAGACCGATCTTTGCCGCGATCTCTCTGATTTTTTCTTCGTGACCTACAAGGACAGGAATTACGATTCCTTCGCCCATCGCATCTTTAATAGCCGCAAGTACCGGCTCGTCTTCCGCAGCTGCAACAGCGATTCTTCTGGTCTCATGTCCCTTTGCCATAGCGATAAACTCTTTGATCGATTTGAATTCCATTTTTCCCTCCGAAGATTGTTAATAATCAAAAACCGCTACACTATAAAAAATTTTTTCGGAAAGTTCCATTTTTCTTTTATTTTTATCAGAAGAATTTTGAAAATTTATTTTTCAGGCGGGAGAAGGTCAGGGAAGAGTTACGGATTCGTGAATAAAAACAAAACGATACGCGGTTTTTGTATAAATCAGGCGCTTCAGCCGGAGATCCTCTTTTCTGCGCTTTTCATTATCCTGGCGATGATTTCGTCGTATGAGACGCCGTTCATCCTGCCGAGGATCGGGAGATCTGAATCGGAGGGGTTGAGTCCCGCCAGCGGATTTACTTCGATAAACTCGGGGATCCCTGCTTCGTTGCAGCGGAGATCTATTCTTCCGCCGTCGCGGCATTCAAGGACTTTCCACGCTGCAAGGGCCGTTTCGATGCACTTTTCCGCGATCTCATGTTCGGGGACAGTGTAGCGCATCAGCGACTGATAGTGCTTTTTGTTGACAAGCCCGTAAGCTTTGCTCTCGGCATCTTCCAGGAAGTTGATCTCGATAACGCCGACCGCTTTGGCATCTTTTCCCGTCCCTGTGATCCCGACTGTGAACTCTCTTCCGGGGAGGAATTTTTCGACAAGCACCGGCTGCCCGTGTTCTTGAAGGAGTGCCGTGACGTTTTCGACCAGCTCTCTGCGGCTGCCTATTATCGATTTTGCTCCTATCCCTTTGCCTGTTCCCTCGGAAAGCGGCTTTGCAAAGAGGGGAAAGTCGATCTTTACCTTGTCGATATCTTCCGGCGAATAGACGATCTGAAAGTCGGGTGTCGCTATCCCGGCATCGCGGACGATCCTCTTAGCCATCCCTTTGTGGAGAGCAAGGGAGAGGACCATCGGGTCGGAAAAAACGAACGGGATGCCGTATGCTTCGAGAACTGCGGGGACCTCCGCCTCTCTTCCGAAACCGTTGACTCCCTCTGCGATGTTGAATACGAGATCCCATCTTTCGCCTGCCGCGACACGACTGACAAGCGATTTTACGTTTCCTATCCTGTCAACTTCGTAGCCGAGCTTCTTAAGTGAATCTTCTATCCCGTCTATCGTTTCCGCAACGTCGAATTCAGCGGCTTCCTCAAGTGAAAATCCCGCTTTTATATAGTCGTCCTGCAGATCGTATGTGAAACCTATTCTCATTTTTTACCTCCCTTATGAATGTTTGGGGTATTTGTAGTCTTTGCCTTCGAAATTCTTCAGGTAGACGTAATCATCGTCTTCTCCCTGAAAATATTTCGGGATGAGGGGGATCTTTCCTCCTCCGCCGGGAGCGTCTATGACATAGTGGGGAACAGCGTAGCCGCTCGTGAATCCGCGGATCTGCCTGATCATGTCGAGTCCCTCATCGACACTTGTCCTGAAGTGGGCCGAGCCGATGACCGGGTCGCACTGGTAGAGATAGTAAGGTCTGACTCTTGCCATAAGGAGCTTGTGGAAGAGTTCTGTCATAACTTTTGCATCGTTGTTCACCCCTTTAAGAAGGACTGTCTGGCTACCGAGAGGGATCCCCGCATCGGCAAGTCTCGAGCATGCAGCAGAGCTTTCCGGCGTGAGTTCGTCCGGGTGGGTGAAGTGGATGCTTATCATAAGAGGATGGTATTTTTTGAGTATTCTCAGGAGTTTAGGTGTGATCCTCTGCGGAAGGACGGCGGGGACTTTTGTTCCGAGCCTGATTATTTCTACATGAGGGATAGCCCTGATCCTTGAAAGAAGATAGTCGATCTTTGCGTCGGGCATGGTGAGCGGATCGCCGCCTGAAATCAGGACATCGCGCACTTCGGTGTGCCTTGCGATGTAGTCGATCGATTCGTCCCAGCACTTCGAGTTGAATCTGTGAAGTTCGTTTTTGTTTCCTACGACTCTGTGCCTCGTGCAGTAGCGGCAGTATGAGCTGCAGAATTCGGTCGCCAGAAAAAGGACTCTGTCGGGATAGCGGTGGACAAGGTTCGGGACCGGCGACATCGATTCCTCCGAAAGAGGGTCGGCTGCTTCACCGAAGCTCCTTATAAGTTCGGATGTCCGCGGGATCATGGTCTTTCTCAGCGGATACTCCGGATCGCGGCCGTAAAGCAGCGAGGCGTAGTAGGGTGTGATCCTGAAGGGAAGCGAAATCTCCTTCATCGCCGCAAGTTCGTCCTCTGTCAGATCGAACATTTTTGAAAGAGTTCCGGCATCGGTGATCGAGTTTTTGATCTGCCAAAGCCAGCTGTCCCAGTCAGCTTTTATCGAGCCCGGGAAAAATTTTTTCTGAAAATCGGAAAGAACTTCCTCGCCCTCAGAGACAAGGGGAACGGAATAAAACGGAACGGAATTCGACCGGCCTGAGCCAAGCGGGACCTCATCCTCGAGGGAACGCAATTCTTCTTTCATGGATAACCTCCTGAAATTGTTTGATTTTTAATAGGAATGTGCCGAACGCAGCGAGAGCTATTCTGCTCTTTTCATAAAAAATGCAAGATAATTTTTTAAAAATCGACAAGTGCAGTATTTTATTGATAAATTTATGCAATAGACCCTGCGGTTTTTTGACAGTAATCTTGCAATTCATAAATTACAGGGAATAATGTCCCGCAAATGCGCTTGTGTTGTTCCGGTAAGCAGGAGGATCGATTGAAAAAATATTTAAAAAAAGTCCTTTTTTTCCTTGTTTTTTTCTCCTTTTTTTCACTTTGGGCCGCTGAAAAGCCGGAAGATTTTCAGTTTGTGAAGAAGGTGACCGACGGAACTTTGAACTATTCCTCGTTCGAGTTGACTATAACCGGGAACGGTATTCCCGAGACTAATGTCACGAACCTCAATTCGGCGCGTATCACTGCGGAAAAGGCGGCTCAGGCCAATGCGCGGCTGAAAGCGGTGAAGATCCTTTCTTCGCTCGTTCTTTCGGGCAAAACCACTGTCAAGGCTTATTTCGACGGGAAAAACCAGCCCGATTTTGTCGAGCGGCTTGTGAACGTGGCCGATTTCAAGGAAGTCACCTACGAAAGATTTTACTCAAATTCGTCGGTCGATGTCACATACAAAGTCGATGTTTCGGGCTATATCAGAAAAATTACCGAAGCGGTGAGGGAAGGGGCTATTCCCGCGGAAGAAAAGGGTGAAGCTGCTTCTGACGAGAGCGCGAAAACGAAGTCTATTCTTCTCATAAACGTGAAAAAAATCGAACCCGCGCTTCTGATTTCAGTCGTGGACGAAAAAGGGGAAAAAATCTACGACATTTCGGTTGCAGGAAACGGCAGAAAAAGCCCGTCATCGGTTTTCTTCGCCAAAAAGAAAGCCGATTATCTCCTTGAAAAAGCCGGCCTTTCCGGCGAAACACTCTCGGTAAACGCATTCAAGATCACAGAATCGAAAATCGTCATAAAAAACAGCGACGCCGAAAAGATCAGAGCTGAAATCAAAAAAGAGTGCTTCAGCGAAGGCAGGATCGTCATAGTCAGCGCTGAGTAGCGCTTTATATTATAACCCTATAAACTTTAGATATGCCTATATGCAAAATTTCGGGGGATTGCATAAAATAGCTAAAAAAATTTGCGGGGATTAAAATGTGCTCAGTTTAAGTGGCGAAAACCACTGGATATTTTGGCTAAGTGCAGAAATATTCGTTTTACATGACAATGTTTTTATAGTTGCTTTTTTCTTGATTTTCCTTAAAATTATTCGATTTTTTTGATGCGGAGACCGCGAAATGAAAAAATATTTTCTTCTTTTAGCACTGATTTTGATTTTTTCGATTTCAGGCTGCCAGAAAAATGACAAAAAAGGCTGCGAACCTAATCCTTGTGAAGTTAAGGAACATTCAACAGGAGTTTGCGAAGAAGACGGCTGGGGTGGCGAAGATTATATCTGCGAATGCGATGAAAATTATTTCTGGGATCCGCGCAAAGCCGAAAAAAAATGCGTAGATCCGTGTGAAGGCGACCCTTGCAGCATCTCCGGCTCGACAGGCGTCTGCACAGCGTCGGGCTACGATGAATACGAGTGCGAATGCGAATATGGATTCGTCTGGGAAGATGAGGAATTGAAATGCATTGATCTGTGCGATCCCAATCCGTGCGATGATAAGGAACATTCGACAGGCGTTTGTGAAAAGAAAGACAGATCTTATGTCTGTGAATGCGAGGAAAATTATTTCTGGGTTTCATGTAGCGACTTGCTGTACTGCAACGAGTGCGTCAACCCGTGCCTTCCGAACAAGTACGAATCCAATCCGTGCGGAAATCCGGAGACTTTAAAAGAATGTATTCCCAAATCGGGAAAAAAATATACCTGTGTCTGCAAAAACGGATTCCGTTGGAACGGAGTAGAGTGCGTTGAAATCAACGAATGCGGTCCCGGAGATTCTGTTCCGTGCAAGGATTCCTCAACCGGACTTCTCTGGTCGACAAAAATATCTGACTACGGAATGCTGAAACAATGCGGCAACTTCTCCGAAGGGCATTTCTCCAACTGGGAAACTCCTTCGATCGATCAGCTTCGGACACTGATCCGGAACTGTCCGGACACAGAAACAGGCGGAACGTGCGAAGTCAGCGATGAGTGCATTGAAGAAAGCTGTTATGATGAAAACTGCAAAGGCTGCAGCCCTGACAACAGCGGCAAATACAGCCTGATAGGCGACTACCAGAAGTTTTGGTCAAAATCGACATACGATCCTGAATCATCATACTTCTGGGTTGTAAACTTTACTAACGGGGCAATCGAAATTGTCTACACTAACAACACTGGTCCAAAAAATATTCGCTGCACAAGATGTCTTGAAGACGACCATGAGTGGAACGGGACCAAATGCGTCAAAAAACCGTAGAAACGGCAAAGAGTGTGTTTCGTATTGAGTATCTGAAATCGCTTTTTCGTGATTTTTAATCTTTCAGACAACCTGCCGGAATAACAAAAACTCCGTCTTCTCTTCTGTAGCCGTATTTTGTTCCTGTGATCACAATTTTCAGATCAGGAAGCCTGATGGGAACCTGCTTTTCCTCTTTATTCCGCTCTTTTATCAAATCTTTTTTAATGCAATAATTTCAATTACTTGCTTTGTCAAGTTCTATTATTTGCGGCATTTTACTTCTATTTTTTGCGGTGTTTTATTTCCATTATTTGTGGTGTTTTATTTCCACTTTTTGCGGTAATCCTCGCGATTTTAAGTCTTTGACTTTTTCTTGATTTTTCTTAAAATTGCTCTGTTTTTTGGGACTTCACTGCTCGATCCATCTCCGCAACAAAATAACTCCGCCGTATAGCGGCAAATTCTTGACAAAAGCATCATATTTTTAATAAAAAAGCGCAGGAATACGGTTTTTGAGGTGATATGGCTAAAAGAGCTTTCATTTTCCCCGGTCAGGGGGCGCAATACGCCGGAATGGGGCGTGATTTTGTTGGGAATTTTCCTGTATTTTCAGAAGTTTTTGATGAAGCGTCAGAAAGGCTCGGAATAGATTTGCTTAAAACCGTGATGGATGGAACTGCCGAAGACTTGATGCGGACTGAAGTGACTCAGCCTGCGCTTCTCACCGTTTCGACGGCGATTCTCAAGGTGATTTCACAGGAAACCGGACTTTCGTGTGATTTTGCGGCGGGGCTCAGTCTTGGTGAATACACAGCTCTTGTCCATGCAGGTGCTCTCGATTTTGCAGATGCAGTCGTTATCGCGAAAGAGCGTGGCAGAATAATGCAGGAAGCGGTTCCGGAAGGTGTCGGCGCGATGGCTCCGATAGTCGGTCTTACTTACGATGAAGTTGCTGAATTTATTAAGGAAATAAAAGGTCTCGGAGTTGTTGAGATTTCAAATTTCAATTCTCCGTCGCAGGTCGTTGTTTCGGGAAATATCGAAGCAGTACAAGCGGCTGTTGATTTTATAAAGAAAAACGCAAAAACAAGGGTGAAAGCGCTTTTCCTTCCTGTGAGCGCACCTTTTCACACGTCGCTGCTTCGGGAAGCTTCAAAAGAATTTGAAAAAATACTCAATAAATACAGTGTGTTTGAACTGAATAAAACCGTTGTTTCGAATGTCACAGGGTTGCCTTACACCGATATTTCCGAAGTGAAACCGGCGCTCGTAAAACAGTTTTACAGCACGGTCCTCTGGAAGCCGTCAGTCGAATTCATGATCGAAAACGGAGTCACCGATTTTGTTGAAATCGGCCCCGGAACATCGCTTTCAGGCCTCGTCAGAAAGACCGCAGCCGCGATGGAAAAGGAGGTCAGGATCCGGAACGTCGAAAATATGGAAACATTTAAGAACTTGGAATCATAGGAGAAAGTTATGTATTTAGAAAAAATCGCAGACATCGTTAAAAGCCATCTCGCTCTTGACGAAAGTGTTCAGATCACTCCTGAAACTTCGCTTAAGGGAATGAAGATCGATTCTCTGGATGTCGTTGAGATCATTATGAAAATCGAAGATGCTTTCGAAATAGAGATCCCTGATGAAAAACTTCATGAATTTAAGAATTTAGGTGACATCGCGGAGTATGTAAAATCGGTAAAAGAGTCTTAGTTCATGCAGAAAAGAGTTGCTGTAACCGGTTTGGGCTGTGTTACGGCTTTCGGAACCGGTAAAAAAATTCTTTTTGACAATCTTCGCGCCGGAAAATCGGCAGTCTCGCTGATTTCTTCTTTCGACACATCGGATTTCAAAACAAAAATAGCCGCTGAAATCAAAAATTTTGATGCAAGTTTATATTTTTCGAAAAATGAAACACGGAAAATGGACCGTTTTACGCAGTTGGCGGCAGTTGCAGCTAAGGACGCGCTTCTTGATTCAAAAATCGATCTGGAAAAACTCGACAAAAGCCGTTTCGGAGTTGTTTTAGGGGTCGGTTTCGGCGGGATTTCAACGATTTTAGAGCAGCACAAGATCCTGCTCGAGCGAGGTCCAAGGCGGGTTTCGCCTTTTGGTGTGCCGATGTGCATCCCGAATATGGCTGCGGGAAATCTTTCGATCCTTTTCGGTGCGAAAGGGGTGTGCGAAACGGTTTCGACTGCCTGCGCTTCTGCTTCGCATGCGATCGCTGCTGCTGCAAGACTCATTCAGAGAGGAAATGCCGACATAATTATCTGCGGCGGAAGCGAAGCTCCGATAAATCCGCTTGTCCTTGCGGCGTTTTCATCGATGAATGCCCTTTCAAGACGAAACGACGAGCCTGAAAAAGCTTCAAGACCTTTCGACAAAGAGCGCGACGGATTTGTTTTGGGCGAGGGGAGCGGAATCGTGATTTTAGAATCTTTCGAGCACGCTCTTTCACGAAATGCCAGGATTTATGCCGAGATTGCAGGGGCGGGAAGTTCTGCTGACGCTTATCACATAACTACGCCAGATCCAGATGCAAAAGGGGCTGAAAGCGCGATGCGCTCGGCGCTTCTTGATTCTGGAACGGATGCTTCGGAAGTCGATTTAGTCGTTGCCCACGGAACGGGAACTTTGGCGAATGACCCGACAGAAACAAAGGCAATAAAAGCGGTTTTCGGCGAAAAAGCTTACAAAACTCCTGTCATTTCAATAAAATCGATGCTCGGGCACACCTTGGGCGCTGCTGCGGCGCTTGAAGCGGTCGCTGCGGTTTCTGTGATGGCTGAAGGCATGATCCCGCCGACAATAAATCTTGAAACTCCAGATCCCGAATGCGATCTTGATTATGTTCCGAATTTAGCGCGGAAAGCTGAAGTAAAATGCGTCATGACTGATTCATTCGGCTTCGGCGGACAGAATTCTGTTCTGATATTTAAATCTGGCCGTGTGTCTATGCGGGCGAGCCGCCAGTGATCCGATAAAAACTAGTCTGTGTTACTTATTTCTTTTCTTCTTCCCAGAGGAAATCGAACGCGCCGCTGAGTGCGAGAGCGATTGCGTGAGTGTTCAATGATTCGGAAACGGTTTCATTCTTTTCGCCGTATCCGTGGAAGGTGGTTTTGTTGAAGTCGTAGTCAAGTTCGATTCCTGCGTAGTCGCAGAAGTTGTAGATTATTGCGATGTTTACGCCGAGATTCGAATTGTCTTTGCTGACGATGTTTTCTTCGTAGAAAGGAGCCTTGAAGTATGAAACTCTCGCCATCATGTCGACATCCCAGAGTGTCGCGTAAGGCATTGCGAAGAGTCCCCATGAAGTCAATGCTGAATCAGCGTCTTTGACACCGTCGGAAATGAGTTTGCCTTTTTCGAAATCGGGGTTGTAGAGTGCGCGGTGAGCAAGGCCGAACTCAGCTTTGAAGCCGACGGAAATGTCGTCGCTAACGTTGTAGCCTAGATCAGCGCCTATAGCCATGAGGACGTTGTTTTTATCCTGGTCAAGACTTTCACCGTTTTTGTAGGATTCGATTTCGCCTTCTTCCGAAAGGTTGTAAACATCGAAACCGTAGTTTCTGTAAGCCTTGCCGAAAACAAGAGAAGCCGCTGCGGTCGCGAAAAAATCACCTGTTTTGTTGAAGCGGATATCTGCGCCGAATGCCGGAGCGCGGAAAAGGTTTTCCTCGCCGTCAAGAACGGTTTCGTTTCCGCCGTTGAAGGTGAAAAGGGTGATCGCAAGGTCGGATTCTTTCGAAAAAATGAGGTCAACGCCGAGTGAAACGCCGAGATCGTTGAAAGCTCCGCCGAAAAAGTCCTCCTTTATCGCCGAATTTGCGAAAGCGACTTCATGGTCGTAGCCGTTTTCGATTCCGAACGGCATCGAGAAAAGACCCGCTTCAAGGTTTACATCGAGACCGAAAGTTCCTGCTGAGTTCCTGAAAGAGGGATGCTGCATTCGGAAAGAAACGTTTTTGATGACATCGAGCGTCATTTTGCCTTCGTCATCGACCGAGCCGAAATCGACAACTGCGCGGCCGTTGAACATCCTGTCGCCGCCCTGCAAGTCAAGGATCAGGTTGTCAAGACCGATTTCGTAGCTTTCTTCCTTGTTTACATCGCCGTCTTCGATGTTGATACCTGCAGAAACGCCGCCGAAAACAGTCGCATTGAAGTAGGGGTTACGCTCGAAAGCGAGTTTGTCTTCCTCTTCTTCAGCTTCTGCTGCTTCTCCTTCAGCGGGAGCTTCAGCAGCTTCGACTGTTGATTCTTTTGTTTCTTCGTTTGCCTGAGATTCCTGAGCAAACAATGAAAAAGATACTGCGCAGCAAATCATTGCTGCAAAAAAGAAATTACGCATGAAAAACCTCCAATAAATTGAAATTATTAAAAAAACATGCCAAAAAGAAAACTTCAAATTAATTTCGCAATAAAAAATTAAGTTTTTAAAGAGCAATTTAATTAGCGAAAGCTAACATAGTTGAAATTTTTTATTTGTCAACAGAAAAAAATATTTTTTTGTGGTTTGCAGGAGGTTAGAATCTGAATCCGACCGAAGTGAACATTCCGCCTTTGGTCGGTGCAACAGAGAGATTGCTTAATTCGATTTTTTGATTTTGATTCGGAACAGGTCTTTTGGTTGCTGTAAAAATTATTCCTCCGAGGACGAATGCGCCGCCGATTACACCCATTGCAATAGATGCATTTTTTAAATCCTTGTATTTACTTTCATCATAATCATAGTCGTCAGGATCAGAGTATGCTGCAGCAAAATATGCTGTTATCGGCATTACTTCTGTCAAAGCTATTCCTCCCAAAATAAGCAGTGTAATTCCGAAGCCTTTGTACGGTCTGTAGTAACGCACAGGCTCGTTATTGACTACAACGACACTGGGACTGACTGATTTTTCGGATTTTTGTTTCGGTGTTCCGTTTTTCAAATTCACGATTTCGTTTTCAGCTTCAAAAATGCAGATTCCGTTCGGAAATTTTTCGAGATAATTTTGCCAGACTTCCAGGCTTTCGACTCTTCTCGCATACTCGCAGGCCTGCTGATCCTGCACATCTCCCGAAACTTCCGCAAAAACACTCACTGCCGCGAGCAATACGGCGACAAAAACAAAAAACTTTTTCATTCTCTCCTCCAAAAGTAAAAAAACTAAAGCATGGAGGATTATATCCGTCATATCAGGCACATACTGCCGAAGATGAAAAAAATTGAAAATTATTTGCTAAATACAGCTTCTTGGCGTCCCTGATGCAGGGAAGCTGGCGGCAAAGCCGACTGAAGGGTCTTATTTGCAGAATTTTTCGTGGAGTTTTCTGATGTTCTGGAGCCACTGTTCGCGCAGTTCAACTGGAGAAACTATCTCGCAGTCCGGAGAATGGGCCATGACGCGGGCAATTATCTCATTGTGGCGTTCTCCTACCGGCAGCGTTATCTCGAGGCATTTTCTGCCGTCGATGACGAGTTCTTTTGTGATCTGGTTTTTATGCCATTTCTGCTTTACGACATGGTAGTATGCCGGCTCGTAAACGCGGATAACGGCAAGTTCGGAACTGGTCGACTTGAACATTCCGAAGCAGCTTTCAAGATAGCTGTCGATCTCGGACTTGGTGAATATCTTTTCGCAGTTTTCTTCAAGCACTTCACTTTTTACGAAACGCGAAACAAGGAAGACTCTGAGTTCGTTTCTTTTGCGGCAGAAAGCTAAGAGATACCACTTTCCGAAATAATTTATGAGCCTTATCGGTTCTATCGTTCTTGTGGTTTCATCGCCTTTTGCATCAAGATAGGTGATGTGAACGCACTTTTTCATTATGAAAGATTCGAGAATGTTCCTGAAATCCTTGAGTTCAAGAATGTCGGTATCGGAAGAATCGTAGGTTATCTTATCAAGCAGAACGTCGAACTCCTCCGGAATGAAACTCGATATTTTTGACAAAATTTCTCCTGAAATTATCGGCACATAAGGAATTCCGTTGAGCTTGAATGAATCAGAAAAACGCTTGACTAAAATATAGTAGAAAACTGCATCGTCAAACGAATCGAAAAGCATCTCGAAAGGCGTTTCGTAAACATAGCCGCCTTTGCCTTTTTTGTATTTCAGCGGCGCAGAAAGGAAAGTCCGCATATATTCGATATCGCGCATAACAGTGTCGATATGAACTTCAAAATGATCCGCCACCTCTTTCCTCGTCACGAAACCCTTGACTTTGATCATGTGGTTTATGAACGCCACTCTTTCAAGATTTGCCATCTTACGCCTCCCAAAACAAAATAATCGGAGTTATCATACTCGCGAAGTCAGGCATATACCGCCTGAGTTGAGAAAAACCATACTTTTTTCGGTGATTTTTTCAAAATCTGCTGTTGTTTGTGTCGGAGCGGAGCTGTTAGATACTGATATGAAGGTCGAATTTCTAAAAATCAAAATGAAATTGAAAAAATCTAAAAAATAATTTGACATTTCTTCGCGAATGATTATATTGCATCCATCGGTGAGTCCTACCGTTAAGTGGAGTCTTTAAAAGCAGTGAACCCTACTGTGAGTGGGAACTTTAAAAGCGGTGAGTCCTACCGGAAGTGGAAATTTCGAGCCGTATTGGTTTTTGCTGATACGGCTTTTTTTGTAGGTAAAAATGAAGCAGGAAAGATTAAATCTCTACTTTTTGGACATGAAATATGTTCGCTATCTGCATAATGCAGACGACAAAGTGCAGTCGGTTTCACCGCAGATTCATAAAGAAAATCGTCCTTTTGTCGGGATTATAGTTATTTGCGAGGAACATAAATACTGTGTGCCGCTGGATTCGGCGAAAGAAAAGCATAAAAAACAAAAAAACGATGTTGATTTCACCCGTATTTTTGACGGAGATCGGCTTATAAGCGTCCTGAATTTCAACAACATGATTCCGGTGGAAGACAGATTTGTCTCAAAAATAGATCTGAAACCGTCAGAAAAAGACACGGTAGCACAGGCCCACTATAAAAAGTTGTGCATAAAAGAAATAGAATGGTGCCGCAAGAATCAAGATTCAATAGTTAAGAAAGCCAATAAATTATATCACTTAGTCCAAAAACCGAATTGCAGCATAATGCTGAAAAAACGGTGCAACGATTTTAAGAAACTTGAAAAAGTTTTGGAAAAATTGTCGGAAAATAAGACAAAAATCTAATTGTGCAGACGCGTCTGCACAATTTGGCAATCAGTGACTGCCAAATATTTGCGTTGGAGCGGGGCTTTAACTTGCACAATCACGGCTTTTCCCTATAATTTTTCGGTTTTTTTGTCGTTTTTGCTTCAAAATACGAACAAAAATTTCATCTCAGGCACTATATGCCGGAGTTGGTGAGTAAAATTTAGAGTTTTTGGTCGTTTTTGTGAGGCTGGTAAGAAGTACAAAGGCATAAATATGAAATTCGCAATATTGATAGCTGTAATTTTATATGTCTTGGCGATTTTAGACTCTGAAAAAGATGATGCTATAGCAATAACTGTGATGTGTGTTTTTATTCCAGCAGTAGTATTTATCATACTGAAATTTGTAATGAAATCAGATAATAAAAATGAAATACTCAATAATAATGAGCAAAAATCTCAGCCAAAATCGAACGATAGAATCTCTCCAGTTAATCCGGTAGATATTATTTATCAATCTATTACTTCAGCATCGTTACCAGATAGATATTTGAGCATTGACGATACAATTTTACAGTATTGTAACTATGAACATATTGAAGCTGATATCAAACGTTACAATATACAAAGAGAAGTCAGCCAATTAATAAGTAAACGGAAAAACGAGCACAACGAGAATTTCATAAAAAGACACTTGAATGATTCGATTTTCAGCAGAGTATGTGGTTACTCGATGGATGAGGAGCAAAGAAGAGCGATTTTGTGCGATTCAAAACACAATTTGGTTGTTGCAGGTGCAGGAACAGGTAAAACTCTGGCAATATGCGGAAAAATTCAGTATTTGCTGGAAAATGATATGGCGAAAGAAGACGAAATTCTGCTAATGTCTTATTCCAGAGATTCGGTTGATGATATAAGCAAAAAGGTTCTTAAAATTTCTCCAAACATACAGGCTACAACTTTTCATTCTTTGGGACTGAGGATTTTAAGCGAACATCAGGGAGAAAAAAAGGCGGTAGAAGATCAAATCATGACACATATAAAAACTTTTTTTGATGAAAGGCTTGGTGTCGATATTAAATTTATGAAAACGATATTGAAATATTTTTCTTGTTACATTAATCCAATAGCTCCTTATAAGG
>Ga0265298_10003740_pt1 | contig 19895 bp, 19 predicted proteins | sample AusTroGonzalo_MG_3_FD_193486 | JGI IMG/M metagenome (GOLD analysis project Ga0265298, IMG submission 193486) | Bovine rumen microbial communities from tropical cattle in Woodstock, Queensland, Australia - Gonzalo_01 | ecosystem: Host-associated > Mammals > Digestive system > Stomach > Rumen ... | reverse complement strand
TCACGGTCGTTCCGGTTTCAAAACTCGCTTCCATTTTTTCTATCAATTCTTCTTCGGTAGCACCTTTTTTCCCATAATACTCTAAAACAGTTAAAGCCGCCGCCGGACCGCATGAATATTCCGTTGTTTGCTGAAAAGTCGGATAATGACTCAAAATTGTTAAGTTTTCATTTGACTTCATCTCAAAAACATCCGGCATAGCAAAGTATGGCGAATTGATATGATTTACGTTTACCGCATCTTCCTGTTTTATACCAAAATTATCTTTTTTAGTGTGAATATCACCATTGCTATCATCAACCGGAAACGCTTGCGCCGAAATTGCACTCAATCCGACCATGCCTAAAAACACTATAAAAACTGCCTTTTTCATCATTTTCACCTCATTTTGAGGTAATATTAGAGCAATTTTGGTTAAAAAAGACATAAATCTGCCCAATCAAAGTACTTTATTATTCCCTGACCAACAAAAACCGTCCCTCACGGACGGCTTTTTTTTATCGGATTAGCGTAATATCATTTCTTATATATCAATCGTCAGTATCTTCCTTTCCTTTCTTTGTATTGATGTATACGACCTAATGTCCTTTTAACACTTCATCTTATGTAGATTTTCCTTTTTTTGAATGAATGTTTAGCAAAATTGTTTAATAGAGCCTTTTTTAATAACTGAGATAGCTTTTACGCTAATATACTATATGCCTGCCATAGTCTTCATACTCTTTCAAATCTTTTTGCTTTTTAAGCAGTTCTTTATACATATAAACTTCCCAATCCTTAAGGTCTTTTTGCTTAAGTTTTTGCTTTATAATGTCTGCCGCCTGCTCAACGTATTCGTACCGATACTTGTCCCACATTTCATTACATTCAACCACCCGCTTTACATCATCTGTTTCAACTGCTCCATATTGCTTCAAAAGCGGAATTAGTTCCTTAGACCAGTCATAGCGATTGGCATACGTAAGAGCATTATCCACATCGCCTTTGAGTTTTCCTTCGTTGTCTCTGTGAATACGAACCTTATTTAAATCAATTCCGAGTTTCAAAACCTCTGGCAGGCATGCCCTGTAACTTTTATAATACGTACGGAAAAACAACTGTGTTCCGTAAATATCCATAAAAGGATCAACTCCGTTTTTGATAAATTTAACAATAGTGGCACAATCATTATCTTCCAAAGCCTGATTCAATGTCGGCACCACTGTTTCATCATCCGGACTTATCTTCCGTGCTCCGTTCGGATTAAGCTGACAAATTTTATATGCACACCCGTCAAAAGCCGTTTTTCCCTTTTTATCCTTAATATTGGCATCCGCACCATAATCAAGCAAATATTGCACCATCTCAACATCTTCATTGTTCGGAGAATCATGTTTAGCCACAAAAAACAATGCCGTTCTCCCATTATTGTCTTGATAATTGACATCAACTCCGTTCTCAATCATCTCACGCAACAGCCCATAGTCGTTTCGTTCGGCAGCTTCCAACATTCCTCTTTTGGCCGCCTCTGTTTTATAATCCGGATATAAATTCAACTTTTCAAACTTAGGCTTAAAGTCTTCATCGTACTTCAAACGTCCTTGTATATAGGCATCGGTTCTGACTTCTGCATTCAGCTTATGTCCTTGCAGGTACATAATAACATAATCCCACATTGCCTCATTCTCGGCATCTGATTCATACGAATAATACTCATGTATCATTCGGGAAAGTGCATAAGTTTTGTTAAAATCGGCACCATTCTGCAATAAAAATTTTACCAGCCCGATATTCTTACTTTCAATGGCCTCCGACAAAGGCGAAACATCTAAATCATTGGTCTCATTGATATCCGAGCCGTTAGCCGACAAAAGCTGCAACATCTCAAGCAATTTATTATCATCTTTACAAAATCTGATTCCGGCGGAAAGAAGCGGCAACACACCCGGCGTTCCGCTGTTCATCGTAGAAAAGGTATGACCGCAGTTTTCTTTTTTTACGGCTTCAGACGATCTCTTCATACCGTTGGCAAGAACTTTATATATAAATTTATTGATATTACCGGAGTTATAGGCATAAATGTACGACGCATAATCATCATCGTGACCGGAGGTAATGTCTATAACCATCAGCTTGGTATTAATATCGCCGCCTGCATCTAAAGATATCTTGGTTAAATCCGGTCTGCAAGAATACATCGTCCCGGTTAATACAAGATTCTTATTTTTTTGATTGAGAGAATTGTACCATGTCTTAAAATTCTGAATATTGTCAAAACGCTTGTTTAAAACATTTATATCGTGCAAATCCTCCGCCCTGGCTGCGGCAACAACAAAAAAAATACCCAAACAAATTACTGAATAAAGAATTTTTTTCATAATAAACTCCTTCGGTTTGGTGAGACTGTTCGACACCAAAATATAAAACTTATCTGTTGAATTGATTGTTATTTTGCAAACACATTTGATATCCGCCGCTGCGAGGCGTGGTTGCTCTCATTCTTTCCAGCATATTGGCCAAATACTTTATCTGTTGCCACTTATGGTCCTTATATTTTGCCATTTTTTGACCGGTCGGCGTATTAGCCTGATAGGTTTGTCCCCTCTCCCACCAAAGTCTCATACTGTCCGCATCCTGCAAACAATTTAAAACATTATTGCTCTTATCTCTGGTCGGCACATTGTGATGTGTTACCGCATTAATTATTTGCTGTTTATCCCTTGAAGTAAGCAAATCCCGGTCTTTATAAATATTATCCAAAAAATCACGGGCAATCGGCTCGCAATTTATGGCATGATTCGGATCACCTCGGTCATCTTTTCGCGCACAGTCATGCAATCCGGCGGCCAACAGACAATGCAGAGGATTAAGATTATCTTCCACCGCTATATCAATGGCAAATAAGGCAACCTGCTCCGTATGCCATAGTCCGTGATATTTAAGATGATTTTTCTCTTGAAAAGAAATCTTTTTTATTTCCGGCATAATTTTTTGATTAAAATATTTGATGTACATATTTTTCAAATACTCTTTATTCGTAAAATCGGATATTCGGCGAACTCCGTTTGCCAGATTGCGCAAATCATTTTTTTCCGCTTCGGTAAATTGCCAGTTCTTTTGATATTCTTTATACTTTCGGTATTGATCAACATACCGCGGAATATCATTGCCATGCAAATTTCTGTTTATCTGAGAAACAATATATGCTCTTAAATCATCAACCGTGATTTTCAAATGACCGTTGTCCGCATATTTTCTGTCCGCGCGGATATTATATTCCATATGATGAGCCACAGCTTTACATTCTTCATCTGTCGGAGCTGTACCTTTCTTACTTTTGATTGAAGCATACACATCATCAAAAAAACATTTCTGCGGATATCCCATGACAAAACCTTTCATGCAACATATCACCAACTTATACTTATTGTATATCATAACTAAAGGTGATTGTCAATTTCCCCGTATTTCAGCACCAAAACCGCAAGCCGATTTCAGCCGATAAAAAAACCGTCCCTTTGCAGACGGCTTTTTTTATCGGATTTTTGTTTGAAAACTTCCATTTTTATTCTTTGGCAATACTCAGGCTGTCTGACTTATCGCCGACATAGGTAACAACGATTTCGGCATCCTCATCACCGGTGCTTTCGCCATAGTGCCAAACATCAACCAATTCAACAATCGGATCACCCGGCTTTAAAACCAACACATCGCCGTTTTCGGAACGAACGGTCAATTCGCCCTTGGTCAAATAGCCTATATTCAAAATAGGATGCTTGTGCATTGCCAATTTTTCACCGGCCGGAATTGTAATCCTCAATATTGTTACTTGCGGGTTTTCAATGTGAATAGGCTTAATTGCCTGCTTGTTCCAATGTGAATCCGTTTGGATAACGGTTTCGGAATTGGCGGCATAAGCCCCCGAAGAAATCAAAACACAAACGGCTAAAAACAAATACCAAATATAACTTTTCATCATAAATTCTCCCTATATTATTTCAAACGCGGCTTCTTCGGGGTCGGATTTTCGGTTGTTTCCGGCTTAAATGTCGTATTTGGCTCCCAAGTTTGATTACGCCCCAAAAAGGCTATTTTTCCGCGAACAATCAACTTATCGCCGTCACGCCACAGGTCACAGTCATAAACTTTACCTTTTTTCGGATCCAAAATTTCTCCGCCCGTATATTTATCGCCGTCTTTTTCCATGTCCCAAATAACGTCAAGGCCCTTAATTAACGGCTCATCCGGTAATTTTGCCACCGCCTGCTTGTTTTGGAACAATTCCACCACACGGCCGTAAACTTTTCCCTGATATTCATAGATTTGAACAACACTCTTCGGGGTGTTTGTTTCATCATCAATCGTGGTCCAAAATCCCACAACACCGTCATCGGCCCAAACCGAGCGCGAAAACAACATCATCATCAAAAACAGTAATTTTTTCATTTCAAACTCCTTTTTTCACAAAGTATCATCAAATTAATCTTTTTTGATATTCTTTTTCACTCTCTTTACAACTTCACCGGTCAAATCAACAACGTCCGGTGTTTGGATAGCCACCGCCGATTTAAGAAATACCGCCGGTGCTTTTTTTTCTTTTGCTATTTCAACCAAAGTCTTCTTAATGTTCTTATCCAATTCCTTAACCGATTTTTGATAGTCATTAATCAAGTCATCACGTTTCATACGCAAACTGTTGAGATACACATCCGAAAAATCTGCTTTTACATCTGCCTTTTTGATGTTCTTGATTTTTTTCTCGCCCTCCAAGAGCTCTTCATTTAATTTGACAATACTGTCTTCAAATCTTTTTTTATTACCCTGAACATCTAATTTTGTTAAAACCTCTTCCAAATTATAAACGTAGACCTTGCGGTTATTTTTGATAATATTATCCTGTTCGGCACACTTAAAATAAAGATGTCCGACGGCACCGAGTAATAAAACAATAAATAAACAAATTACTGCTAAAATGTGTTTCATTGCACTGCTTTTTTCGTTTTCTGCCATTTCACGTATCCTATAAAAGAACGGGGAAAGGGTAACCCTTTCCCCTATTTGTTTCCTCAAACCTATATTAGAATGAGTAGGTAATACCTAAACGATAAGACATATCTCTGGAGTCACCCCACGCAGCACCTGCGTTCAACAAAATGTTGTCTGTCAGGTAGTGGAAACCACCGAGTGCCATAGCGGTATGACCGTTATATGCACCTGTACCCAAAGACAACGAAGTGTTGCCCTGAGAGCGTGAGTTCGGTACCAAAGCCGTCATAGCAGCCATGGAAGCCATACCTCTGTAGAAGTCATGTCTCAAATCACGAAGGTCATTATCAATACGATAGATGTTCTTATCCAAAACCTTAACGGCGTCAGACAAGTTAGCATCAGCACCGCTCGCTGTGTAATAGTGAGCAGAACTGAAGTCCATATCACCGATAGCATTACCGGCAGCAGTCAAACCGGCCGCAACGCTTTCTTTGGAAGCTTCGTTGATTTGGGTGTTAGCAGAAGCCATATTTCTTCTGTCACCGATAGAGCCGTCCAAAGCAACAAAGTGATTTTCAACCGTAGTATCGTCACCGACAGCCAAGTTACCGGCATAAGCGTCACCGCTTGCGGTTGTCGTAGCGTCTTCAGATTCTACCAAACCGTAAACTCTGCCTAAAGTAGCATCAAGGTTGTTGAATGCCTTAACAAATGTTTCAGGAGCTTCATCACTGCCGCCTGTCAAGTTCTTCAACTCGGTATTCAATTTGGTAATATCACCCATTGTGCCGTTCAAAGCGCTGATATTGCTGTTAACGGAATTACCGACTTCAACACCGTTGAACGTATTGGTTAGCTGTTCAGCCGTACCGACCTTGGAAGCAACCTGATTAATTGCATCCATAATGTCTTCGGATTCGGTATATTCGTAATCGTTAACATCACCGGTGTTATCAACCGTTGCTTTCCATATACCTTCGTCATCAAATTCGCCACCGGTTGCAGTTTCAACATTGTTTGACAATGTCAAAATAACGGTAGCAACATCGGCTGTACCGGTTACACCGGCCGGGTCATCGGTCAAAGCGGCCAAGTTACCGATTGTTTTAGCAATTGTGGCATTGGTAGCCATGGTTTGCTTTCTTTCATCGGTTACTTCACCGTCAATGATGGTTGCATCGGCTTGGTCAATCTTGTCAACATAAACTTCCGGATCGCTGTTAAATGTTAAGGATTCGGCCAAAACATTACCGTCACCGTCAACTTCAAAGTCACCGCCGGCAGCAATTATTGAACCGTCCTCGGAAAGAACGGCAAATACTGCATCTTCATCATCCGGATTGGCTAATAAGGTAATACCTTCATCTGTAACAGCGAACTTACCGTCAACAGCCTCAAATTCACCATCTTCATTAACAATAAACTTTTCCTTAGCCGCAGAAAATGAACCGTCATCGGCAATTAAGAAATTACCTCCGGCAGCGGAAACTTCACCGCCTTCTTTAACTTCAAACTTACCGGCAGCAGCAGAAACCGTACCGCCTTCTTTAACTTCGAACTTACCGGCAGCGGCAGAAACTTCACCGCCTTCTTTAACTTCGAACTTACCGGCAGCGGCAGAAACCGTACCACCTCCTTTAACTTCGAACTTACCGGCAGCGGCAGAAACCGCACCGCCTTCTTTAACCAAGAACGTTCCGTTAGCAGCACTGATTGTACCGGCCTTGGTAATGTTACCTTCTTTGTTAACAACAAATTTCTTGTTGGCGGCAGAGATAGAACCTTGATCATTAACTTCAAAATATCCGCCTGCGGCAGAGAATGAACCGTCTTCGGCTGTAATTGAGAATTTATCTCCAACGAAAGTATCACCGTCTTCTTCAACAATGAATTTACCGTCAGCAGCAGACATTGCGCCGTCGCTGTCAACAATGAATTTTTCATCAGCGGCACGGAAAGCACCGTTTTCATCAACTTCAAACTTACCGTCAGAAACAGACAAGGTACCTTTTGTGGTTATATCACCGGCGTCATCAACTTGGAAGTTTCCGGAAGCGGCATAGATTGAACCGTCATCGGCAGCAACCGAGAATGTATTCTCTGTATCTTCCGGATCAGCAAACAAGCCGATACCTTCATCGGTAGCAATAAATTTACCGCCAACAGCAGAAATTGCACCATATTCATCAACCGTAAATTTATCGGCAGCCGCCATAAACGCACCTTTTTCGGAATCAACCGCAAAAACGGTATCTTCATCGGCGTTATTAATTTCCAAACCTTCGTCATCGGCAACAAAGCGTTCGTTACCGTCTTCATCTTCAACAGTGAAGCTGTCGGTAGTACGAACCATTGTCTTAACATACAAAGCTGTTTCATCACCATCAACGCTGACTTGTAAAACTTTATGACCGTCAACTTCGGTTGTTTCAAGTACGGAATCTTCGCCGATAGTCAAAGAACCGCTGATATCCACATTACCGTCAATCGAAGTGTCACCGGTAATACCGATACCGTCTTCCGCATCAACATAAATGAAATTATCACCGGCAGAAACGGTTACATCGTCATTAGCTCTGACAAGGATGTTTTCACCGATAACATCTGTTTCGTATCCGTCATGGCCCAATGTAGCTGTTTTGCTGTCATCATCGGTTTTCAATGCAGTTGCATCAATATCGGAGATATTTGCCAACGAATTTCCGTTCATATCAAGAGTTCCCGAACTGCCGGAAATTGCGTTTGCACCACCGATTTCTAAGGTAGTTCCTTGTAAAGTTTTACCGCTAACGGTACCGTTTGCGGTAGAAATATTACCGCTTGTGGATGTGATATCACCGCTGGTGGTTACAATGGAGTGATTTGCAGTATTTAAATCAGCGTTAATATGAAGACCGTCGGCCTCTTGAGATAATTTAACTGCGGTAGTACCTTCGCCAACTTTAACTTCGGTAGCTTGTACCGTACCAAATTTCGCGTTAACGGAACCATCGGTTAACTTATCATCCGTGTAACCTTTTGCTTCTTCCAAAGCATCTTCGGCAGCACCATACTCATCATAAGTTTCCTCGGCAATAGCACCGGAAATAGATGTAATTACGCCGTTTTCTTCTACAACGCGCAGTGACAGACCGTCAGTACCGGCATCTTGCTTGACATCGGCATCTAAACCGACAATGGCATCAGAAATAGCTTTGGCTACAGAACCGTCACCGTCACCGGTCAAGGTTGCAATGGCAGCCTTATTGTCGGCAACATCTTTAACCAAACCGCCGTCATCATCACCCAATATGTCTTGAATATCTGCGACATCCTTAAAAAGACCGGTAGGAGCTTCCGTAGTAGTTCCCGCTTTTCCGACTTTATTGGCAATAACGTTTCTAACTATTACTCTGACATTTTCTTTTCCTGTATTGGTCAGATTATCTAAATTTACATTTGCTTTACCATCCAACGCATCTTGCAATCCGGTTGTATCGCTGATAGCCAAACCTGTAACGTTAACTTTCGGTTGAGAAGCAAAAGCCTCATCTAAACTGTCTGTACCGCCGGTTGTGGTAATTTCAGTGGCCATTGCCGGTGCGGCAAGCGCAAAAAGCCCCAAGTTTATCAAAAGACACTTTTTCAGAACGCTCCGATAGAGTGAATTTAATAAACCCAAGGCAGACTTTGAATATTTCATGAAATATCTCCTTATTTATATTAAACCATAGGCTGTATAACAAATACCCAAACAAAGGTAATTCATATACAATGGACGATGCCTTAATAAAACATCTGTGACCAGTCTGTCTGATATCATAGAAAAGTCAATTAAAGTTTACTTTTTATTAACAAATTATTAGGATATTTTTAATATATTCAAGGCAGCTGCTGTGAAAGGGAGGCATATATGCAAAAGCGCACAATAATCTCAAGCATGGTAATGCTTTTCTTGCTGTCCGTAACTATGGTTTGTCGGATTATTTATAGGTGCCTACCTCAAAGGTCACCAAAGCCCGTAAAATTAAATCAGCACGCACCCGAACAAAACGGCAAAAAAGTGCATAATCGTACCGGCCAAAACCATAAAGTGCCATATTGCGTGGGTATATTGCTTGCTTTTCCACACATAAAAAGCAATTCCGCCGGTATAAAACAATCCGCCCAAAATCAGGAAAGTCAGTCCCACATCGGAAATATTGCTAATCAGACTTTTAGAGGCAAAAACAATCATCCATCCCATAACCAAATAAAGCCCGATTGACCATAATTTTGTGCCGCTTCCGGAAAGGCAAAGTTTCAAAATCGTGCCTAAAATGGCCAATCCCCAAATAATACCGAAAATTGTCCAACCGATACAACCGCGCAAATTAACCAACAAAAACGGCGTATATGAGCCGGCAATCAAATAATAAATGGCAATGTGGTCAAACTTTTTGAGAATTTTTTTGGCGCGCTCATTGGTAATGGCGTGATAAAGCGTAGAGGCCGAATAAAGCAGAATTATCGAAGCGCCGAAAATAGCCGAGGAAACCACGTTCCAAACATTGCCGTAACGTGCCGACATGGCAGTTAAAACGGTCAACGCGGCAATTCCGAACAATATACCGAAACCATGTACGGCACTGCTCCAAATTTCTTCTTTTATGGTATAAGCTCTTTGCATTTTCCAACTCCGGTCGGAAGTATAACATAAAATAAATACGTTTGTAAAGTAGGTACTTTTCGGCACAATAGTTTCTTTACGGTAACTCGGCAAAAGACCTTATATGCCGGCGTTTCAGCGTACTATCGTAATATTTTCGGGAAAACACTTGATTAATTCGGAAAGCGTTGTTTTATAGTTTTCCGCGCGTATTTCGTATTTATGCTCTTTTTTGCTTTTCAGCCCCAAACAAGTATTATAATTATGGGTGATTACCAACTTTTGGGCAAATTCATCAACCTGTATGTTTTTAATATATTTGTACGGAAGATGAAATTTGCAGGTATTCAGGCTTTTCTTGGTGAAAATCAAACCGAAAAGCGGACTGACGACAAAAAACGCGATTGTCGGGCCCAATATTGCCTTCCAAAACATATCGCCGAAAGGATAACTGTGACAACTTTCAATATACACCAAAGCGCATACCAAAGCGACCATAACCACATACCACTTTAACAAATATTGTACCTTACAAGGAATATATTTTTCCGCTATTTTCATCTCTACGCCACTTTTTTGATACCGCTAATCACCTGTATAATAAACAAGCCATACTGCCTCTATCAACAAACATAAAGACAAGATTATCGTGAACTTCCATTTTTTTGGATTTTGACATATTAGGTTTATCCGCCCAGCCCCAATTATGAATAATGGCAATCCCGCAGATTTCAGCGATAATTAAGACAATATAACTCATATTCATCTTATCTGTCCATCCTCATACATACAAGCAGGCTATGCGGCGGCGGAGGCGTTAATTTCGGCCAAAACCTCTTTCTTGAGCGTCACATTATCAATCTTGCCGGTGGCTGACATCGGGATATTATCGCGATAAAGAATAATGCGCGGCATATACAATTCAGGATAACCGTTCTGCTTAATAAAGTCATGCAGTTTATCCATAGTGAGTGATTTCTCGTTAGTAACAACCACAATCTGCTCGCCTTTGTGTTCATGCGGAATTGCCACCACACCGCAGCAAAAACTCTCATTACCTCCAAAGGCATTATTTATCATGGTTTCAACCGCTCTGAGTGACACCATTTCTCCGCCGATTTTCGCAAAACGCTTAATGCGGTCTTTAATGCTGATAAAGCCGATTTCATCAATTTCAACCACATCGCCGGTATGATACCAACCGTCTTCCGGCGGCACCAAAACACCCGGATTATCGGCCATAATATAACCGGCCATAACGTTCGGACCTTTAACTACCAGCTCTCCGCCCTTTTCAATACCGTCAACCTTATCCAAACGGCATTGCATACCCGGACAAAGTTTGCCGATGGTACCGAATTTGTTGAACACCATATTATTTCCGGCTACGGCAGGCGAACACTCGGTTGTACCGTAAGCTTCCATAAGCCGTACACCTAAGCGCTCGTTCAAAATGTTACGCGTATCAAGTTTAACTCCTTCCGCACCGGCATAAACCAAACGTAGTGAGCCGAAATCCAACGGATGCGCTATTTTGGCATAACTGCGGAAAAACGTGTCTGTACCAATCATTACCGTTGCTTCCAACTCATAAAGCAAATCACTTATAACGCGGAAGTGTAACGGCGACGGATATAAAAACACCTTAGCGCCCTGATACAAAGCATAAAGCGTTCCCAAAACCAAACCGAAACTGTGGAAAATCGGCATAGAGTTAAGCACCACGTCCGTACGATTAAGCGTTTCAAAAGTGGCAATCTGCCAAACATTGGAAATCACGTTGCGATTGGATAAAACCACCGCTTTCGGCGAGCCTTCGGAGCCGGACGTAAACAAAATAACCGCCCTGTCGTCGGGAGTAGCCTTATAAGGCACATATTTCACCTTATATTGCAAGAAAGCCAGAATTTTTGCCCAGATGGAAATTTTCTTGGCCACTTCTTCCAAATAGCAAACTTCAAAACCGTTCTTTTCAATTTCCGCAACAACATCTTCAAGACCTGCTTTCTTTATAAACATTTTTGAAGTTATAACTTTTTTGGAAAGCGTACTCTTAAGACCGCTCAAAATATTGTTTATACCTGCGCTGAAATTCAGCATTACCGGCACTTGACCATAGGCATTAAGTCCGAAAAACGTGCAAATCGCCGCCACCGAATTCGGCAACATAATGGCAACGGATTCCTGATGCTCCGCTCCCTTATTGAAATAACGCCCCAAAACATAGGATGCCAGCATAATATCCTTAAAGCTTTTCGGTTTACGCGTAATATCTTCAAGCACCTTCGGACGCTTAAAACCAAAGGCCTTTTTGGCGTGAATTTTGGCCGCCTTAATAAGTTGCGTAAACACGGTCAACTGCGGATTATACATAGACTCGAAAGCCTGCTCGCGCATAATCATATAAATTTCGTTGGAAATATGATTACGTTGGTGTCTGAGCTCATCTTTGAGCTTGAGCGGACGCGGCGCATCAACCACAATTTTAACTTTCGGGAAATAGCGGTGCGGTAAACGCCCTCTTGTTTTGGAAAAATGGCAATACTGCAAGCCGTTAATCCAAATCGGAATTACCGGAGAATCAGTCTTATCCGCCAGCAAACCGGCACCTTCATAAATTTTCATAATATTGCCGTTGGTAGTCATACGACCTTCCGGAAACATCACGCACAAACGGCCGGAATTTACCTTGGCAATCAACTGTTTCAAGTCCGGAATATCAATATTCCCGTATTCCATTATATCGGCGGTTCTCATCAGCAACCGTACCCAATAATTGCGATAGAGCTGTCCTTGCAACGCAAAAACCGGATTACCCGGTAAAAACGCAAACAACACAATCGGATCAACATAAGAAACATGGTTGGAAATGTATAAACCTTTTGTCGGTAGTTTAGATATATCAAAACGCATTTCAAATTTGACTTTAAAAAGTCTGAAAAAGCAACGTAAGCAAAAACGTACAAAATCCCGCATCATGGCTTTGGTCTCCCTTAAGAAAACATATAGGAGAGTATATTATGCTAAAAAAAGTATGTAAAGCAAATTTTAAAAACTACATACAACAAAGCGCAAAACCTGTATCAAAGCATAATCAAAAGCCGCCATACAAACATGGCGGCTTTTATCTTGCAAACAATTGCTTTATTTTACATTAAACGACTTAACATCGATTTTTGTAGGCTCAAATACTTCTTTATCAACTTCACCATATATTTCTATGGTATTTTCCGGAGTTACCTTTACACCATGCCACTCATCATCATCTATTTCAATAATTATCTCGCCGGTGGCATCTCTGAAAGTATATTTTTCATCACCCAAACTGTTGATAATTTTTCCGCTCAAAACCACCGGAGTATCATCTCTGGCATCAAGTGCGGCTTTAACGGTTGTCGTATTGCTTTGAACACCCGGACCTTCAAAACCGCCGGCAGGCTGAGCCGGTGCTCCGGCAAATTGCGCATTGGCAACTCCGGCGAAAGTAACGGCCAACAAAGTAATCAGTATTTTTTTCATATTTTATCTCCTTGTTTGATTGTAAACATCCATAAGCATAACCACCAATAACAAGGCTGTCAATAGTCATTATTTCGGATGGCTGCTATTTTCCGAAATCATCTATATCATCACCTGTTGCACCGTTTAAGAAATTATCTTCAAAGTCTTTATCGGCCTTGTCAGCTTCTTTTTTTGTTGCGGTACTGCCGCTTTTAAGAATAAACAACACCACAGCTACCAAGCAAATAAGTATTAACACCGACATAACATCTCTCCTTCAAATTGGAAAATCACAAGTACTGTTTGCACACTCCGTATAGTTGGATTTATCCGGAAGTACGCACCTTTCCATACATTTATCATAAATAGGGTCAGCCCCAAAGATATAACCAGTCAGTATCAGCACAATAAACAAAAAAACTCCAATGACATAACAAAGTGCCAGTTTACATAAAATCTCAACTATTTTCCTTATCTTTTGTTTCATATTTGATACCTTATTTTAAGCTTCAGCTAAAAATGTATCTATTCTCATTACTTCTTGTTCATCATCATAAATGGTTGAAAGCATATATTCACATTCATGGAATTCGGATATTGTACTCATAATAACACTAATATCCGATAGCGTTGCTTTTCTATTTGCTGTTATGATTATTATACATCTGCTTGATTTTTTTAATTCGTCACTTAATACGCCTGATTTTTCAACCGCTTCCTTGGTTGCTTCTTTAACAAAATTAACTTGGATTGTTAAACTTTTGGCACCCTTCAAAAACTGGCGAATGTCATTGACTGATAAATTAACCAACTTAATACTTGTACTTGAAAATAAATACCCCTCAACATTTCCAATTCGTTCCAAATTAAAACAGATACTACGGCTATCCGTCCGTTTCTTCTCGTAATTATAAGCCGCAATTCTCAATCTGTTCATGAAATCATCATATTGAGAACGTTCAAACTCATATTGCAAATCAAATGGATTATCTTCATCTTCAAGTGGTCTAAAATTTTTCCAAACAACACCATCTTGGACAGGTACAACATTTACTAAGACAGAATCACAACCCGATTCATCGCAATAACCGCAAGAAAACAAATACGCTTCATCTTCTCCGTTTGATTGAGCGGAATCATTCAGCCAATTGTATAATTCATACAAAGGAAGATAATTGTAGTCTCCTTCGGTTATAATATCCATCAGTTCCTTTCCGTTTATAATGATAACGGCTCTATCTTCTGGCTTGGAAAATTCGCCTTTAACGTCTTTTCCTGGCTGTATTCTAAAATCTATTGTATCATATTTCTTTGTCATATCTTTTTCCTCTTGAAATCGGTTGTTTCACCTGCTTTGAAGTTATAAATCGGTTTGATAACCTTTATAATCTCCGCTGTAGGTGTGATATTGTTGACGATATCATCCATATTTTTATAAGCCATCGGACATTCATCAAGTGTATCATCATTGATGGAAGTGGTATAAATTCCTTCCATAGAGTTCTTAAACTCTTCAAGATTAAAGTTTTTCTTGGCTTGCATACGGCTATAAAGTCTTCCTGCGCCATGTGGTGCAGAATAATTCCAGTCAGGATTTCCTTTGCCTGTGCAAATTAAACTGCCATCACGCATATTGATTGGAATTAGCAGCGTTTCGTTGGCTTTTGCCGAAACAGAACCTTTACGCAGAATCATAGCATCCGTATCAATGTAGTTATGGATTGTTGTAAAAGTATCATCAATATGCAATCCCAATGCTTCAATCATGCTCTCTGCCATTGCTTTACGGTTGTAAACAGCATATTTCTGCACGATTTTCATATCGTGAATATAGTTCTCAAATAACTTATCCTTAACGTAAGCCAAAGACTTTGGAATATTCGTAATGATTTGCTCTTTTAATGCTTTCAAAGTAGATTGTATTTCTGCTTGACGTCCTTCTTGCTTTAATCTTGCTATAGTTTCCTCTATTTGCGTAGAAGAGTTGTTATTTAGGTGTTTATAGGCTTCTTCTTGATAATATTCGGCAACTTGCTTACCTAAATAACGGCTTCCTGAATGAACCACCAAATAAACATTACCGTCACCATCTCTGTCAATTTCTATAAAATGATTACCTCCACCAAGTGTACCCATACTATGAATTGCACGGTGTTTGTTGATTTGACTTATGCAACGCAAGTCTTCTAAATCAACATTATTAATATATTCATGCGGTGTTTCACGCACGGTCATACCTGCCGGAATAGCAGCATAGATAAACTCATCAAGTTTCTTTAGGTCAATATCTTTTTCTTTCAAAACATAAGTGGCCATACCGCATCCTATGTCCACACCAACGAGGTTTGGAACGATTTTATCTTTAATTGTCATTGTTGTACCAATAGTGCAACCTGCGCCTGCGTGAACATCAGGCATAATACGGATTTTACTGTCTTTTACAAATTCTTGGTCACACAAGGTTTTAATCTGTTCTTTGGATACATCATCCATAACATCCGTAAAAACCTTTGCTGTGTTATTTTTTCCTTGTATTTCTATCATCATGTTACTCCGAATAGTTTATTCTATCATACAGATATTATTTTTCGTTTGCAAGCGTATTGCCATTTATAAATGTCACAATCTGACATTTGTTTTATTTTTTAGGCTTCATTAAGTAATGTTGTTGGTTTTCAGTATCACCGTCATTCTGAGACGGAGCCGAAGAATCCAGTCGTTCCACAGGAACGAACAATGCCGACGGCATTGTTGGATCCTTCACAACGGCACAAAATGTGCCTGTTCAGGATGACTACAAATACTGATTTCAATAAAATTGTTTAATAGAACCTTATTTTATAATCATCCCTATGCTTGCCGTTCTTCTACAGTCATCCTTGGGCTTGCCGCAGGCAAGAACCGAGGATCTCATATTATTTGCGACTTTGCAGAGATTCTTGGTTCTCACTTCGTTCGCCCGAGAATGACAGTAAAAAGTTTGGCTCAGAATGACGTTGATAATGAAAATCCATAAAATTGTTAAAAGAAAACCGTTAGTGATATATCCGCTAACGGAAGCTCTGAATCCTACGTATGGCGGATATATCGCGCCGCATTCAGAACCCAAAGAGTATTTTGGTTGGGCGCTGTAATCCAACGTCGTTACAGGATAATCCTGCCGGCAGTATGCGACAATCTCTGCTCTACAAAATACCCTACAAAACCTGCAAACGATATATCCGTTTACAAGTACCCTTGAATCCTACGGGCACCGGATATATCGGTACAGATTCAAGAGCTAAATTAAACATTTCGGCTGGGCGCCAACCAGCGTCGTTGCAGAATAACTCTGTCGGCAGGAAGCGACTCTCTGACCTACGAAATGTATTCACCCGGGGCAGGTCACCCAAGCATCTGAGTACGCCCCTGGGTTGAGTCAAACGGGGAATCCTCCCTCCTCAACACTTCAGGCTTTCATTAATGTATAATACAATATAATCCTTGTCAACTCGCTATTTTCTTGTATTGCCATATTCTGACATCTTCTTTACCATTTATAAACGCCGGTGCGATACAATGCTTAAAAACGGAGGTTTGAAATGTTTTACCAAAAGACACAGAAGTTGTTAGAAATGTCGCTGTGGATGCAAAATGCCGAAAATGGTGTTTCCATTGCCGATATTATGCAGAAATTCAAGGTTTCTAAGCGCACCGCTATCCGTATGAAGGATATGGTCAAGGAGCAGTTTCCGCAAATTAAAGAGATTAACGGCGCCCACAACACCAAACGTTGGTATATTCCTCCATGCTCGCTCGGGCAATATGTCGGCTTTTCGCTCTCCGAAATCAATGCGTTGCAAAATGCTATCAAACTCATGAAAACCAAAATGCCGGAAGATGTGGCGGCGATTGAAACGGTTATGCATAAAATCAAGGCTTCTATGAGCAGCGAAGCCCTAAATCGTATTGAACCCGATGCCGAGGCCTTACTTGAGGCGGAAGGTTATGCGTTGCGCCCCGGTCCGAAAATCAAAGTTGATGCAAATTTCATGCAAAAACTGCGTAATGCCGTGATTGCCTGCAAAGTCATCAAAATCAAGTATCAATCCAAGACTAAAAACGAGTGGCGCACGGTGCATCCGTACGGTTTTCTTTACGGAAACAAACATTATTTGATTGCCTGGCATACCAAACGCAAAAAAATGTGCAGTTTTGATTTGAACAATATTCAAAATATTGAAGTTACGGATGAATATTTTGTACGTAACCCTGCGTTTTCATTGGAAGAATTCAGCAAGCAATCGTTCGGCGTTTATCAGGAAGAACCGTTTGACGTGGAGTGGCTGTTTGATAAGGAAGTTGCACCGGAAGCCGCAAAATATATTTTCCACCCTACTCAAGATATGATTTCTAATCCGGACGGCACGCTGACGGTTAAGTTCCATGCCGGCGGTGCTCGTGAAATGGATTGGCACCTTTATACTTGGGGCAAACACGTTAAGGTTATTCAACCGAAAGACTTTAACAAACGCAAAGTCTGGAAAGATTAAACCCTGTCGGTACCACCGTCATTCTGAGGCGGAGCCGAAGAATCCAGTCGTTCCGGCGGAACGAACAATGCCGACGGCATTGTTGGATCCTTCACAACGGCACAAAGTGTGCCTGTTCAGGATGACGACAGGTGGTGTTTAACAGAACCTAATTTTTGAATCCTATTGCGTTGAGCCAGCCGGATATTCCCCATATTCGGCTACCGAAACCGACCCAGCCTTCTTCTACAAAATTGCATTTTTCACACTGCTTTTTCATACCTTTTATGGTGTTTTGCACCCCGCCCTTACCGTGCGTTATAAACGGAACAACCTTTTTGCCTTCTAAGTCGTTCTCGGCCATAAATGAACTTACCGGAGCCGCAATATTTCCCCACCAGTTAGGAGAGCCGATAAACACCACATCGTAATCCTTCATATTGTTAACTTTTGCCTTGAGTTTAGGATGATACATATTGGCAAGCTCAAGCTTGGCTTGTTGCAACAATTCCTGAAAATCATCGGGATAGTCTTTCACCGTTTCTATTCTGAATAAATCACCGCCGATTTTTTCTTGAATTGCTTCCGCGACTTTTTGGGTGTTGCCGGAATAGGAATAATAAGCAATCAAAATTTTGCCGCCCGAGTTTTCGCCCTCTTCGGCCGTAGCAAGCGTCGGCAAACCGCAAACCGCCAAAAACAAAGTGAATAACGCAACAATCTTTTTCATTTTAATCTCCTTTAAAAACTTCAATTACAGCAATTTTTGTTTTTCAACCGGTCTGACTCTTATTGCCTTAACCGGACAGGTATTCTGACAAGCTCCGCAACCGATACACTCATCAGCATTAACAACCGGAAACTCTCCTTTTTTCTTGCTGATGATTTGGCGCGGACATTCCATCACACATAAACCGCACTGTACACATACTTTTGTATTAACGTGCGCCGTACCGATTTTGGTACGTTGTTTTTGTTCCAAAGTAAGAGGTTGCAAAGCACCAGACGGACAAACTTCGGAACACTTATGGCAATTAAAATCGCAATGGCTGTTGCTGTAATCAAGGTGCACAACCGGAAATTTACCGTCAGCCTTTTTAATAATTTTCATCGGGCAATTTTTTACGCACAAATCGCAGTTAAGACAGTGATTGGCAAATTCTTCGGGACTTTTGGCACCGGCCGGCAAAATAGCTTTTTTGAACTTTTGCCCCACTCTGCGAGTGTACGTTAATCCGGCTCTGAACGCCAAAGCCAACAAAATAAACGAACTCCCTTTTACCAAAAATTCGCGACGTCCCATATCAAACGCCGTATCATCTTCTTTTTTCAGGCCATATTCAAGTGTGTTGCGGTGACAGCTCCCCAAGCAATTAAAACATTTTATGCAGGTTTCGTTATTAACTTTGCCGTTTTTGAAATCTATACTCCCCGTCGGGCATTTTTGCGCACACTTGGCACAGCCGACGCAAGTATCCGGATTAATCTTTATTTTAAATAGCGAACAACGGGAAATCCAACCGAGTAACGCACCCACCGGACAAATGTTGGTGCAGAAAAATCTGTCCTTGAAAAACACCAACACGGCCAACGCAATAACAAAACACAGGCCGTATATTCCCAAGGCCAAAGCACTGCCGAATATTGAATACGGATCAAAATGGCGCAAAATTATCACCGTTCCGCCCAACAGACCGCCGAAACATACCGCCGCCAACATATATGAAAATCCGTAATGCTTTTGTAAAACAGGACGGTTCATCTTCAATATTTTCTTGAGCGGATAAAACAAAATCATCAACAGCTCTTGCAACAAACCGAGCGGACATAATGTTGAACAATAAACCCTGCCGAAAACAAGCGTTATTACAAGCAAAACGGCCAGTAATATCAGCACGCCCAAAGTGGTGTTGAGCATGGCGCTCTGTAACAAGGCGGAAATTTGCGCATCAAAAATTTTAATACCATAGAATTTGCCGCTAAATGCCAAAATGCACAGCACAAAAACCGTAAAAGCAACAACCTTACGAATATACTTCAAATAAACCTGTTTCATATTTCACCTCTTCTAACCTATTTAGCAAGCAAAAACACTTTTTCGCAAGTTTATTTTCGCAAATTCAACAATTTTTATAAAAATGCTTGACTAAAACTTAACTATCGGTTAAAATAGTCATACGGCATTAACTACGGGGAGAATTATAATGAGTAAGATATATTACTACCGCTTCAAACGCCTTAATTGTTGGCTTTTATTTAACCTGCTGTTGATAGCCAAAGCTGTTTAT
>Ga0265298_10003739_pt1 | contig 19898 bp, 16 predicted proteins | sample AusTroGonzalo_MG_3_FD_193486 | JGI IMG/M metagenome (GOLD analysis project Ga0265298, IMG submission 193486) | Bovine rumen microbial communities from tropical cattle in Woodstock, Queensland, Australia - Gonzalo_01 | ecosystem: Host-associated > Mammals > Digestive system > Stomach > Rumen ... | reverse complement strand
GGTCCAATTCGGAGAAGTTATTATTGTTTTGATTTTCCATGATGATCTCCTTTCATTCTTTTGTTGACATTTTCACCAGTTTGTCCTTGATGCGCATCAGCCTGACCCCCACATTGTTGGGCGTGATGCCGATGATGGCTCCGATTTCGTCGTAGCTGACCCCTTCCAGCCAAAGCAGAATCAAGCTGCGGTCAATGAGGTCGAGTCGCGAGATGCGGTCGTAGAGTTCGCGGATTTGACGAGTCGAAGGGTCGTCGGCCTCGTAGGGGTCGATATCGACGGTCAGCGGCACCGTTTCGATGCGCCGGCGTTCCTTTTTGTCTTGGTTGATGGCCGTGTTGAGCGACACACGGTAGATCCATGTTTTGGCGTCGCTGCGACCCTCGTAGGTGTCGTAACCTTTCCAAAGCCGGATGAGGATCTCCTGGAAGAGGTCGTCCACCTCAGCTTTGTCGTGCGAAAACATGTAGCACACCGTGTAGATGGTCCGCTTGTGCTGCCGTACCAACTGTTCAAACTGATATTCTTTGTCGTTGTTCATAATACATTACTTTCGTTGCAACGTTCATCATGTTAGACAACAAAAGAATGGGAATTATTACATGGGGATATTTTTTTTGTTACAGCTACCTGCAGGTGCGTAATCTTAGTGACTACGGCACTACCGTCTCAGGAGACATGACATTTCGGATGCGGGTAACGGTCGGTGGCCGTTTTTGAATCAGCTATTGGGCGCGTTTGAGTGTGTAGCGGTGTATTTGCTCCCAGTGGTGATGGCCATACTGTTCACCTCCGTTGTTGGCATATTCCTCGATGACAAGATTGTTTTCGTCGAGTTCTTTTATCGCATATCTCGACTCAGAAGCGACAATCAACGTGTCATCGGCAATTTGCCAGTTGAATGTTGCGTACGGGTCGTCATACATTCCTTGTTGGACATAAAGGTCGCTTCTATGCCACCGGGAGGTTCTGTCGGCATTGAACTCGATGGAGTCATAACCGATATAGTTGGCGTCGGGCAGGGTGTACGATTCTTCAGAGGACCAAATTTCGTCGGTGAGATCGTGATACCAGTGATAACAGGTCTTCACCTCCCACTTGCCGACAATCAATTTTTTGAAATCGGGTTTCACGTTTCCGGGTTTGCAGGCACTCATGGCGACGATGCCGAGTATCACCATACAAATGAATGTTGTTCTTTTCATATCTGTTTTTCTGAACATGCGAAACTTGATAATCTCACACCGCAAAAATACAAAATTGAATCAATAATCAAATTATTAAAGAATCTTTTTCTGAAATCCTTACACAAAAAACACTCATTTCTTGGCACTAACCTTTATCCTGTTGGCAGTGAAATCCGTCACCACTGTTCCGTAGGGTATGGTGTCAATGGTGTAATGTGCGATGTGGGAAATTTTGTCTTCCGGGGCACTGCTTTCTCCGAGAGGAGGAATTAACTCATAAACAAAGAAGAACGGAAGATATTTTTCGTACTCTTATTTTTCCTATCTTTGCAATCCCAGAATATGTTTTTGCAAATAATTAACAATCAATAATTTATAAATATGAAACAATTAATTGAATGCGTTCCCAATTTTAGTGAGGGAAGAAATCCTGAAATTATCAACCAAGTGGCTGACGTGATCCGTCAGGCTGAAGGTGTAACCCTGTTGGATGTGGATCCCGGCGCGACGACCAACCGCACGGTGGTGACCTTCGTCGGCACTCCCGACGCGGTGGTGGAGGCCGCCTTTGCCCTCATCGCCAAATGCCAGGAACTCATCGATATGCGTTTCCATCATGGCGACCATCCGCGCTTCGGCGCCACGGACGTGTGCCCCTTCGTGCCCGTCGCCAACATTACCATGGAAGAAACAGCCGAGTACGCGCGCAAACTGGCCAAGAAGGTGGGCGAGGAGTTGAACATCCCCGTGTTTTGCTACGAAAACGCCGCTTTTGAGGAGAAACGCCGCAACCTCGCCAACTGCCGCCAAGGTGAATATGAAGCGCTGAAAGAACGCATCACGACCAAGGAATGGAAACCCGACTTCGGCCCCAACAAGTTCACCGACAGCGTGGCCAAGAGCGGTGCCACCGCCATCGGTGCCCGCGACTTCCTCATCGCGGTCAACTACAACCTGAACACCACCTCCACGCGTCGCGCCAACGCCATCGCCTTTGATGTGCGCGAGAAGGGCCGCCCGAAACGCGAGGGCAACCCCATCACCGGCAAGAAAGTGCTGGACGAGAAGGGCAACGTGGTGATGCTCCCAGGTACGCTCAAAGGCACCAAGGCCATTGGCTGGTACATCGCCGAATATGGCATTGCGCAGGTTTCCATGAACATCACCAATACTAACCTTACCCCGCTGCATGTGGCGTTTGATGAGGTGTGCGACAAGGCTGCCAAGCGCGGCGTGCGCGTCACGGGTGCGGAAATCGTGGGTCTTGTACCCAAGAAAACGCTGATCGATGCGGCTGACTACTATCTGGCCAAACAGCACCGTTCGCTGGGTATTGATGAGAAAGAGAAAGTGAAAATCGCCGTCAAGTCCATGGGTTTGGATGATTTGAAACCTTTCAATGCGGAAGAAAAAGTGATTGAATATCTCCTTGAAAAAGAGGACACTACACCGAAGTTGGTCAATATGACCTGTACCGGTTTCGCCAACGAGACGGCCTCCGAAAGTCCTGCCCCCGGCGGTGGTTCCATCTCCGCCTACATGGGTTCGCTCGGCGCCGCCCTCGGCACGATGGTCGCCAACCTCTCCTCCCACAAACCCGGTTGGGATGCCAAGTGGGAATTCTATTCCAAGTGGGCGGAAAAAGGCCAGGCGTTGAAAGACACGCTGCTCGCCCTCGTGGATGAGGACACCAACGCCTTCAATGTGATTATGAACGCCTTTGGTATGCCGAAGGGCACGCCGGAGGAGAAGGAAGCGCGTTCTCAGGCCATCCAGGATGCCACGAAATATGCCACCGAAGTGCCGATGCGCACCATCGAGACCTCCTTCAAGGTGTTTGAAATCTGCGAGGCGATGATCAAGAAGGGCAACCCCGCCAGCGTGTCCGATGCGGGCGTGGGCGTGCTTTGTGCACGTGCGGCCGTCCACGGCGCCTACCTGAACGTCAAAATCAACGCCTCCTCGCTGAAAGACAAGGAGTGGGCCGAGATGATGATCACCAGGGCGCACGACTACGTGGTGAAGGCCGACCGCATCGAAAAGAGATTGATGAGATTGACGGAGAAGGTGATCGGGTAAATAGGGTACAGAGAACAGGGTACAGGGTACAGTTTTTTGAAATATGATAAAGAGTTATAAAGAGTTGATTGTTTGGCAAAAGGCTATGGAGATGGTGGAGAATATCTATGCCTTGACCCAGTCGTTACCCAAAGATGAGTTGTTCGCCTTGACTAATCAAATACGGCGTGCAGCAATATCAGTGCCTTCAAATATTGCAGAAGGTTATGGTAGGCAATCGAAAAAGGAATATCAGCAGTTTCTTTCAATAGCCAATGGTTCTGTCTGTGAAATCGAAACCCAGTTGCTGCTGTGTGTAAGAATCGGTTATCTGACCGAAGAAAACACAAAAGGTACCTTTCAATTACTTTCCGAAATCGGAAAAATGATAATAGCAATCAAACAAAAACTCAAAGCATAATCCCTGTCCCCTGACTACTGTCCCCTGTCCCCTGATTACTGTCCCCTGTCCCCTGATTACTGTCCCCTGTCCCCTGATTACTATCCCCTAAAAACACATACAAATGAAACTTCTAGTGGTACTTTCGCGTTTCCCGTATCCCCTGGAAAAGGGGGACAAACTGCGTGCGTACCACCAAATACGCTGTCTTGCGGAGCAGCACGAGATTTATCTGGCCGCCATGTATGACGAGCCGGTGTCGGATGATGCTCTGAATCAGCTCAAACCGTTCTGTAAGGAGATTTTTCTTCTGGAAAACAACAATCTAAAACGCTGTTGGAACATGGGCAGGGCCTTTTTCAGGGGCCTGCCCATCCAATGCGGTTTGTTTTACAATAGGAAAAACGCTCAGAAGTTGGATGAAATCATTCAGCGCGTTCACCCTGACCACATCTACTGCCAATTGTTCCGTATGGCGGAGTATGTAAAGGATTATTCCATACCCAAAACACTGGATTATCAAGATGTTTTTTCCAAAGGAATGGCACGGCGCGCGGAGAAGTCCACGGGACTGGTCAAGTGGTTTTTCAATATGGAACACCGCCGGGTGGCACGTTATGAGACTGAAATCTTCGACCGCTTCGACCATAAAACCATCATTACGGCGGTGGACCGCGATCTCATTCCGCACCCTCGCCGCGAGGAGATTGTAGTGGTGCCCAACGGAGTGGAATTTGACAAGTTTGCCTATCAGGGAGAGAAGAAAGAGTATGATTTGATTTTTTCAGGCAATATGGGCTATGCTCCCAATGTGGATGCTGCCGAGTACCTTGTGCGCGAGATTCTGCCTCCGTTGCGGATGAAATTCCCCAATTTGCGCGTGGTCCTTTGCGGAGCCACACCTGCCCCGCGTGTGCAGGCGCTCCGCAGCGAGCACGTGATTGTTACGGGCTGGGTGGACTCCATGGCGGAGTGGTACGCCAAGTCCAGAATCTTCATCGCGCCCATGCGCATGGGCACGGGCTTGCAAAACAAACTCCTGGAGGCCATGTCCATGCACTTGCCTTGCATCACCTCCCCGCTGGCCGCCCGCCCGCTGGTGGAGGCTGAACAACACCAATCTGTCATCTCGTGCTCTGAAACAAAAGATTATGTGGTAGCTGTCACTCAATTGCTGACAGAAGAAAATGCATACAACCAATTGGCTGACAGTGGTTACAACTACGTGCGCCAGTTCTATGACTGGAAAAATGCCGTACGCATTTTGGATAATCTCATGGAAGCCTGATACCACATGGGCAATCCATTGATTTTTGAAAAAATGGGGGTGGCGCGTTCATCCTTTTTTAAGTATATTTGCAGCCGATTTTTATTCCAAATTGTCGCTGTCATGTATATGAATGAATCTCTCTTTAACGATTTTCTCAATTGCAGGGAGATTCTATGGACAGGCATCAACTTCTCCAAGGCGAAATTTACCAAAAGTGCCTTCAATTTCACGCAGGAAATCATGCAGCACTATTTCCACGACTGGAATCTGCTGATTCTGAACGACCAAAAGAAATACGATATTCGTATGAGCTTCCGCAAGCCCATCATGCAGTACGACCTGTCGGTGGTCACCAAGGCCAATAAAAATGTGCGGGTCAACAGTGTGCTGACGGAGCGTATCAATTTGAAAGACACGTTGACGGAGCAGACAATCGGCTCTTATATGCCGCAATTGGTCATACACTCCAAGCAGCGTTTCGCCCTGACCTTCATTGTGGAGTCGTTCGATGCGGTGGCCAAGGTGGCAGCGGTCTGGGTGGTCATTTACATGACGGATAGCGGAGAGATAGTGCTCTGCGAGCAGTTTCTCAAAGTGCCAAGCGGCATTGGAACCCGCAACTATTGGGCGAGGACTTTTTACAATATCTTATACGACATCAAGACCTTTGCCTTCCTGCGTTGGGAAAATATGGTTAAAAACTCCACCGAGCTGGTGGATGATTCAGATAAATAACAAAATATTCAAAATTTATGGGAGCATTCAAAGCATACGATTTCAGAGGTGTTTTTGGCAAGGATTTCGATTTGGATACCGTTTATAAGTTCGGTTTCTTCTTGCCTTCTTTATTGAAAACGGACAAGGTGTTGGTGGGACGCGACATGCGCGTGTCCACCCCGCAGATGTTCGAGGCCCTGTCGCGCGGCATTACCGACGCGGGTGCGGACGTCTATGACATGGGATTGACCACCACGCCGATGGTCTATTATTTCACGGCACAGCATCATTTTGACGCTTCTGTGATGATTACGGCCTCGCATAATCCAAAGGAGCACAACGGGTTGAAGGTGTCCACTACCAATGCGTTGCCAGTGGGCTATGACACCGGGCTGGGCGAGATTGAGCGGCGCGTGAAAGAGGATTCCGTGGTGCCCGTTGCCAACAAAGGCAAAATAATCCCTCATGAAGTAAAGGATGAGTATCTCCAATTCCAGAAGCGTTACCATCACGACCTCTCCAATCTCAAAATTGTGATGGACTGCAGCAACGGCATGGCTTCCATTTTGGTGAAGGATATTTTCGGAGACGCCCCCGTTTATATGTTTGATGAGCTGGACGGCACTTTCCCAAATCACGAGGCCAATCCGCTGGAACTGGAAAATGTGGTGGCCTTGCAGGAGAAAGTGCGTGCTGAGAAAGCCGATATTGGCGTAATCTTCGACGGCGATGCCGACCGCGTGATGTTTGTGGATGAACATGGCGACTTCATTGCCCCCGATCTGATGATTGCGGTGCTGGGTCACTATTTCATCGAAGAAAAAGGCTATGAGGGCAAGGTGATTCAAGACATCCGCACATCAAAATCGGTGACGGAGTACATAGAGAAGATGGGCCGTGAGATGGAGATCTGGCGCGTGGGCAGAGCGTACGCCGCGCTCAAACTGCGCGAGATTGACGGTTCCTTCGGCGGTGAGTTCGCCGGCCACTACTATTTCCGTGATTTCTTCTACTCCGACTCCGCCATGGTCGCCGCTCAAGTGCTGCTGCAAGTGTTCAGCGATATGAAACGCAAAGGAATCTCTGTCTCCCAGTTGATCAGTCAAATCAAACAATACGCCAACTCCGGCGAAATCAATTTCACCATACAGGAGAAAAAAGAGGCCATGGAGGCTGTGAAAAACTATTTCTGTGCAAAAGAAACTCCAACTAAATTGTTGGACTTCGACGGCTATCGGGTGGAGTTCCAAGACTGGTGGTTCAATATCCGCCCGTCCAACACCGAACCCTATTTACGCTTGTTGATGGAAGCGCGCACCGAAGCCATGCTTCAGGAGAAACTGGCGGAGATAAAAGAAATATTACGCCCGTTTATTCTTTCCTGAGTTGTATGCGCATCACTGTGCCTTGGTCGATGACCGAGGATTTCACAAACAGCTTGCCACGGTGATATTCGTTGATGATACGCTTGGCCAGTGTAAGGCCCAAACCCCAGCCACGGTTCTTGGAAGTGTAGCCGGGTGAGAATATCTTTTTATGCATGTTTGAAGGGATACCTTTTCCAGTATCCTCTATATCGACAAACACATATTTCTTGTCTTCCGTGATGGAAATGTTGATGGAGCCTTTGCCATCCATTGCATCTACCGCATTTTTGCACAGATTTTCAATTACCCATTCAAACAGATAACGATTCAGGGGAAGGATGATGCTCTCCTGCTCCGGCTTGTTGAATGTGATCTTCACCATGGAGGAGATGCGGGATTGCAGGTAGGGAACAAACTCGCCTACTACTGTGATGAGGTCGGTGTCGTCCAGTACTGGCGCAGAACCGATTTTGGAGAAACGCTGCGCGATAGTCTCCAACCGCTTCACATCCTTGCCGATTTCCGTGGGGATGGACTGATCCACGTCCATCTCCTTGAGCAGTTCGTTCCAGGCCATGAGGGAGGAGATGGGTGTGCCCAGCTGGTGCGCCGTCTCCTTGGACATGCCCACCCAGATGCGGTTTTGCTCCGAGCGGCGTTGCGTGCTGAAAAGCAGGTATGCGATGATGATGAAGACGATGATGAATCCTAACTCTATGAACGGGAATATGCGCAGTTGCTTCAATACCGCCGATTCCTCATAGAAGACGTAACACGTGCCGTGGTCCAGCAGGTTGATTTCTATCGGGGCGTTGGCATCCTTCATCTTGCTCAGCGTGGAGGCCAGGAGGGTGGGGTTGGACAGCTTGGCAGAGTCTATGTTTCCCGTGTTGATAATGTTGGTTTTGGTGCTGTCGGTGATGATAACCGGCACGGAGGCGGAATTGATGACCGTCTCCTGGAAGAAAGAATGCACCAGATTGTCGATCACGACATGCAGGTCGCTGTAAGCAGGAGATTCCTGATAGTAAATGGTAAGGTATCGGTTCCGGAGGTAGGGGATGGTCAGGCTGTTGTATTTCCCCAGCTCAATCGAATCCATCTCTTTGACATTGCGCATCCGCGCCACGCTGTCGGGCACATTGACGGATGCGTCGATGTTCCCGTTGTTGCTGGTGACCAGCAGCGGGACGGTCTTGTTGGCGGAAATGATGCTCTGGTAGAAGGTGATGTCCTCATCCAATGGGGCCTCTATGATTTTCTGGATGGCGGTAGCCAGGATTTTGGCATGGTTGTCTTCCTCCAGTTTGATGGAGTTGAAGAAGTTCTCGGTCTCATTCACGATTTGCGCCTTGTAGGAGATGGCACCGGCCCAGATCTCGATACGTTTACGCTCTTCTTGGGCAATGTTGTTGATGAGTTTGTTGGAATAAACGATGATGACCACGAAGACAATGGCCGCTGAAACGAAGAGCAGCCATTTCCAACGGGCGCTATGTCGGTCGTTGCGTGCCATGGTAACGGTTTACTCGGCGGCCACCAGCAGTTTGTCGATAATCTGCTCGACGGTGATACCTTCCGCTTCTGCCTTGTAGTTTTTGATGATACGATGACGCAGGATGTTGTGGGCCACGGCCTTCACGTCCTCAATGTCAGGAGAATACTTGCCGCCCAAGACCGCATGGGTTCTGGCGCCGATGATGAGGAACTGCGATGCGCGCGGACCTGCGCCCCAGGACAGGTAATCATTGGCCCACTGGTGTGCCTGGGTGGTGCCCGGGCGGGTCAAAGTGGCCAGGTTGACAGCATAACGATAGACGTTCTCGGGGATGGGGATTTTTTGCAGCAGTTTCTGGTAGAAGATGATGTCTTCCACTGTGAGCACGCGCTTAGGTTCCTGCATGGCGCCGTGGATGGTGCTCTTCACGATTTGCACCTCCTCTTCCTGTGTGGGGTAGTCCAGCATGATGTTGAACATGAAACGGTCCTGTTGTGCCTCGGGCAGCGGGTAGGTACCCTCCTGCTCGATGGGGTTCTGGGTGGCCAACACGAAGAACGGGTCGGGCAGTGCGTAGGTAGTGCCGTTCATACTGACGGAACGCTCCTGCATGGCTTCCAGCAAAGCGGATTGCGTTTTGGGAGGTGTACGGTTGATCTCATCTGCCAAGACGATGTTGGCGAAAATGGGACCCTTGACGAACTTGAAGTTGCGGCTGTCATCCAGAATCTCCGCACCCATGATGTCGGAAGGCATAAGGTCGGGGGTGAACTGGATACGGTTATAACTCATGTCCACAGCCTTGGCAATGGTAGTGATCATCAAAGTCTTGGCCAGTCCCGGCACACCGATCAGGAGCGCGTGGCTGCGGCTGAACATGGCCATCAGGATGTTCTTGACCACCTCATCCTGACCTACAATCACTTTCGCAATCTCCTGTCTTAACTCTGCATATTTTTCAACGAAAGCCTCAATAGCTTCCACATCCGTTTTCGTGTTCAAATCCATAGTAATTATAAATCTTTATCTAACATCTATCTCTAAACTCTCAACCCTTATCAAGGAATCTGCCATTTGGTAACGAAATCACACTCTTTATATTGTGGGTTCAGTTTGATGCTGGTGACTTTGACTTTCTCCAGCACCCATTTTTGCAGCGCGTTGTATTTCTTCTCTTCCAGTGCGGCGTTCTTGATCATGTCGTAGTCTTCCACGATGTTGGCCTTGTGCTCGGCGACTTTTTCCTTGAGGTAGATGAGCCGATAGCCCATGATGCCGTCCTCGTTGACGAAGGGCACGCATTCGGAGTACTCGCCGGGGATGAGTTTGTTGAGTGTGGCGAAGGTGGCCTCGTCCAGCGACTGTTTGTCGAAACTGTAGGAGTTGGTATAGGGGTTGACCACCATGCCGCCGTTGGATTTGGTAGGTCCTTCGGAGAATTTCTTGGCTGCCTCTTCGAGGCTGAGTTTCTCATTGATGATGATGCCTCTCACGCTGTCGAGGTAGGAGATGGCGTTCACCTGCTCGTCGGTGGAGGGCTTGGGTTGGATGAGGATGTGTGCCACGTGGATGGACTCGCCCTTGCGCTCAATCAGTTGGATGATGTGGTAGCCGGCTCGGGTTTTGAGTACTTGTGAGATTTCGCCGGATTTGAGGTTGAAGGCCACGGCTTCAAATTCAGGGTAGAGGGAGCCGCGTTCCACGAAGCCGAGATCGCCGCCTTTGGAGGCACTGCCCGGGTCGTCGGAATACAAGCGTGCGAGCATGGAAAACTTTTCGCCCCGGAGCACGCGCTCGCGGTACTCGTTCAGACGAGCCTTCACGGACTCTGTCTCCTCCTCGCTCACGGGCGGTATCTTCACGATTTCTCCGAATTGATAGCTGGTAGGCACGACGGGCATGCTGTCGGCACTCAGGTTCCTGGCAAACTGCTTCACTTCCGATGGGGTGACCGTGATGTTGCCCGTGATCTTGGCCTGCACCTGCTCGATAAGGGCCTGGTCGTACATCATCTCCTTCAAGTCCTTCTTGATGTCGGCCATCGACTTGTGGAAATATTCCTCAATATATTTGGTGTTGCCACCCACTTGTTGCAGAAAATAGGAAAGTCGCGCGTTGACCCGGTAGTCAATCTCCTCGTCCGTCACCTCTATACTGTCCAATTCGGCTTGATTCACCATCAGTTTGTTGAACATCAGGGTTTCCAGAATGTAGCAGCGGGTCTCTTCCGGGTCCTCAACTGTGTTGAACTGGGAGGTGTAGTCGAGATAATGCTTCTCAAGGTCCGACTGCATGATAATCTCCTTGCCCACGACCGCCACGATACCGTCAACGGGGATACCTTTGCTTTGCCCGAACAGGGTGAAAGCGCAACAAACCAGCAGAGTGCCTAAAAAAATTTTTTTCATCATCATGTTCAGCTGAAATAAAAAAAACGCGTCAGCGAAACGCGGGGCGAAAATACAAAAAAAAGAAGACAACCGCCTTCTTTTCCTTGATAAAAACGCAATAATGGGGCAGGATTATTTTCTGCCGAGACTTTCGTCGGAAACGGTCAGTTTCTTTCTGCCTTTTGCTCTGCGGGCAGCCAACACGCGACGGCCATTTGCAGTGGACATTCTCTCTCTGAAACCGTGTTTGTTTCTGCGTCTTTCATTCGAAGGTTGATATGTTCTTTTCATCTCTCTAAATGTTTGTTTTTTTTCTCTGTTTTTTGGGGGTGCAAAAATACACTTTTTTTTGAATAATCCAGCTTTTAAAAAAAATAACCCTAAAAATGGGTCCGCTTGGATTTTTTTGTTATTATTGCTTTCCTTTTACAAGAATCTAAAAATTTATACTTATGATAAGAAATATTACCCTTGTTTTTACGGTTATTGTGCTGTTTTTGAGTAATATAGCTTTTGCACAAACCGAGACCCCCTATATGAACTTCAATCCGGTGAAGCTCAAGGAAAATGCGAAATACGCCAAGAATTTTGCACCGAACAATTACGACAGCAAGGTGCTGTACAATTGCATGTGTGACATGGTGGATGCCGCGCGTGCGGAATACCGGTTCCTGCCTGCCCTGAAACATGACATCAAAATCGACTCCACTGCGCAGTTCCAGGCCGACTTCATGGCTTCCAAGGACGAGAAGACGGAAGATAACTACGCACCTTACAAGACTTTGCCGTATCGTTTGCGCAAGTACGGACTCGCCGGCAACGGTGTGGAATTGGTAGCCAAAACCAAAGCCTATCTCGGCGAACAGGAGTATTCCTACTATGATCTCTGTCTCTCCACAGTGCAAACCCTTCTCAAGAACGTCAAGGTTGCCGATATCCTGTTGAACAAACAATATAGTTACATTGGCGTCGGATTGAATACCGATGTCCAGATGAAAAGCATGTATGTCTCCATTATTCTGGGTAATGACCGCACTTTCAATCCATACAAGCCGGCATACGGTGCCAAGGACCTCCCTTATTCCAAAGGTATGTCAGGATTAAAGGCGTATGATGATAAGATTTGCAAGAAATGTGCTTCCGAACCCGCATTGGAGGTTCTTTCCGAGTATGTCAGTCTCAACAAAAAAGGCGAAGTCTATATCAACTGCGACGATTACAAGCAGCTGAAGCGACTGATTGGCAAGGAGGGCGACGCCATAGCCATCGATTTTGTGCAGCAGAGCCAATACGATTGCGGCAAGTTCAATGTGGATTATGACCACGCCAATCGCGGATTCGTCACCAAGCCCATCACGTTTGAGGCCATGATGGAGAAGAATGAGAATGCCAACCTTAAAAACGGCAAGCTGATTGCCAAAATCGCGGACATGCCCGAGCAGATTGAACTCAACAGCGCTGTGGATATCCATGTGCTGGTGCTGAAGGAGGGCAATCGTGTCTGCCGTACGGTGATTGCCAAGAATGTGGAGACTAAAAACGCCGCCTACGATGAGAAAATCAACTATCTGAAGGACGAAAATGGCATCAAGAGCACAGGTGAGTGGGTCATAGCCCCCGAAGAGAGCACTTTCAGCGTCTCCTTCCCGTATGATCTGAAGAAAACCGATTATACCACTGCCGCTTTCGATTCCGTTTTGATCAATATGGATGTGCCCGAATATACTGTCAACAAGATTGAGATTATCGCGCACAACTCCCCGAACTACTATAAGGATGCCAACTACCAGAAAATCCAAACCAAACGTGCCGAGTTTCTGAAAAAGGATATGTTGGCCAAGGCCCCTGGCGCCGACATCTCCATCAGCTATGACTACTGTTGGGAGGATTTCAAGAAGAGCGTCGTCAACAATAGCGAGTATTATGATTTGAGCTTTCTCTCGCTGGAAGAGGCCGCTCGCCAGCTCCGGAGCGACAGTTGGGCGTTGAAATCTCTGGACAGTGGATGGCTCGCCCCGTGTCGCTACTACGAAATCAAATACTATGTAACGTACAACGTCTCCACGAAAGAGCAGGAACAGGCCTTCGCCACTTGGAAATTCAACCAGGCCATCAAAAACAAGAACAAAGGGTTGGCCATGTCCATCGAGAATTTCATTTTGGACAAGATTGAGAAAGGGGTATTCAGCGCGTCCGTGTTGAAGGACATGCAGATACCGATGAACAAAGAGTATCAGACATTGCTCAACAACAGGTTGTATATGCAGTATTCCTTGGCCCCGAAGCTCACAGAGCAGATAGCCGATGACATGAAACGTGTGTATAATCTGAATACCGCGAACCAGAAACTGCTGTTCAATACCACGGTAGGCGATGTGTTCTTGGGCAAGATTGGCTCCACGGCTGATGTCGCCAAGACACAGGCCGCTATCGACCGCCTCTATTCCGTGCCCGGCGTTCCGAAAGACCGCGTGAACAGCCTCAATATGGAATACCAGCTCAAAGTAGTGAACTATTTGGATACCGCTGCGCCCAATATGGAGAATGTGGCACTGCAGACAGCCACTTTTGCCAAGATCAAGGAAATTCGCAACCCTGTGATGGACAGCTGGCAGAATGCCTATAAGCTGGCCTCCTATTTCGTGAAGAAGTATGACTACGACTACGCCCTCTCTTTGATGGATCCGTTCCTTGACGATCCCACCATCTCCGAGGATTTCATCATGTCCTACGTATCCATCGCTGCCCATTGTGAGCAGACCTACCTGAGCGCCCTCTTCACCAAGGCTGTGAAAATCGCAAGTCAGAAAAACTCGGGCCGCTTGTGCGACATCTTCGACAAAATCCCATACTGCGTGATGGAGAACGAAGAGGTGAAGGCTATTTTGTGCAAGAATTGCGATAGATAAACGATGAGCGATTATCGATGAACGATTATCGATAATCCATAATCTCTAATCGATAATCGGTATGAGCGAAGCAGAAGACATTTCCAGCAAGGATGCATTGTATGAGCATTTCCGTTTCGTCGTAGATCCCGGAACGGAAATCATCCGTATAGACAAATACTTGTTCAATCTTATACGCAACACCTCCCGCAACAAAGTACAACAGGCGGCCAAGGCCGGTTGCATTTTGGTCAATGACAAGGTGGAGCGGCAGAATTACAAGGTGAAGCCCGGCGATGTGATTTCCGTGCTGATGCCCAACCCGCCGCGCGATACCGAGATTCTTCCCGAAGACATTCCTCTGAATATTGAATATGAGGATGACGATATTTTGGTCATCAACAAGGAACCCGGCATGGTGGTTCATCCCGCCTTCGGCAATTATACCGGCACGATGGTCAATGCGCTGTATTACTACCTCCGCGACCAGAAATTGCCCGACGGCTCGCCCATGAAGCCGCTGTTGGTACACCGCATTGACAAGAATACCTCCGGGCTTATTGTGGTTGCCAAGAACGAGCTCGCGCAGATGCGCTTGGCCAAAGTCTTCTTCGACCATGACCTGGAGCGTAAGTACTGGGCACTGGCGTGGGGCGACTTTGAGGAGGACGAAGGAACCATCGTGGGCAATGTGGGCCGCAATCCCAAGGACCGCATGGTGATGACCGTTTTCCCGGAAGGCAGTGAGCAGGGCAAACACGCTGTTACCCACTGGAAGGTGATAGAGCGGTTTGGATACGTTACGTTGGTGGAGTGCCAGCTGGAGACGGGCCGCACGCACCAGATCCGCGTGCACATGCAACACATCGGGCACCCGCTGTTCAATGACGAAGCTTACGGAGGCGACCGGATATTGAAGGGCACCACGTTCTCCAAATACCAGCAGTTTATCCGCAATTGCTTTGCCCTGATGCCACGCCAGGCCCTGCACGCCAAGTCCATCGGTTTTGTGCACCCCACAACCGGCAAGCCTGTGCTCTTCGAGTCAGAGCTTCCTTCCGATTTTCAAGCGGTGGTGGACAAATGGCGCGGTTATGTGAGCAACCGTCCCGTAGAGGAATAATTCCTACAATAATATATTATAGGTGGCTGATAGTTTTTCCGGCCTCGTTTCAGACCCATTGACAAAAGAATAATATTGTCTTGATTTTTATGGGTTATCTCGTTGATTTTATTATCTTTGGCGGAAAACGATACCATGAAACTGTCGAATTATCCGCTGTTGAAAATCCTTTTACCCTATGTTGTAGGTATCTTGATAGCCTATTTTTGCCAATTTCCGTACAAAATGTGCCAGTTATGGTTCGTTTTGGCTTGCTCTTTTTGGCTTATATGCTGTGTTTTATCGCCCATCAAGACCTATAAATGGCAGTGGCTGAAAACGCTTTTACTTCTTCTGGTCTTCGTTTTTTGCGGCATGATGGCCGTGAATTTCCGATTTTCCTCACATCTCACCGCAGATGAATCCCGTTTGATGAGAGAAAACAGGGATTGGATGGTCAGGGTGGAGGACTTTCCGGTGTTGCGGGCCAAAAGTGTGAAGATGAAGGCCAAGGTGTTGCGGACCGGGGAGGGACGTGCTTTGGAGGAAGACGTAATGCTTTACGTGCAGCAAGGCTCAGGAGCGGACACGATTGAGTACGGGGATATCCTGTTGCTGAGCACCCTTTTTTCCGAAATTGAACCACCGAAGAATCCGGATGCTTTTGACAACCAGCTGTATATGAAGCGGAAGGGAATATATTATACAGGGTATGTGCAACAGGGTTGCTGGCTGCCGGCGGGTCATGCCCCCGCAAATCCCTTGAGAGCCTTGGCGCACCGGATGCAGAGCCGGTTGTCTGCCCTGTTCGCAAGGTCCGGGATGACGGGCAGCGAACTGGAGATTGTGAAGGCAATTTTGCTCGGCGATGATGACACGATGGAGCCGGAACTCAAAGCGTCGTACGCCGCCGCCGGCGTGAGCCACATCCTCTGCGTGTCGGGAATGCACGTCGGCGTTATCTTCATGATCCTGAACTTCTTGCTCCGTCCGCTTGATCTGTTTAAAAGCACCCGTTACCTGAAAGCCCTGCTAATCCTGCTGGTAATCTGGCTGTACGCGCACATCACGGGCCTGTCGCCCTCAGTGACGCGCTCGGCCACCATGTTTACTTTTGTGACCATCGGACAGCTGATCCAACGCAATACCAATGTGTTCCACAGTCTCCTCGCTTCCCTTTGGATTTTGCTGGTTGTTAACCCGTTGCTGCTGTTTGAGTTGGGATTTCAGCTTAGCTATCTGGCAGTGGGCGGTATTGTGCTATTGCAGCCGTTGTTGGCGGGCATCTACAATTGTAGGACGCGGATGGGAACCTATTTCTGGAGCCTTATAACGGTGTCCGTGGCAGCCCAGATCAGCACGTTTCCCATCTCGGTACACTATTTTGGCCAGTTTCCCAACTATTTCTTGCTCTCCAACATGTCGGTCATCATGCTCTCCTTCGTGGTAATGATGACGGGTATTGTGCTGTTGTGCGTGTCCGCAGTGCCTTTTGCAGGCAGCATGGTCACTTTTCTGCTGACCTGGGAGATACGGATTATGAACGGCATCGTGACCTTCGTGGAGCAGTTGCCGGGCGCGGTCACGCGGGGCATTGAGGTGACGCCGACCCAGATGCTGTTGTTGTATATGGTGATCATATTGGCCTATTGGGCAATACGTTATCGTAAGAAGAGGGTTGGCATGGCGGCGCTTACCTGTTTTGCGCTGTATGCGGGCACGCTTCTGATACGCAAGGTGGAGTTGCAGCGGCAAGTGGAGATGGTGGTTTATGCGGTGCCCAAGACCAGTGTCCTGTCTTTTTGCCATCAGCAGCAATGTGTGGTGTTCTCCGACTCAATAGTGGATGCCGGCGACAAAAGATTCCAGTATGCGGCGGCCAATCATAAACGCCGGCAGCACGCTGCGTATGTGTTCGTGCCTGTGGACACGATGGCCTACGACAATGGATTTCTATGCAAACGGGATTCATGGATATGGTTCAACGGCAAGACCTATTATCTGATAAATCGAAAAGAGAAGGTCTATCCAATGTCCGAACCTGTTCCGGTTGATGTGCTGATTTTGCAACATAATCCGGTCCAATTACCCGACGAAGTGGCCCAGGTTTTGTCCTTTCAGGAAGTGATAGCCGACGAAACCAACACGAAATTCTATATTGAGCGCTGGAGGGAATGGTGCAAAGAGCATGGGGTTCCGTTTAGCTTGTGATTTTGGCCGTCAGGCAACGACTTTGCTTTGTTTGTGGGTTAGCGTTGGGGGGTTCGCCACGTGCAATGCTGCGCGGTTAACGATGGAGGTTCCGCTCGACGCTGTCGCGTTTCGCGGAATGGTGGGTGGGTGGCAGGCCGCTAGGCCTGCAGAGCTCGGTAGCCGGGGATTGACATCCCCGGGATGGCGGGCACGTGTGTGTGGTCGCGGCGCGGGAGTGATGTGCGCCGTAGCATGACACGTGCCGCCGCGAAAAGGATGTCCGTGATAGCGGAGAAAAAGACGAGGATGATAGAATTGTGTGGGTTGTTAAATATTATCAGACAAGCTTGATTTTTTTAGATTTGGATTAAGGAGTATTTGTCGGATATTGAATCCGATTGTTCTTCATTTGCAATCCGCAAAGTTTTAAGATTTTTTTTATATCTCGGAGTTCGGATCTCTTTAATCCTAAATCGTTAAGTTGATATAGAATCATTGTTTCCCCCATTCGTATTGAGGATGACCGAATAACGAAATCCTCCTTTAATGAGCTCATTGGGTCAGGAAAAAATAAGCATTGCATTAAAGCTTTGGACAAATCATCTATTGCATTGATTAAGTTATTACTGGTATATGCAACCGTGCTATCATTAATAAATTCTATCTTCCCATGAAACGACTGCATTTCTGGGAACCAGTGCTGGTTTTGGCCAACCATATAGATGTGGGTTTTGATACAGTTCATTTGGATGTCAAATGACACAATGCAAATGTCGCAGATTTTATATGGGACATCTTCGATTTGATTACATTCACAGAATTTGATCTCAAAATAGTCGTTGGCAATCGCCTCATTTTGAGCAAAAGCGAGGCGGCTTGTTGACATCAAGAAAAATAAAACAAATGCCAAATGTTTCTTCATAACACAACGGTTGTTAGTTACTAACGGTTCTTGGCTGGCACATTAGTGGGCCTTTCATATTGTCAAATTCTTCTATCAGTTCAGGATAAGCCAGTTTCAATATTTCCTTTGTCGCATACTTATCAAATGAAATTATCCCATCTTTTCGATAAGGGTAATTTCCTTTATCATCTTTGATATCTCTCAACCACTCTTTGGTAAAAATGGGGTACTTGTTTAGCGGCAACGAACTTTGATTGTAATAATATTGAAACTGATAAGCTTCCAATTCGTCATAAACATCCACAAATGCACCAAATCCACTTGAAGTTTCTTGAAAAACGATCTCTCCGTTTAAAAACTGGCCACAGTGAGTGATTTCATGGACAAAATTGGCCGTATTTACATATCCGATTTGAAAAAGATAAGTTCCATCACGTCTTGTTAGTCTTGTAAATCCGGTCGTTCCTTCGCTTTTTGATGTCAAAGAAAACTCCCAATCTGGATTCTGTTCCATTTGACTCATGATTTCCTGGCTTTTAATAAGACTCATGATGCTTTTCTTTGTATAAGAAGGGCTATCCTCTATCGTGTTGGTCACAATCTGGATTGTTCGATTCACGACTGTAGCAGTGATATCCTGTTTTTGTTTATTCCAATCGTCTTGCGAAGCCGGATCTATTTTTGCCCCACTCGGATCCATCAAAATCAGCGGACTATCCATGCAGAACACATACGGCCTCACCCCCGGATACTTGTCCGCCAGCGGGTCAACACTCCACCACCTTCCAATCCTCGCGTCATACTGCCTGAACTCGTACCCCAAAACTGCCCCGTTTCCATACACCTCATTATCAGTCTCTTGGCCGTTGAAAAGGTTGCGATAATGCGGAATGTCGGAACTATATGTAAAATAATTATATTCAAATAAATAAGAATTCATCGTTTATTCGTTGTCTATGAGATTTCATCAAAAATCGTTCGGTTTCAAAAGTACATTTTTAGTTTAATGATTATTACCTTAACCCTAACAAGCTTCGTTTGTTATTTGAAAAAGAAGTTTTGCTCAAGAAAGAATTTGGAATTGTTGTTCGAATATTCATCTTTCGTTCGTATCAATCTGATCAATGAGACAGTGTTTTCCCTAAAAAGCACAATCATATATTGTTGATTGCCAACTTGAAAAACCATAGAAGAGTCATTTTGACCAATTGGTGGAGGCATTGAAGAGAGGAGAGATTCTTTTTTCATGCCAACAGTTATACTGTCCAATATTCGAATTTGATTCGTGAAAATATCAAGTTCAATTAGTAAATCATTTTTGCTGGAATATGTCCATGGATGTGTTCTATTATTGATTACCATAAGACCGCAATTTTCAATTATGCGTGTTTTGGGGTTTTTGTTTAGCAATGTGTATAAACCAAAATACCCCTTATCAGCAGGAATGAAATAGCCCCTGTCTTCAATTTCCTCTCGGCTTAAAAATGTTGTTGTTGAGTATTCCTGAAAAGCCATTTTAATAGAATAGTTATCGATTGAATCCATTAAGTTGTCTATTCCTGACAAGACAGCATTTTTTGTTAACTCTTCTATTGGGTGGTTCTGAACATTGGTGACATTATGGACAATTGAACTTGAATGCTTCGATTGACAAGAAGCCGAACAACTGATAATGAAGGCTCCAAAAATAATGTTGTGTAATAAAGCAGTAATATTATTTGGTAGGACCATTTTTCTCATATTCTAAATTGTTAGGTGTTTGCTTTAAAGTTTCAATTTGTTTAAGATAGTCTATAACATCAACAACGCCCCCTAACTGGACAGGGGCTTTATCTTTTTGAAATAACATGAAAGAATTCTGTTGGGGATAGGCTGTAGAATATTTCATAATGGAGCCATCTTTCTTTTCAGTGACAGGAGTAAT
>Ga0265298_10003738_pt1 | contig 19898 bp, 13 predicted proteins | sample AusTroGonzalo_MG_3_FD_193486 | JGI IMG/M metagenome (GOLD analysis project Ga0265298, IMG submission 193486) | Bovine rumen microbial communities from tropical cattle in Woodstock, Queensland, Australia - Gonzalo_01 | ecosystem: Host-associated > Mammals > Digestive system > Stomach > Rumen ... | reverse complement strand
CATTGGAAGCCATCAGCTCATTGATCACAAGAATAACCGAGAATAAACCTGTCCACATGCTACTGTATCTCCATTTATCTTCTTCTATCTACTTAACATGCGAAAGTTGCATTAATTACCTTTTGGCATGTGTATGACGAAGCGGCATCCTTCTTTGTAAGTGGTATCAAGCATGATGTCACCGCCCAGATTGGTGATGTGACGCTTGGTCAGGGGGAGACCAAGGCCAAGGCCCTCAGAGAGGTCGTTCACCTTGCCAAACGTCTCGAACACCCGTTCGCTGTCTTCTTCGGGAATGCCGGGACCGGTATCCTCGAAGACGAAGCACACCTGCGAATCGGTTTCCGATATCCGTACCAAGACGTGCATGCCGTCGGAATACTTGCCGGAGTTATAAAGCAGTTCACGGAAGCTCCGCAGCAGATACTGATAGTTGGTGCGGATGCAGAAGTCGTCGGGCACAGAAGTGTCGAGAACCACATGCAGGTCGGGGAAATGGATGTAAGTACGGGAGATGCTCTCCATAACGATGTCGTTACACGATACCCAATCGTTTCTGCTGGCAAAGTGCTCTTCCATAGCGCCTCTGGCAGAACTGTCAAAGAGCATCAGCACCATACGGTCGAGAACCATCGCGTTGTGGTGCATCATATCAATAATACTCTTCGACTCGTCTTTCGACAGCATGCCGACGCTCTCGCGAAGCACCTGGGCAAAGCCCATGACAATGTTCAACGGGGTACGAATCTGGTGCGACACGTTCTGAATGAACATCGTCTTCTGACGGTCAGACTCGCGTACCAACTCACTGGCACGAGCCAGTTCCTCGTTACGCCGGGCGGCCTCGGCGTTCATCTTCCGGATCTCGCTGACGTGACGGTCCAGCGACTCCTGCATGGTGGCAAAACTGTTCTGCAGGTTTCCGATGGCATCCTGATAGCGGCTTCGGCTGATCTGCTCGTCATAATGGCCTTCGGCGATGCGCTGAAGCTTTTCGGCGAGCTTGTTCACAGGACGGATGGCTTGGGCCACGGTCACACTGCTAAACAGGAGTATCAGCAAGAGACCGACCACCAAGAGGGGGCCAATGATATAGCTCAGGTGGTTGTAGCTGCGAAGCACACTACGCTCTGGACAGACGAGGGCAAGGCTCCAGTTGGTCTCAGGCACAGGCAGATAGCTGACAAGACAGCGCTCACCCTGGATGACAACGCTCATGCTTCCCTTCTTGCCGGTGGTCATTTCATGTCCTAACGCAATGAGGTCGGCCTGCTGCCGGGGGTCGGCATCGCTGAAGATGGTATGGGTGAAGAGCTGCGTCGAATCGGGATGTACCAGATAGCGACCGTTCTCGCCGGTCATCATGATATAGGAATCGGGATAGGGTTTCTCTTCCGAGATGATCCGTGAGAGATGCAACAACGACAGGTCTGTAGAGATGATGCCGATGAACCTCCCGTCGGATTCGTAGACCGGTTTACTGTACGAGGCAATCATACCATCCAATGTAAGCTCCAGCGAGTCGGCCTCGTCGTAATAGACTGCCCAGCATGCCTTGCCAAGCTGTTGCGGCATCTTGTACCATACCTTATCAAAATAGTCATACTCCTCTTCGATCACCGTGGTAACAGTATCAGTCTCACGGACCGTATAGGCAGAGAAATACTTGCCTAACTGGGGGAACACGTATGGCTCGGTGCTGATGGAACAACCGTCGATATAACCGTTGAGCATGACAACGTAGCGCGAGCAGGCTAACAGCGAGTCAGGGTGGAGGTTTCTCGTTATCTCCATGGCATTGACCTCGGTAGCCGTCTCCACCGATGCCATGTAGCGGCAGATACGTTCAAGGGTGACGTTCAGCACACTGGCGGCGTGCTCGTTGGCCTCCTGTCTGATGTTGTTCCTCGATTCGGTGTACAGGATGCCTAACGACAAGACAAAGATGGGGACAGCCATCAGCAGAATGCCGATGCTGAGCTTCAGGGAAAGCGACTGGCGGATATATCGGACTATATTCTTCATGCTTGCCTTTTACTCTTTCTTTGAGTCCACAATCAGCTGGTTGAGCAGCGCCGTTATCTTCTCACCATTGAGCAGGATCTCATCGGCCAACTCGTTGGTTTCTTCTCTCGTCAGACGGTCATAACGTTCCTGGATGACCTTGACATCCGAGAAGATATCGGAAACAGGGGTCATCATTTGGTTTGACATGTTATATAGAAAGCTCGTCTTCATGCGGTCTGCACTCTGAGCCTGCTCGTATGCAGCCTGCAACACCTGTCCCCTCTCCTTGAGCGTCTCAGACAACTGGTTCATCTCACCCATACGTGTTGTCAACGACTGCTGCATCGCAAGGAAATGGTTCTGAAGCCTGCCTATCTCGTCATGATGGAGGCTGTCGGGAATAGGTTCGTCATAACAACCGTCGGCAATGCGCTGGGCTGAATTTGACAACAGTCGCAACGGCAACAACTGACGGTGGATGAACGTCTGGCCAAGCAACAGCAACAGTAGCAAACCCACAACGGCAATCACCAGCACCATGTTCAGCAGCCGATTGTATTCGCCGAAAATGTCGTTCTCAGGATAGACGATACCAGCACTCCATCCTAATTTCTCCGTAGAACGACCAGGAACTTCCGAACGCTCAAAGGGCTTGTAGAACACATAGTAGTCACGACCATGTAACCGCACAGGCCTATAGCCTTTCTCGCCGGCCAGCATGGACTTGATGGTTTCTGCCACCGAGGGGTCGCTGCCTTTATGAGCCAGAAGAAGGGGTGTCTGACTGTTCAGCTTGTTGGTGTCAGGATGAACGATATAGGTGCCGTCTCTTCCTATCAGGGTACAATAAGAATTGGGGGAGGGCTTTGTATCAACCACAATCTTTGACAAGAGTGTCAGCGACACGTCCACAGTCAGCATGCCTCCCACTCGCTGCCCCACATAGACTGGCAGACAGAAAGATGTAACGGCCGTCGAGTCTTCTTCAATCTGGGGGTCAGTCCAATAGGGCATGACAATCTCCGCCCCACCCTCTCCGGAATCCTGACTCGTGCTGTCTGTATTCCAATGAATAGTACAATCCTTGATATAGGAATTGCTCTCTACAAGTTTACGACAATACTCATCGATTACATCAGGTTCATGGATGTGAGCAAATAATTTCCAATAGACATTACCCGATGCCTCTTCTACTTCTAACAAGACATTATCGATGTGCTGCACCGTAGCTTCCAGTGACTGTTCGGCTTTCTGCAGGGCTTCTTCCTTCAGTGCCTTCCGCGAGAAAAAAAACATGACAAACAGTGCTGCCATCAGCAGGATTGCCAAGGCTAATAGGACTTTCAAGCTAAGTCTGAACGATAAAGTCCTTTCAACAGATCCGGGCAGCCGTAACTTCATGGGTGCAAATATACGATTTTATTTTGAAAAACACAACATAAAATACGACTTTTTTCATGCTACAGTCCGAAAACACGTTGAGCAGTCGCTGTAGTGAGCCTGCAAACCTCGTCGTCGGTAACGTGATAGGCTTCAGCAAGCCGGGCAATCACGTAGCGGATGAAGGCAGACTCGTTGCGCTGACCACGCTGCGGGACAGGTGCCATGTAAGGGGCATCGGTTTCAAGGACAATGCGGTCAAGAGGAACAGGGGGAGACTGTCCATCCGTTCCTGCCAACGTCTCTGGAAGACGGCTCTTCTTGAACGTAAGGACGCCACCGATGCCGAGGACAAAGCCCGGAAACTCCAACAGCTGACGGGCCTCCTGCTCATTGCCGGTAAAGCAATGGAAGACGCCACCAGGCAAGTCGCGGCCATACTTTTTGAGTATGGCAACCAGTTCGTTCTGGGCCTTGCGGCAGTGAATCATCAGGGGTAGACGCGTCTCGACAGACCATTGCACCTGTTGCTCGAAAGCCATCAACTGCTCTTGCTCGAACTCCCGGCTCCAGTAAAAATCAAGACCGACCTCACCGATGGCAATAGGCTTTTGGCTCATGGCGTTTGGCGTTTGGCTGACAGCTAACAGCAAACGGCTAATAGCCGACAGTTGCTCTTGCCAGTCAGCACGAACTTCCTCCGGATGAAGGCCGAGCATGGGATAACAAAAACCCGGATAGCGTGTACATACGTCAAGGACGGTATGACAGGTGTTAAGGTCGATGGCAGGAATGAGAATGTGCGCACAACCAGCCTCACGGGCACGTTGTACCACAGCATCGCGGTCGGCAGCAAATTCCTCGCCATCCAAGTGGCAATGGGTATCGATGAATTGTAGCGGAAGCAAATTATTCACTTTTCACTATTCACTTTTCACTTTTCACTATTCACTTTTACCTTACTTGTCGCGATGTAGCATTTCGTCCATATATTGGCGAAGCGGTTGTTTGCGGACTTCAGGGACATTAACCTCGTCGAGGGTCTGACGAGCAAGCTCAAAATAGTAGTTGATCTTCTCTTCACACAGCTGACGGATTCCGATGGCATCGTAGAGACGAGTAACAGCAGCCACCTTCTCGGAACGGTCAAAGTCACGGGCTGCTATCCAGCGCTCCAGTTCCTCACGCTGCACGGCATTGGCACGATTGACGGCATTGATGAGCATGTAAGTCTTCTTGTTCGACGTGATGTCACCGCCAATAGCCTTGCCGAAGACGGCAGGATTGCCATAGACATCAAGCAGGTCGTCCTGCAACTGGAAGGCAAGTCCTAACTGCTCACCCACATGGTAGAGACGGTCGATATCCTCCTGGGGAGCATCGGCCAGAATGGCACCCATCTTCATGGCGCACGCTAACAGCACCGAGGTCTTCAGACGAATCATCTCGATGTACTCGTCTTCCGTAACATCGTTCCGGGTTTCGAAGGTCATGTCGTACTCCTGCCCCTCGCCTATCTCAAGGGCGGTAACGGTGAACAATGACAACACGGCCTGCAATTTGTCAGCCGGAACCTGAGCCACCCGGTCGTAAGCTAATACGAGCATGGAGTCTCCAGAAAGAATAGCCTTGTTGGCATCCCAGCGGCGGTGGACAGTCTGGTGGCCGCGACGCATGTCTGCATGATCCATCAGATCGTCATGCAACAAGGTATAATTATGGTAGGTCTCCAGTCCAACGGCAGGCATGAGGATGTCCTCAGGATGTTCACGCCAGAGATTGTAGCTGAGGAGCATGAGAACGGGGCGAATGCGCTTGCCTCCTAAAGAGAGTACGTACTTGACGGGTTCATAGAGGGAGGCCGGCGTGCGGTCGTAAGGCAGACGGTCCAGGAAGTCGTTGACCTTCTGCAGAATTTCATCGGATGAGAGTTGTTTCATATATTCACTTTTCACTATTCACTTTTACTTTATATTGTAGCGGAAGCAAATTATTCACTTTTCACTATTCACTTTTCACTATTCACTTTTACCTTATATTGTAGCGGAAGCAAATTATTCACTTTTCACTATTCACTTTTACCTTAAAGTCTAAACACAATGGGGATGCAGACCTTGGTACGGCAGGGCTTGTCGTTCTGGACACCAGGTTGCCAGTCAGGCATCATTCGGAGGACACGAAGTGCCTCGCGGTCACAATCTGCCGAAAGCGACTGGGTGATGTTGATGCCCGTGACGTGACCGTCTTTCTCCACATAGAACACGGCCACCACCTTGCCTTGTATCTTCTGCTGTCGGGCATTGGCAGGGTATCGCAAATTCTTCGTGAGCCACTTCATGAACTCGACGGCACCACCAGGGAACTGAGGCAGGTCTTCAACGATGTGGAAGTTCAACGGATTGTTAGGATCGACACCCATCGGGGCTAATGCCTTTTCATCGTCTAAGCGATCCTCCACCTCGCTGAGCAGCGTTTCGTCGTCATCACCTTCCTGCTCACCCTCCAAAGCGTCATCGGGCTGCAGTTCAACGTCGTCGTCAACCACTCGCAACTGTTCTGCTTTCTCCACCACAGGTTTCTCTTCAAGCTGGGCTACCGTTTCCTCGTTCGACATCGGTACCAACTCGCTTTCATGCACCAGTTCGTCGAGATCGATGGGGTCGAAGTCGCCATCGCTATCCTCCGTGTTCCACTCAAGTGCAACGTAAAAGAGGGACAGCACAAACGTCAGTCCAATGAGGAATCCCGTAGTACGCCGTTGCTCGATATCAGCCTTCAGAGTCTTCTTTTGTTCCATTATTCACTTTTCACTATTCACTTTTACCTTATATTGTAGCGGAAGCAAATTATTCACTTTTCACTATTCACTTTTACCTTAAAAAAGCAGCACGTTACGTTAAATTATGTGCAAAGTTACGAAAAAAATAAGCATTAAGAATTAAGAATTAAGCATTATTTCGTATCTTTGTGCCCTATTAAGAGAATAATAGATGAAAAAAGGTACTTTCACCCTCATGTTGGCTTTAGCTGCCATCACCCTGCAGGCTCAGGAGAGTCAGGAGGTTTACAGTTTCCTGCGACTGCCTGTCAGTGCCCACGTGGCAGCACTTGGTGGCGACAACATCACCATTACTGAGGATGACCCCACGCTGATCTTCCACAATCCGGCACTCATACACGGTGTTAGCGACAAAAGCCTGAACCTGAACTTCATGACCTATATGGAAGGAGCCAAGACCGCTTCGGCATCGTTTGTGAAAGCCTGTAAGGACGCGAAAGCATCATGGGGAGCCTCTGCTCAGTACATGGACTACGGTAGCATGAAAGAAACAACCGCAGACAACCAGCAGACGGGAGACTTCCATGCCCGTGACATTGCACTGGCAGGATCGTTTGCATACCAGTTAGGTACTCACATCACCGGAGGTATCACCGGACGGTTCATCTCGTCCACCATCGGCAATTATAGTTCAGCGGCAGTAGCCGTCGATTTAGGTGCAAACTACTACGACCCTGAAAGTCAGTGGTCCATATCGGCTGTAGCCAAGAACTTAGGTGGACAGATTAAGGCATACGACGAGGACTTCGAACGCATTCCGTTGGACATGCAGATAGGTGTCACCAAACGGCTTATCGGCTCGCCATTACGACTGTCGGTCACCATGTCCCGCCTGAACAATTGGGATACGGCCCTCATCCGCCACTTGTCCGTAGGTGCTGACCTGTTGTTAGGAACCCAGTTCTATGCAGCTGTCGGCTACAACTTTCGCCGTTCCAGCGAGATGAAAATTACCGATGACGAAGGAGACAGCAACCATGGTGCCGGTCTGTCGTTAGGTGCCGGTGTACAACTGCAGCGCTTTAAATTGCAGTTAGCATGGGCAAAATACCATGTGTCAGCATCGTCATTAGTGGTAAATGTAACGTACAGTTTATAATGCTTAATGCTTAATAAAGAGAACCAAAACCAAAAACGTTAGCAATCAACGTAAGCGGAAGCAAATTATTCACTTTTCACTATTCACTTTTACCTTAATATTGTAGCGGAAGCAAATTATTCACTTTTCACTATTCACTTTTACCTTATTATGAAGAAGATAACCATAGCTATTGACGGCCACAGCTCGTGCGGAAAGAGCACGATGGCCAAAGACCTGGCCCGCGAGGTGGGCTACGTCTATGTTGACACAGGAGCCATGTACCGCGCAGTCACTCTCTATGCCCTGCGCAACGGACTCATGACGGGTGACGGTATCCGCGAAGAGGAGCTGCGCCGTCAGCTGCCCCAGATCCACATCACCTTCCGGTTCAATGCAGAGGCAGGACGCCCCGACACCTATCTGAACGGCGAGCTGGTTGAGCAGGAGATACGTTCCATGGAAGTGTCAGGCCATGTCAGCCCCATAGCCGCACTCGGCTTCGTGCGTGAAGCCATGGTGACCCAGCAACAGGCCATGGGACGTGAGGGAGGTATCGTCATGGACGGTCGTGACATCGGCACTGTCGTCTTTCCCCATGCCGAGTTGAAGGTTTTTGTCACAGCTTCTGCCGAGGTTCGTGCCCAGCGCCGCTACGACGAGCTGAAGGGCAAGGGCATGGAGGCAGACTACGACGAGATTCTGAAAAACGTACAGCAGCGGGACTACATTGACTCCCACCGTGAAGTGTCGCCGTTAAAACGGGCTGACGATGCCATTCTGCTGGACAATTCCAACATGACCATTGCCGAACAAAAAGAATGGCTCCTGCAGCGGTTCCGGGAAAGGGCAGAAGGGACGCACTGACTTTGCCTTAACGTATTATCGTTTCACGATTATCACTCATCACCCGCTGACCTGCGACATTATAGCGGATGCCATCCTTCACGATGACGAGGAGGCCATCTTGGAGGAACTTAGAAGTCTTAACGGACTTAACATCCTCCGTGGTGTCAATGCCAGCAGGTGTGCCAGAGGCAGGGCGTTCGTAGGGGCCGAGGTCGCGGGCTGTGCCCGTAATGATACGCGCCAGGAACGGGAAGTCCTGAACCAGTTGCTGCCAAACATCATTGACATCATCCAAGGCTACGTTGCCGGCATTAACCAGCGGATTTTCCGGATCAGCCGTCAGACGTCCAAAACGACGTGGCAGACCACCATAGATGTCACGTGACAACAGTGCATCGTCCTCATCCAGCGTGATGTAGTCACTCTTGGAAGCTCCTGTTACCACATGGTTCGTCCAGCCATTCTTCGGCATGAGTGTTGCCACGGCATTGTAGTCGTCGTAACCCACGTCAATCTCCTGTTTACCAAGACATACATTATTATAATATTTGGTGTTGGCATCGGAGCCACCGCCCTCGAACATATAATCGTAGCCATTGTCGAAAGCCAGGCAACCGACAAGCACGTGACCATCCTTATGGCTGTTGCAGTCGAAGCCCTTGACGCTGCCGCTCTTGTTATGTCCCCAAGAGATACAGTTGAAAGCATAGTGGATGCCCTTCGACGAGCCACCGGTGCCGTTGCCGCCGAGCTTGATGCCATTGCCGTTGCCAGAGAACGACATGCTGCTGTTTTTGGTGATATAATCCTTTACCCACAAATGGTCCTCGGGCTTACCCGACTCCCATGCCCAGCACTCAGCCAATACGACGGAGTAGTCGGTCTCAAAGCAGTCCCAGGCATCATCACTATTATGCCATGCACGGCAGCGGATGAAGCGGTTGCCGACGCCATTGTGCATCTTACAGGCAAAACCGTCGGCATCGGAGCCGTAGTTGGAGTCGTAGTCGCAATTGTGGTGCGAGTCGCAGTCGACGACATCGTTGTAGGCACAGTAGCTGCCATCGTTCTGGCTAACGCCGGGGAAGGTGTCGCTGAACTTATGACCGAAGCCTAACTGGATACCTGTGTCGAGGTTATACGAGAACTCACAACGTTCGATGCGGTTGTGTGAGCCTTCCAGTTTGATACCGTTGTCGGCAGCATGGGTGATATGCAGACCGAAGAGCCACCAGTAATCGCCCGTGATGGTGATGCCACGCTCGCCCACCCGCTCATTGGTCAACCCGTTTACATAGTCGAAGACGGGTTTTTCACCGTCGTAACAACGGATGACGACGGGATTCTCAGCCGTACCGCTGCCCTTGAGGCGAACTGTGAACTTGCCGTCACCCTGTACCTTCATCTTGTAGGTACCACCACGACAGATGATATGTGTGCCTGGCACTGCAGCGCCAACAGCCTTGCCTAAATCGTACCAGGGTTTTTCTTTTGACCCGTCGCCTGTCGCATCATTACCGTCAGGCGCGATATAGATTTCCTTCGCCGCTGTTGGAAAAGCCTTCGTCGGTACCCACACACCTTCTGTGATATACGTAGGATCTTCCGGGTCAACGGAAACTACATTTGTCGACTTGATGACAATCTTCGACACATACGTGTTGCTGGAGCTGCCTACAAAACGGAAGCGCACGTTGGTATGTCCGTCGAGATTGGTCTTGGCACTATATGATTTGGCACCAGAGCCACCGGAAGCAATCTCGTCAAGCTGCTGCCATGCGCCGTCATTCACAGAGTAGCTGATAACCAGCTTATTGTTGCCTCCTGAACCCCAGTCAACGGAAATCTTGCCGGGGTCGTCAACAGCCGGTGTAATCAGATAGGAGGACGTTCCGCTGAAGAACGTGAACTTCCTGACTCCATTGTTCTCCTTCAATTCCATCTTCAATACCTGCCAATCGCCAGAAGGCAGTGACAGGGTTGCAGCATTGCTCGCACCATACTTGCCTTTGGATAAAGAACTGAAGTCCTCTGAAAGGTCGGCTGCCTGTGCCACGAAGGCACAGAACAACAAAGCTATACTTGATAATATCTTTTTCACTGTCCAGAATTATTTGATGATTTGACCTTGTACGGTGTAGCATACGCCATTCTTCACGATGACAAGGCGACCGTCCTGGAGAATCTTGTGAATCTTATCAGCAGTAGAACTGCTGACCTCACTGACACCTGTCGTCGTGGAGTTGGCAGGAACACGGACATACATGTCATAGACACGGGCACCGCCACCACTTGAAGTGTTCAGCAGTTCAATAGTGCGAATCTGCTTGGCCACGTCCTCGCTGATACCAGCCTGTGCAATGAGGTCCCACTCCAGCAGGGTGCTCTTCTTCATCTTGCTGGTAGTGAATGAACCTGACGTACCGTTAGCCAGTTTCCAGTTAATCTTGTAGGTACGGTCACCCGTGAAGTGCAGGTTGACCTTCAGCTGCAGGACGCCTTCACTCAGGTTCCAGCAGATACCGCCATTGTTCTTGCCCATGTCGATGCCACCTGTGGTGCAACCTCCGGGAACGGAGCCGTCCGACTCAGTCTTGAGGGGGTCGTAGTTCGTCTTGTTGTCGCTGCCGGGAATCAGTTCTAATACACCCTGCAGGTCAACGGGCAGGGCATCCCATTGATCCTGGAAGTGATACCAGTCGCCAGTCAGCACGCGGAATGGCGTTACAAGGGTAATGATACCTGTCGTGGTGACAGGCTTCACGCCCTCTTCGGCATTGCCTGAAACGGTGACCTTGAAGGTACAGCCAGTCTGCGGTGTACCGCTGATGGTCAGCTTGTTGCCATCGACGCTATAGGTCAGACCGTCTGCCAAGTCCTCGACAGTAGCCGTAGTGCCGGCCTCATTCCATTCGTAAACGATATCCTCGATGGGCTGTCCCTCAATAACCTCCTGCGAGGAGTTGCCCGTAGCACATTTGAGTTCAATCTTCTCAGGAATGGTATATTCGTAGGGAACACCGTCCAACTCATAGGCGCCGAAGTCGGGAGCCTCATCGTTGAAGGGGATGTACAGGTCGTCAGCAGTGATATATTCCAGACCGGCAGCAGTACATTCAGCCTCGGTCATCTTACGTGTCGGGGTGAAGCCGATGACGGGCATACCCATATCCTTGAAGATGCTGCCGGGCTTCAGACGTGCGAAGTTGTTGTCGGGCAGAGAACCGTCATCCTGACGGTCTGCCATGAAGTCGGCGACACTCAGTGACAGGAACTCGCCACTATGGTCTTGGGTCTCAATCTGGATATTTCCTTCCTTGTAACCTTCCTTGATGGGATTGCAGCCATCAATGGTAGTCCATGAATTGTAGGTCGTTCCTTCTGTGGGGTCTTGATAACCTTCCTTGTCAGGTGACAGGAACTCATGGTTGCCTACATGCACACCGCTCTTCTCGGCAGTGGCTCCCCAGCCTACACAGTTGTGGATGTCCATCATGCCGTACATGAATATAGTGGGGAAGCGATAGTTGTACTCATTGCCCCAAGCCACACAGTTGAAGATATACATGCCTTCGTAGGCATTGTTCTGGTCGAAGCCCTTATGCAGATTGTTGAAGGCTACACAGTTGGTCACCACATGGGCACCTACCGACTGGTCGAAAGCTGCACCACCGGCAGAACCGCCACCACCAAGTTTGAAGCCATTACCATTCTTGCCTTCCTGACCGTCCTTGGTATATCCGGCACGATAAGCCCAGCAGTGATCGATGACTACAGGGTGATAGACCATGTAGAGGTCCCAGTTGTCGTCAGAGTTGGTCCATGCACGACAGCCGTGGAACTCGGTGCCGGGGCCGGGGAACAGCTTGCAGGCAAAACCGTCGGCATCACCACCGTCATCGGAGCCGTTATAGCTGCGCGAGTCGTAGTTCTCGTAGGAATCGCAATTGATGACCTTGTTGTAGCGGCAGTAGCTGTAGCCGGGGTTGAACTGCGGCTGTCCGCTGATGGGGAACGACTTAGTCTCCTCGATAGAGAAGTCCTTGAACATACCGATTTGCAGACCCGTGTCGTTGTTCCAACGGAACACACAACGCTCTACGATGTTGTACGAGCCTTCTAACTTCATACCGTTGTCCTCGGCATTCTGCAGTGTCAGTCCGTAGAACGTCCAGTAGTTGGCGAGGTGGTTGACATAGATACAACGGCCCATCTTGAAAGCCGACTCTGTCGTGTGGTGCATTTGCGAGCCGTCGATAATCACGTTGCCCACGGCATCGTCAGGCCAAGCACGCATCTCACAGCGCAGGTCAGGATTGGTCGGCAGTTCGGGAATCTTAATTCTTTCGTTGATATAATACGTTCCTTCGTGAATGAGGATACGGTCACCGGCCTGCACCAGCTCTACAGCCTTGTGAATTGTTGCAAGAGGAGCCTCCTCTGTACCGGCATTAGCATCGTTACCAGTTTTGGCCACGTGGATGTCGATGGCTGACGCTGTCATAACGGCAAAGGCCATCATAAAGCATACAGCACCAAATTTCTTCAGTAAGTTTGTTTGTTTCATAACCTTTTATTGAGTTTTTGAATTCTTGTCGTTCCGTCGCTCATCTGGAATTCCAGGATGCCGATGCCCTTCTGGGGAGCTTCTGTCTGTATGCCGTTCAGGTTGTAGTAGCGGATGCCCACCACCTGTGCGTCGTCGGCAGCCTTGACGCCCTTGACGGCCGTCACCTCACCGTAATGCTCGTTGCCACGGGTGGTCAGCAGGGCTTCGTCTAAAGTGGCACCGGCACCGTTTTCCGGATCACACAGCACATCGGCTACCAGATTAGCATCATAGACACGGCATTTGTAGTCGGCATCGTCGTAGGGGTTGTAAACGGTTCCTGTATATCCCTTACCTATTTCCACGGCATCGTCCTCACCGATGTTTCCTGTCATGGTGAAATGGTAGAGCTTGTTGTCTTGCAAGAAATACTTGTTATGGCCTCTCATGTTGCTCTGACCAGACTTCAGGACCGTCTTGGAGAAGTCGCCATTCTCGATATACATCTTCGAACTGTGTCCGATGCCGATGCAATACTGGGCTGGGTCTTCCTTCGTGCCGTTCTCCCACAGGCAGTTGGCAATATGTACCTTGCCGAAGCGGATACGAGGACAACGCTGGCCGCAGCCGTGATACCACCAACAGTTGACGAAGGTGGCATTCAGGTGCCCCTCGTCGTCGCCACGGTTGTCGCTGCTGCCCCACATGCTGCTGCAGCGGTGGTCGTCGCTCTCGCCAGCCTTCGGCCAAGGAGCAATGAGGTACGAGAACTTACACCATGAGATAGTCATGTTGTCAGACTTTGTCTTGGCATCGAGGTTGCCGTCCACACCGTCCTGTATGTCGCAGTGGTCAATCCAGATGTTCTTCGACTCTACCAACTGGATATTGTCACAGGCAGAGATGTCGTAGGCACCGGCACCTAACAGCGTCAGGTTGCGGAAGATGCAGTTCTCCCAGTTCTGGCAATAGAAAAACCCAGCATAGTCGGCATTGTCGTTGTGGTTGCGGTTATACAGCGACGAACCCGGCAAGCCGTAGATGGTGCAGTTCTTCACCTTGTCATAGCGCAGCTTCTCCTTCACCTCGATATTACCGCTGATGTAAATGGTCTTCGAGGCCTTTCCGCCCTTGCATCCCTGCAAGGCTGCACGCAGTTCGTCTTCGGTGGTTACCACGACGGGGTTCTGGTTGCTGCTGCCCGTACATTCCATGCCGATGGATGCCCAGCCCACTGGTGCATTCTCATCAAACGGCGACAACTGTGCATGGCTCTCGGCCGTTCCGAGCGTCACCATGACTGCTGTCATAACTAATACTTTCTTCATAAACTGACAATTTGTTTTGGTTTTTAGTGCAAAAATACTGTGTTTCGGACAATTATGCCATCATGTCCGACTGTTTATCTTACGCAAACGTTTACGAAATTATTGCTTCAGGGCATCGCGGCACTGCTCCATCAGCCATTTCGGCGTGCTGGTGGCTCCGCAGATGCCTACGGTATGGATATCTTGGAGCCAGGCGGGGTCTATCTCGTCGGGTCCTTCTATTTGGTGGCTGTTGGGGTTGACGCGCAGACACTCGTTGAAGAGCACCTTGCCGTTGGAACTCTTACGGCCACAGACGAAAAGGATGAGGTCGTGGCGGGCGGCAAACTGCGAGATGTTCGGCATGCGGTTGGCCACGGAGCGACAGATGGTGTCGAAGCTGCGGAAGGTGGCTGACGGCGAGATGTGCGAATGGATGTACTCGATGATGCGGTGGAACTCGTCGAGCGACTTGGTGGTCTGCGAGTAGAGGTAGATGTCACGGGAGTAGTCGAGCTTGCTGACTTCCTCGAAGTTCTCGATGACTATGGCGGTCGACTGGGTCTGTCCGACAAGTCCGAGTACTTCGGCATGGCCTTTCTTGCCGAAGATGACAATCTGGGAGACTCCCCCTAACCTCCCCTGTTTAGGGGAGGAGTCAGAGGGGGTCTCGTATTGTTGCTTGATCCTTTTCTGCAACTTCAGTACCACGGGGCAGGTGGCATCGATGATTTCGATGTTGTTGCGACGGGCGAGTTCGTAGGTCACAGGGGGTTCGCCATGGGCTCGCAGCAGCACCTTGACATGGTGGAGCTGATGCATCTGGGCGTGGTCAATGGTGACGAGTCCCATCTGCCGAAGGCGCTCGCACTCCATACTGTTATGTACGATGTCGCCCAGGCAATAGAGTGTAGAACCCTTGGCTAACTCTTCTTCAGCTTTCTGGATGGCGGTGGTGACGCCAAAACAGAAGCCGCTGCCGTTGTCGATTTCTATTTTAAGCATGCTTCAGGATATCATAATACGTATCGAGCAGATGCTGGGCTGCCATAAAGGAGGTCTGCTGACCGCCAAGGACTCGATGCTCTGCTTCCTGCAACTGCTGCTGGACGACGGGATTGTTATAGAAGTCAAGGCGCAGATGCTCGTTGATGCTCTCGTACATCCAGTATTTTGACTGCTCGTTGCGGCGATAGTCGAAGTAGCCATTGGACTTGACAAAGGCGATATACTCGTAGATCATGTCCCACACTTCATTGATGCCCAAACCGTAGAAGCCGCTGTAGCACAGCACCTGTGGCTGCCAGCCGCTCTCCGGCTGGGGGAAGAAATGGAGGGCATTGCGGAAGTTGCTGGCTGCCATGTGGCACTTGTCGACGTTCTCGCCGTCGCACTTATTGATAACGATGCCGTCGGCGATTTCCATAATGCCGCGTTTGATGCCCTGCAGCTCGTCACCTGTTCCCGCTAACTGGATGAGCAGGAAGAAGTCGACCATGGAGTGGCATGCTGTCTCACTCTGTCCGACACCGACGGTCTCCACAAAAATCTTGTCAAAGCCTGCCGCCTCACAGAGAATGATGGTCTCACGGGTCTTTCGGGCTACACCTCCTAAGGAGCCTGCTGTCGGACTGGGCCGGATGAAGGAGTCGGGATGCGTGCTGAGTTTCTCCATGCGCGTCTTGTCACCTAAGATACTGCCCTTCGAGCGCTCTGAGCTGGGGTCGATGGCGAGTACTGCCAGCCTGCCGCCTTTTTCGCGCAGCACATGAATGCCGAACTCGTCGATGCTGGTCGACTTGCCTGCTCCCGGCACTCCGCTGATGCCCACCCTGATGCTATTGCCACTATAGGGCAGACAACGGTTGATGACTTCCTGTGCCTTCTGCTGATGGACAGGATTGACACTCTCTACCAGCGTCACGGCCTGAGACAAGATAGTGACATCGCCCTTTGTGATGCCTTCTACCATTTCAGCCACGGTAAGTTCACGCCGCTTGAAACGGTTACGCTTCAGATAGGGATTGATGATGGCGGGCTGCTCCACACCGTCGTTTACCTGCAAACCGGCAAATTCTGAACTATTTTCTGGATGAATCATATTTTATTTAAGCATTAAATTCATCGTGTATTGATATGTATGGTCACCTTCGACTTGTCTGGGTCGTCGGTAATCATCAGGATGCGAGGCCGGGTACGCACCTTCTGCAGTTCGCTGCGCAAGGCCGTCACTTTGAGCTTGGTTGACTCTCCCGGCTTCAACCGGCTCTTACCCAATGAGATCTTCAGACCGGGAGTGAACATCTGCAACGAAGTGATATTCAGTTCAGCATGACCGACGTTCACAATGTCAATAGTCTCCGTACGCTTGTCCTTACCCTCAAAGCGGACGTCAATCGAATCCTTCGACAGTTGTAATTTAGGCATACTGTTAGTATCCTTCACTTTCGGGAAGGCTGGCAGGAGCACTACAGAAGCTCCTATCTCATGCTCGGGACTGACCTTATCGCCAGGGTTACCTGCCAAATAAAGCACCGTCTGCGTCAGGCCGTAGTCGCGCAACTTCGTCGAATTAAGCGTTACGGTGATGACCCCTGTTTCTCCGGAAGCCAGGCGTTCGGGAGTAACCTTAGCAGTAAGGTAGGCTGGCAGGTGCATGAGGTTTGGCTGATACTCTCGCGTACCATTATTATAAATTCGCAACTCGTCAACGAGCATATCACCCCGGTTGACATCGTCGAACTCCAAGTCGTTTTTGCTCAAGCGGAGATCACCCATATTGACCGGATAGTCTTTCGAGAGGTCAACGTAATGCTCCAACACGACCCCCCTCATCTCGATATAGACAGGCTTCTTCGAACCATTGGAGAAGACAGCCGCCTGTTTGTCGAAGTGTCCCAGTTGTCCTCCGTCATAGGTCATCCGGATCTGGAATTGCTCATTGGCTCCGATATCCCCCTTAGGATAATCCACCCACGTACAGTAGCAGTCAGGCTTGACATCGAGTATTTTCAGTTTCCTACTGCTTTTGTTCCTAAACTCAAAGATGGCGGTCACAGGCTGTTTCCATCCCATACGTCCAATATCGACTACGGTCTTTTCTGCAACGAGTTTCTGCGCCAGCCCAGAGAAAGGTAAAAAGGCAAAAAAGCAAAAAATTATCTTCATCATAATAAGGTAAAAGTGAATAGTGAAAAGTGAATAATTTGCTTCCGCTTACGTTACTTGTTTATCTTTAAAGTCATCGACGGCGAAGTAGCCCTGTACTCTGGTGCGTAGGCACACCCCACGGTGCAGGTTCCCATCTCATATTGTCCCTCACGATCGATGTAGTATTCCGTTTCCAGCACATGCTTACCCTTGGCAATGCCCCAGTAATAGTAGTTAGTGGCATTGTCCTTCGGCATGCAATAGACACCGTTCCGATAACCAGAGAGTTGGTTGACAGGTTCCATACATGCAGCACGGTGGTCCACCACTTGGACGAAATCCAAGTCGCGTGAAGACTGTATGGTGATGCGTACCTTGACACGGTCGCCTACCTTGCATTGACCATTGACCGGTGACCATTGACCATTATTGTTCAATAACAATTCACGTTTGACGGAAATGCCACTATTCGAGGCTTCTATCTCCGACGTCTTCTGGAAGAATTGTGCATAGACGGCACCCCACGACGTGCCCTGGCTGGTCTTGGTAGCTGTAAACACCTTACCCTTCGGTTCGCTGATAGCCGTCTTCACATAACCGAACCCTGCCGTAGCCTGCGGCAGTTCGAGCGACTGCCCGTCGATGGCCAATACCGTGTTCGGGCTACTGGCTGTCAGCTGTTTGCTATTATCATTTAAGAAGCCATAAATAGCATTTACGCTGTTGATGGGCGTCCCCCATGCCTGTGTGCGCTTCTCCTGCAACAGCCATCGGCGCATCTCGGCAACGGTCTTTTTGTCCTCAGGTGCCACCGTCTGGATAGCCTCCAAGGCAGCCACCTCCGTCGGAATCTTATAGTCATACCATGAGTATGATGCCTTACGAGTATCATAGTAACGGCCCATCTCTTCTGTATATACGCTATATTCTATCAGGCTCTTCACATACTCAGCAGCGGTTTCCGTCTCGCCGTGTTTCGACAGGACGATGGCGGTAAGTGCCTTCTCGTAAAGTGTCTGACGCTTGATGTCCTTTTTCAGCAAATTGATCAGATAGTCGTTCGCTTCCATGAAGTCCTGCGACAGTTTGCGGCCGTCAATGGCACAGATGTAAAGCCAGCGGAGTGCTGTGAACGAAGGGAACGAAGGCTTGTATTTCTTCTCTTGCTGCTCCCGTTCCTTCATCTTCCTGACCGTCTCTACCATTTCGCGGCCAATATAGTTGAACGCCTTCTCCTGAATCTTGCGTGTGGCACTTTGTTCTCCGACCATTGTGTTCAGACGTGCCAGCATCTCTTCGACAGCCACTGTAATGGAAATGCTGCCCGGCATCTCTTCGTACCATGAGAAGGAACCGTCGGTATTCTGGAGCTTTTCCAGTTTCTTGACAGTTTTGTCAAGTCTGTAGCTGATGTCGTTCTCGTTGAAGAATAATGCCAGTTGTCGTTTCTGCTCGGCCTCACGGTCAGCGGCAGCCACCCATGGCGTCTCGGCCAAAATGAGATCCTTCAGCTCCTGGTTTTTCTGCAACTGGCTTTGGAGCGACTGTTCCTGAGTGGTTTCCTGCAACCACTGGCTAAACACATTCTTCACCTGCGGACTCTTATCCAATAGTGTCTTGGCCAGCAGATTGCTATAGTAGGCTGCAGCCTGGTCAATGGCACTATGCTCCCACGGATGCCCGAGGAGTGGCAGCGATTGCACCATGAGCCATGCCGGGTTGTTGGTATACTCGACGGTCATCTTTCGCTGCGTGGTACCTTGCGGGAACAGTTTGGCCACGTCAATGGTTTTCACTCCCGGTTCATGCTGAGTGTACGACACTGTCTTCGTCACATACTCACGATTAGGCAATAAGGGCAGGTAGTGTTGCTCTCCATCGGAGAAACCGTCACCCACAGCCATCACCTTGCAGATGAGCAGGGAGACGTTGAACGTTGAACATTGAACGTCGAACGTTGCCACGCCAGTCTTGCCTGCCTCAACAGTGAAGGCCTGCGACTGTTCATAAACGACATTTTCGGTCTCGGGATCTATCAGTTGCAACTTGGCCTGACCGTTGACTGTCCGTTCACTGGTATTGAAGATGCGTGCCGACACATGAGCCTCGTCCTCGGCACGTACAAAACGGGGTACGTTAGGCTGTATCATCACATCCTTCTTGGCCACCGCTTCGCCTTCAATATAGCCATACAACATGTCTGCCGTATTGGCAATACCCATGAAGCGCCATGTCGTCAGACTTTCAGGCAACGTAAATTTCAAGGTGAAGCGTCCCTCCGAGTCTGTCTCCACATTCGGATAACAGAAAGCCGTCTCGTTCAAATTCTCACGCACCTGAACCTCTTCGGTGGCTTCAGACTGCTGACTGTTTTCACCATCGTTTTGACTTCCGTTTTGGTTTTGGATTTCACTATCGTTTTCGTCAAGGTTATCTTCTGCCACTGCCGATCTTGACCTCGCAGTCTTCATCACTGGCATAGGAACCGCCTCCAACATTCTGGGATAAGCATATTTCGGGAATACAGAGCTGTCAAAATGACTATAGGACAGATAAGGTACGTATGTGTGTGCTGGCGACGGAACCCCGCTTAGTCTCATCCCACCCCACTTCTGCCACAACCAGTTGGTCACAGGCAACGGCAGTTGTTTTTCTGGTGACAAAGACCACGTATGGGGCACCAGTGCATCGAGGCTCTTGTCGTAGAGTACAGCCAAAAGACTTGCGTTTTGGTTTTCG
>Ga0265298_10003737_pt1 | contig 19898 bp, 18 predicted proteins | sample AusTroGonzalo_MG_3_FD_193486 | JGI IMG/M metagenome (GOLD analysis project Ga0265298, IMG submission 193486) | Bovine rumen microbial communities from tropical cattle in Woodstock, Queensland, Australia - Gonzalo_01 | ecosystem: Host-associated > Mammals > Digestive system > Stomach > Rumen ... | reverse complement strand
ATGGCCCAGAAAATTTCCCCTTAGCTTTTTTGCGATGTTGAGGGTTGTCCTGATGTCCGGGCCGCTGAAGGACACGCTTCCGGACGGATGGTTATGCAGCAGATAGTATCCGTCCGCTCCGGCCTTGTCGTATTCGGCGTTCAACTGGTCAATGAATTGAGCCGCGTCATTGCCAACGAAGGTGACCGTGGCCCCCGGCATTCGGGACGTGATGGCGTTCGCATACACGACCTTGCTGTCTTTTACAAAGACATAACGGAACGTCTCAAAATGCGGGTTTCTGTAAATCTGGGCCGCGTCGGCTAGATCTTCCGCAGAGGCAATCGTTTTCCCCACCAGCGATGTGGCAGAAACGGACTTATAATCCTTTGTGACGGAGAGACCGAGTAAGGAGCCGCCACACCGCCGCAGACAATCAATGGCGTCTTTTCTAGCATTTGCCTGATTTGTCTTTTCTCCTTGGGAGTGAGCGTCGTTTCTTTCTTCATAGTCAATGTCGAGGCTGGGTTGGGGTGAATACGGTTTCCTCTTCTCGTTCAACGAATTAATGTACCCCCGGATGGCCTTTTTGTCAATTCGCTCCTCCTCGCCGGAGAGCGAATACTTGGCCGGGGCGTTCTCCTCCGGCGCGGCGGACGGCGGGGCCCCGAACTTGCGGCTTTGGACGATCTCGTCGGAGGCGCGGGCCATGTCGGCGATGAGGGACTCCTTGGTGACCTTGTCGCCGATGAGTGTCTGGCCCTGAATCTCAGCGCGTGCGCCGTCGATGTAGGTGTCCAGCACCTGGCGGACGGCCTTGGCGCTGATCTGGGAGGCGTTTCCGAGGGCGAGGAAGAGGGGTCGGTCGGCCTCCGGCATGTTGTCCTTGGGGTCGAAGTTGAGCTGGTTGGCGTAGTCCCTCGCGTATTTCATGCTGGGGACGCGCTTCCACGCGACGATGCTGGTGACGGCGCGGGCGAGTTCGGGCCGGAGGTCGAAGCGCTTGTCCTTCAGGGCGATTTGGTTGAGCTTCGCGGCCTTGACGGCGAGGGCGCTCTTGAAGTCGGCGAGGCCCAGATTCCTGGCGGAGTTGACGAGGGTGGAGACCAGATGGGTCCGGGTCTCCTCGTCCAGTCCGGAGAAGAGGAGGGACATCATGGCGTTCTCGAGCCGCTCGTTGAACTTGTCGGTGGGATATCCGTCCACGAGGTCGCCGTCCTCCTTGGGAAGGAGGGCGTATGCGGCGGAGATGAAGGAGCTGTTGGCGTCCGAGACGAGGCGGTCGGAGTCGGACTCGGGCAGAGCGGCGATGACCTTCTGGCCCTCGGCGGTGGCCAGGGCGGTGGCGTCCGAGGCGGCCCGCTGGCCGGTGTCGACTGAGCGGGTGGACTTCATGTTGCCCTTCTTGGCCTGCTCCAGCTTGGCGTCGCGGGACATGTTCTCGGGGAAATAGGCCACGAGCATGGGCGTGCGCGCGGTGTCGGGGTAGGGGATCTTCAGGCGCTTCGCGGCGTCCTTGAGCTTCTCGATGTATTCGCGGTCGGTGCCCTTCTCGGCCATGGCTCGGCGGATCATGACGCCGGTGTTGTGGATGATGACGTCCCCGGTGTCGGGATCGACGACGGGTATTCCCTGGCTCGTGGAGTCGCTGGAGAGCATGAGGCTGGCGTTCGGGTTGTCCGAATGGCGGGCGACGAGCTCGGTGGCGCCGACGCCGGTGTCGCTGTTCTGCAAGGCCTGGTCGTAGTCTCCGCCGTCATAGCTGGTCACCACGTCTCCGTTTTTGGCGACGTCGACGATGGCGTAGATGGTTCCATCGGGGACCTTCGTCCCGTCGGGGTGGGTCATGCTTGGGACGGCGACGGCCTTCTTGCGGGCCTTCTGGTAGTTCTCGGTGCGTCCGCGGAGATTCCGGCCCTCGCGTCCGGCCTTCCGCTTTCGGTCCTCCTCCTCCGCGATTTCCGCGGCCTCGCGATTGTTGGCGGCCATGTTTGCCTTTTCCCGCATGTCTTCCCCGGAAAGGCGGTCAATCTCCCTGTCCACAGCGGACTGATGCCGTTTGTCCTCTGCCTCGCGGCGCTTTGTCTCGCGTTCGGCGGCGGAGGCCATGAACTTCCTGGCCTCATCGGCTTCCTGCTGGAGCTCCTCGGCGACTTGGGCGTCTCGCTCCTGGGCGATGCGGCGGGCCTCCTGACGGCCAGCCTGCCGATTGGCGATGCGTTTGGCCTCGTCGGCGTCCCGCTCGGCAGGACCATGCCCGTAGAGGACGTTGACGAGGGACTGCATGGCGCCTTGGGCGGTGCGGATGTTGGTCTCGGTGTAGTCTGCGGCCAGCTTGGCCATCTCCTGCCGCGCAGTCTCGTAGTTGTTGAGCAACTTCTGGGAGGTGGGGGTCTCGCCGCCGGTGATGACGGAGAGCACCTTGTCGACGAACTCCATGATGGCCTTGACGAAGCGGGGGCCCATGCCGGTCTGACGGCGCTCCAGCTCGGACGCCACGTCAAACATGAAGTTGGTGTCGGTGAACATGCGTCCCCAGACGTCGGCCTCGAACTCCTCGCTGAAGTCGCTGGAGCCCTCCTCGTACTGGCGGTACAGGTCGCGGATGGAGCCGTAGAGGGCCTCCGCCTCTGCGTTCAGGCCATGCTCGCCCTTGCCCTTGACGGCCTCGCGGATGAGCCGGCGGACGGCGAGGCCGACGCCGGACTGTTTCCCGTGCTCGCTGGCGGTCATGTCATGGTAGAGCTCGTGGCCGATGACGAAATCGACGCCGCGCTCGTCGGCGACGTTGATGTAGGCGGTGCCCTTGCCCTTCGCCTTGTCATATTGGTACCAGCCGCCGACGGAGGAGGCCTTTCCGGTCTGGCCGGACTCCACGAGACGCTGCCGGGCGGACTCGGCCTGATCCGGCGTGAGCCAGACGATGTCCATGCCGGACATGGTGGCGAGCTTCTCGGCCATGGCCTTCCGCTCGTCCCGCTTCGCCTGCTCCTCCGGAGTGAGGGTCTCCCGGGACGTCTCGGCCGCCGTCGTGACGGGGGCGACGGGAGTGGCGTCCGCGGGGACGGTCTCCCCCGTGGCCATGCCCCGGGTCTCGCCGTAGGCGGGGGCGGCGGACTTCATGAGATTCTCCATCACGGCGTTTCCGCCGCCCATGAAGAGACCCGTCCAGCCGCCGGCCATCATCTCGTCCCGAACCTCCTCCCAGGGGGGCAGCTCCAGATTATGGGTGCCCATGGCCTTGACCAGGGCGTTCCAATAGGACTGACATCCCTCCTCGGAGAACTCCGTGGCAAAGCCAAGCGCGGCTTCCCCGCCGACCTTCTTCGCCGCCTCGCCGAGCATGGCGGCGAGGCTCTTGTTCGCGGCGGACTTGGCCAGATCACGGACGGTCTCCTGCGCCAGCCGCTCCAGTCCCTGCTTGCCGAGCTTCTTCACAGCTTTTCCAAGCAGCTCCTCCGAGGCGTCCTTCCCGAGGGCCTTCGCCAGTTCGGCGGTGGCCTTACCGCCTCCGAGGATGGCCAGAGCCTCGTCCTTGCCGACGTTTTTCACAAGGCTCTTGACGGCGGCGCCGACGGCCTTTTCCCCGGCGGACTTGCCGAAGAGCTTAAGGGCGGCCTGCTCCGGTCCGATGTAGCTCTCAATGAGGGACTCGCCGAGGGAAGAGACAAGGGCGAGGGCTTTGACATTTCTCTCCGCGACGCCGGGCATGGCCTCCCGATACTCCTTGACGCGGTCACCATAAATCCGGCCGAACATGAAGGTTGTCATGGCGGCGGTTCCAGCCGCCGCGTTGCCGCCGGTGGCAATGGTGGTCGCTGCGCCGACGGCCAGACCGCCGAGGCTCTGGGCGATGCCGCCGCCGACGGTGCGGGCGATGTCGACGGGGTCCAGGCTCCACGTAGTGTGGCCCGGATAAGGGCGAAGATGCTGGTTCCGCGCCATCCATTCCTCCGCTTTCTGGCGCATGCCAGGCCCCATGCCAAGCTCCTCCGCCGTGGAGGCGAAGGCCCGAACGGCGTTCTGCCCTTCGTACTGGAATACCTGTCCGAGCTCCTTGACTACGCCGTCCTTGCGGGGGGCGATGCGCCCACGCCTTTCCATCTCGTTCAAAAGTTGTTCTCGCTGCTCCCCCTGTAGTCTTTCCAGCATACTTTCGTCGCTGTATCTATCGCCTTGTTCCTTTAGGCGCAGTGGGGCGTCGTCTATGAAATACAAAAGAGATTCGGTCATGTTTCTTACCTTCCAAAGGTTTTGGGCATGTAGCTGCGGACTTTTTCAATTAGATTCGCTGTATACTGTTCAAGCTCACGGGTTATTTCGTCGTAACGCTTTTTGCCGTTTTTGATACGCTTGAGGGTTTCGTCAAGCGTTTTAGAGGCGAACATGGCGTCAGACTGCGACTCCACGCTTCTCAGGCTATCCTCGTAGTCTTTGTGCGCGTCGTCGAGCATTTCCTTGACTCGTTTCTCGTCGCTGTAGGTAGTAAGGCCATTTAGCTCCTTGAGCAGTGATGCCAACCTGTAAAGAGTTCCGTAGTTGTGCTCCAGGGTTTCCATTCCGTGTTTTTTCATCTGATCCTTCTCGTATTCGGCAAGCTTTCTTAGTTTGTCCAAGTCGTCCAGATTCATGGTTCCGTCTTCCAAAAATACTCCAAGAAGCTTTGCCTCTTCGTCGATCTTTCCCTCCGTCTCCACGACGACCTCCGCCGGAATGGCCAGCACGTCTTTCCCATATTTGGCCACGTATGCGTCTCTTGTTTCTTTTGTTGAATAGTTGTCTGGATTCGTCTTGCTTACTCGCGGGTCTCGATCCTCGTCTTCCTCCGAACTGTCTCTTTTCAGCACTGCGTAACGCTGACCATCCGGAGTCACGTGGAGGTACTCGTTTTCTTTTGGCTCTTTGCCGGAAGTCAGCGGGCGGGCGCCTTTCTCGGCTAGCATGTTTTTCTCCTTCCGCGTGGCCTCCGCAATTTGGGCCTCGTTTTGGCGCGAAGCGGTCTGGGCGGAGCGGACCTGGTCCATGTTCACGTTGTCCAGATTCCAGACGTTTCCGAGGCGGTCGGTGTAGTACCGCGCGGGGCGGGTTCCGTTTCCGTCCCACATGGTCGCGCCGACCTGAGTGAGCTTGTTGCGTTCGTCCAGCGCGTCCTGGGCCAGCCGTTCGAGACGCTGTGTTTCGGCCTGCTCGTATTCCCTGAGCAGGCCGTCGCTTCGGCGCTGGTTCTCCTGATCCTGAATGTCCAGCCGACGCTCCTCAAGGGCGAACTTGGCCAGTTGCAGGGCAGTGTCATCCTCGTGCTCCTGTCTTCGCTCTTTCAGCTGGGCGGCTTGGGCGGCGGCCTGCTGGCGAAGCGCCCGTTTCTGGAGATTGAGCCTCTGGAGCTCGACCATTCGGGCGAAGTTGACCGACCCGCGCTGTGCGCTGTAGATGGATGCGCCGAGGTCCGGCGTTCCCGTGGGCATGTAGGACTGCCCGTATCCTTGCATGGTGACCGGCATTGTCGCCTCACTTTCCCGCCAGGGCGGAGATGATGGACGCGAGGTCAGCGTTTGTGCTGACGGTTCGCGATGTGTTCTTGTAGACGTCGTTCTTCATGCCCATTGCATTGTAGATGTATTCCTGGCGCTTGGCCTCGTAGTCCATCTGCGTCTTCTGGATGGCGTTTGCGGCCTGCGCCTCAAGGCGGCCGCGTAGCATGGCGTAGGTGGCGTTGTCCATGACGCGGCCTTGGGCGGCGGCCTGCTGCTGTGCGCTGCGGAGGGTCTCGGCGATCTTGGTGTCCCATGCCTGCCGCTCCTGGGCGACGGCGGCGGCGATGTGCTCGTTGGAGAATCCGGCCTTGTAGGCCTCGATCTCGGCCAGCATGTCCTCGCGGTCGGCCTTTGACTCGGCGTTCGCATTGCGCTGGTTGACGCTGTTGGCGAACCAGAGCTGGGCGGCGGTCTTCTGGTTGTTAGTCAAGCTGCGACTCTCGAGATAGTCCTGGAATCCTGCGATGTCCTCGTCCGTCCATCCGGCGAAGGCCGCGTTTCCGCGCATCCAGTCGGCCTGCGCCTTGCGGTATCCCTTGTCGTCGAAGGAGATGACGTCCCCTTTGGAGTTGGTCTGCTGGTATGGGGTGGCGTCCACGCCGTACACGGTGCCTAGCTTGGCGTTTAGCAGCTGGGCGAGCTTCGTGCTGTTGTTATTCCGCGACGAGTCATACCATGTGGTGTGGTCATAGGGTGAGTAGAAGTCGCTCATTGCTGGTCCTCCAGGCTCTTAAGCCGCGATTTGATGGTTGCTGTGTCCTCTTTTGTGGATTGGATGTGCCGCTCCAGCGCCTGACGGAGCAGGCGCAGCCAGGTCTCCAGTCCGGCTGTGTCCTTTGGTGGGATTGGCTCCGGCATAATGATGTTATCAGTTGTCATCTTGCGCTCCTTTTGGTCTCTATGCGTATGGCCAGCACGGCGGCGGGCGCAGCGGGGCCCTCCGCCTTCATCCGTATGGCGGAGCCGCGCAGGCCGGTGGCCTTTCCGTCCAGACGCGACAGTGAGCGGCTGGAGAAGTCGATGCGCCACTTCTGCGCGTCCGGGTCGCGGTCCTTCATCTCGCCGACGGTCTCCATGGAAACGTCGACGGGCAGTTCATAGGCGGCACGGTCGTGGGCGATGGCGACGGTCTCCAGCTTAATGGCCTTGTCAAAGTCTCCCGCGAGGGCGATGGTTGGTGTGGTGACCGCCCATCGGATGGCGCCGACAGCGACCTGGAGACCGGCGAAATCGCCCATGTCCTCCGGCCAGTCGCCGTATATCTCCACGGTTGAGCCATAGACGGCGCTGACCATTCGGCGGACGGCGGACATGGAGCTCTGTCCGGCGGCTCTGTTCCAGACATGGATGGGGGCGCCGGGAAGCAGGCCGTCCAGCTGGGCAAGCGGGAGGATGTCCGGGTCCAGTGTGATCCATGCGGGGGAGACGAGGGAGTCGTCATCGCCGTATTGGGCGCGGGCGCCGCCGATGGCGGGCGCCTGTCGGCAGACGCCGCCGTCCGCGTCGCCGATTCCCAGCCGCGCGACGCGGCCCGGGAGGGAGAAGACGGGGACCATCTCGCCGGACTCGTCGCGGAATAGGCCGGAGCGACCCGCGTAGAGTTCGCCGCGGGCCCATGCGCCGGTGGCGAGGTCAAGGCATAGGTAGGTGTCTGGCATGCGGACTCCGGAGTCCTGCCATCCGACGCGGAACAGGAAGAGCCAGTAGAGGCTTGTGGCAGGGTCGTAGACGGCGTGGCAGCGATCGTCCTGGCTGTGGTCGATGCCGTTCTGGATGAAGGGGTCCACGGGGGCGGAGACTCGGCGGGCCTCGCTGCCGGAGATTTGCCAGACGCCATTGGCCCCGGCATAATAGAGGACGCAGGGGGATAGGCTGTCCACGATGGTGGCGTGGCTGCGGCAGCCGGGTGGATTTCCGGGAAATGGCTCCAGGGCGGGTTTTTCGGGGGAGCCGGTGAGAATCTCGACGGTGTCGCGGCGGAAGATGTAGGCGTAGGAGCCATGGGAGGCGATGCCGGTGATGGCATTGTCCGCCCCCGCGTTGGTGATGACGCGGCCGTTTTCGGCTGAATATACCTCGATGTTTCCCGGTAGGGGGCGGGAGACGTAGATGACATCGTCATCCCGCCAGCGGATGGCGACGGTTCCGTTATGGTCATTGGCGAGGGCGGTGTCGATGGTGGCGTTCCCCTCGCCGTCCGCGGCGATGATCTGGTATGTGTAGGGCTCTCCAGGGATGGTGATGTAGCAGCCAATGTCATCCGCGGAGAGGGAGGGGGAAACCGTGATGGCGGTGGCGCCTGTTGTGCCGGTGACCGTGATTTCCGAGCGGAGGAATCCGCCGCAGACGAGGGAGCCTCGCCAGGCGCGGATGAACCGGCACGGGGGAATGGTCAGGTCCATGCCGTCCGCCTCAAGGTTGATTGAGAGGGCCTCCAGGCTGCCATCCGCCGTCATGTCGGTCCATTCGGCGTCCTCCAGCGCCTCCACTTCGTCCTGCGTCAGGACGGCGCAGCGGTAGAGGATCTGGTAGTTCTCGGGCCGGGAGCGGTAGACCTCGTAGGAGATGGCGCATCCGTCCGGCAGGGGAAACTCGTAGGGGGTGATGGTCATGGTGGCGGCCAGCGTGGGCTCCGGGTCGGCGCTTCCCGTGTAGGCGGGAAGCTGGATGTACTGGACGATGAGGCCCCCGGGGACGTCCAGTCCCTTAGCGGAGAGGACGCGGCGGAGGCCATAGGTGACCCGTCCGCCGTATGGCAGCGGGCCGGACGCCGTCTCCTCCGCCTCGACCCCGAGAGGGGCCAGCTGCTCCCGGGCGCCCATGGGGCGGGACGTGCCCTCCGCGTCCATGACGACGCGGTTCGTGTGCATCCCGTCCGTGATGAAGATGCGGTTTCCGAGCCGGCAATAGTCCGGCAGGGCGGGCGTGCTGGATGTGAGGATGTCGATGATTGCTGCCATGCGCGTGTCTCCCTAGATGTGCTCCGGCGCTTCGACGCCGTAGAGCTCTTTCCACGACGTCGCCAGATGATGGTCGTCCCATCCGTTGACGTCTGCCAGGACCTTGTTGGCGCGGTAGTGCATGAGGTAACCGCGCCCCGCGGCGGGGGCAAGGTCGTTTCCCTCGCAGAAGTCACGGACACGGAGGATGTCAGGGACCTCCTGGCAGAGATCCGGAAGCGCGTCCACGTCGTCCCTGTCCTGATATCCCCTGAAGGTGTTGAATCCGCAGAACCACTGACGCGGGTTCCGCCAGGTTGCGGGTCGGCGGCAGTTCTCCAGCACGTCCAGCCAGAAGGGATGACCCGGCTCCGAGCCGAGGATGCAGGAGTCTATCCACGCCTTCCCCTGCTCGACGGGCTTGTCCTGCCCGTTGCAGAGGGGCAGGAAGCACTTCCGCGAGAGCAGCGCGTCATCGAAGGGCCGGATGGGCCGTGTGTCGAAGTCCACGTAGACTCCGCCGTATTTCCACATGGTGAAATTGCGGACGAGATCGCCCCTGTTGGCGGGAGGAATGCGCCCCTCGTCCAGGAACGGGCGGAGGTCCTCCGGAAATCCGTCCGGAACGCCGCGCAGGATGACGATATCCCATCCCGGCAGCATGTTCCGCCATTCGGAGACGATCTGGTCGCCGAAGGCCGGCCAGTCGTTCCACAGCCAGTGAAGTTGCAGTGTCTTGGGTATCATGTGCGTCCTACTTGTGTTTGAAGCCGAAGGTTATGATGCATGTCTGGATGGCCAGTTTGTAGCCGGTGCTTCCCGCGTTCCAGTCAATGGCCGAGGCGTCCGGATGGGAGATGGTCTTCACCGCCCAGTCAAAGGTTTCCCCTGCGGGCGCCTCCGAGGACAGAAGCTTGCCAGTCTCGTTCTGTGCGAGACTGTGATGCCCAAGGTTGCTGTAGTTTGTCGTGTCCTTGGTCGCCTTGTAGTAGATGTCGGCCTTTCTGGCGAAGGGGCTCGTCCCGTCCGCCTTGACGCGGAAGCTCCAGACCTGCGTGCTGCACGAGGCGCACCAGGCGTTGTAGCTTTGGTACGAGTCTCCGTAGGTGTATGACTTGAAGCTTGTGTAGATTGCCCAGTCGGCGCTTGTCCTGGACGCCACCATGGCGGCGGCGGCGAGGCGCCTGGCCTCCGCCTCCGTGCCGCTCGTGATGTATTCTCCGGGATGGTCAGGGTCAGGGATGGGGTCGAACTGGTAGCTTCCGCTGGCGGTGAGCTTCTGGGCCGCGCTTGAGTAGCTCCGGCTCCGTGCCACGGCCGTGCAGACTTTGGCGTATGCGTCTTCCAGCCATGCGCTCTCATCCGTCCCCTCTTCCCTCGGGTCGGGGATTCCCGTGCTCTCCGCGGTGTTGTCGTAGGCGGTGTATGTGCCGTCCGCCGCGATGCCGTCCGCGTTGGCGAAATAGCGCATGGCACTTTTGGCGCCGCCCCACAGCGTGTAGAGGGAGTCGCTGTCCGAATAGCTGCCAGGCGAGCCGTCCTTGGCGTAGATGCGCTCGTTGATGGCCTCGGCGAGGGCCGCCTTCATGGTCATGACGGAGATTTCGGCGGAGGCCAGGACCTCTCCCGTGGCCGTCACGCAGAGCTCCGCCGTCAGCGTGGCCGCCACGAGGTCTTCCAGCTGCGCGGAAATGGTTGTCGTTCCGGCCTCGTTGTACTCCAGTTTCCAGACGTCGTGCCCGTCTCTCACGACAAGGCTGACGAGCCCGGCGGGGATGCGGGCGGCGTCCAGATTTGTGGAGTCGAGGGCGGCGCTGACCTCGATGTCGTCCCCTGTCCATGCGATGGCGGGGGCGGTGATGGTGCCGGAGAGCGAATCGTCAATCCCGATGGAGACGGCAGCCAGTTGGGTGGATCCGTCCATGAGCTTCAGCGAAAGGGTTCCGGCGACGGCGCCGGTCTTGGCGCGGATGTTTCCGCTCCATATTCCGTCCGTCCAGCCAGTTGCGACGCTGATGGGCGAGCCGTCGGCCATCTCCAGATAGTCCGACAGGGTGACGGCCTGCCCATCCATGGTTGCGGCCAGGGACAGGTCAGCCGGATCGAAGCCGACGGCGGTGATGTTCAGGGCGCCCGAGGGTCCCAGAGTGTGCAGGGAGGCGGGGGCGGTGAGCTGGGCGTTCCGGGTCAGGGTCGCCTCGTCGACGAGCTCCTCGCCGGCGTAGGTCACCTTGAGGCGGAGCTTCACGGCGGTTCTGGCCAGTGACGTAATGCGGCCCGTGAAGGTGCCGACGCCGTTGCTCCATGTCCCGGACGAGCCGGTCACGGAGCAGGAGACGACTTTGCCGTCGGCGTCCAGCGCCTCCCATTTTCGGACGACTCCGGAGCCGCGGCCGGTGTATCCGGTCTGCACGGAGCCGCCGTGTGTGCAGGAGATGGTATAGGAGAATCCGCTGGCCGTGCTGATGTTGGCGGGGATGTCGGGGACCATGGAGGCGACGGAATAGGCGATGTTCGCGTCGTCCTGCACCGCGTTCGAGCGGAAGAGGACGGCGAATATCTTGGTCTTGTCGCGGTTTACGGTGTTGACGGTGGCCGTCGCCGACCATGCGTTCGAGTCCCATCCGGCGCGGATTCCCTTGTTCATGCTGACATTGGGCGTGCCGCCCTCCTTGAATGCCCACAGGAGCCGGGCGTCTCCGCCACGGTAGGTCCCGTCCGCCGCGGCGGAGAGAGTGAAGGGGACCTGCGCCACGACGGAGGCGGGGGCGGTGAGCTCCAGCGCCACGCCCTCCTTCTCGTGTCTGGCGATGCCGCTGTCGCCCTCTCCGTCCACGGGAAGGCCTCCGACGACGGCGCCGCCGTCCTCTCCCTGCTCGCCCTCGCCGCTGTCGTCGACGACGGCGAGGTTGCCCGTGTCATACGGTATGAGGCCGACGGGTGTGTTCTTGACCCCAGGGACGCCGGAGATGTTCAGGGTCAGGTCGGCGGCCTGTCTCCATCCCTTGCGGGTGCGAAGCCCCATGGTTCTGGAGAGCAGGTTGAACTCGTCGGCCATGAGGCCGGTGTCCCGGTCCAGGGTGTGCGGCTCGACGGAATGGTCCATTCCGCCAAACCGTGTCTCGGCGTATGTGTTTTCGGTCCAGTCGCCCATGGGTCACCGCCTTCCGATTGCGCTGACGTGGCGGACGTAGAGGCGCGGGGGCGCCGCACGGCGGCCTCTGGCGATCATGGAGAGCAGAGAGGAATACTGCTGGCCATGGTATCCGATTGGCGCGTCGTCGCGCAGCTCCTCGCCGGACATCAGGGCGGCGGCGAAGTGCTCGCAGGCCGCGTCGCAAAGCTCCGGGATGTTGGGATAGGAGTCCTCGGTCCCGGCGTCGGGGCGGCGGAAGGTGCCGGCGTCCTCGAAGGGGAACACGGGCTCCTGGAGATACATGACGCGGACAGACTGGCCGGGGCGGACATGCAGAAGGCGAATCTGCCCGTCGCGTGTGTCGTCCGTCCATGCGGGAGGGGTGAACGGAGAGGCGAAGGGCGGCACCGCCGCGCGGTCATTCGGGGGTGCGTAGGGGATCGGCGTGTAGACAGTCGGCGCACGGATGCCAAGGACATCCACGGACTCCAGGGCAATGCAGTCCGCGGGAAGATCGACGATGCCGTCGCCCGGCGCCGACGTGTCATCGGAGTAGGCCCGAAGGACGGGGGAGCCGGACGGGCTTCTGGCGATGTGCCGCCACATGCGGCGGGCGGCCTCGGCCAGGGCGTCCTCGAAGTCGTCCGTCGTCCAGGTGAGGTTCTCGGCCGCGCGGACGTATGTCCGCAGCTGCGTGATCATTTGCGACAGGGTTCTCATTTTTGCGCCTCCCTTGTTGCATGCTTGTACGCGAGGCCGCCGAATTCGTCCAGCAGCCGGTGGAACTTGGCGGCCTTGTGCATGACCCAGTACCGGCGCGGGTCGAAGGCCCCGTATCTGCTCCGCGCCATCTTGAAGCCGTTGGCGCGGAACGCATTGTTTGTCGCGTGGAAGGCATCGGCGGATCCGTCTGCGAACGCCCAGTTGAGGTCGTGATTCACGGCGACGGGAACCAGAGACGGGTGCAGGGCGCCAATGGCCCTGCGCAGCCATTCCGGGAACCAGTCCGGCCCAATGCCGTTGCAATGGCGGACGGCCTCCTCGTAGGGCGTCCGTGCGATGTCGTTCATCTCGAACTCAAGCTCCACGGACAGTCGCCTATATTCCTCGTATTCCTTCCTTTCCAAGTTCATTTTCTGTCCACCCTCGTGTAGATCTCATCCTTGACTATCATCCGGACGGCCTCCTCGGTCATCATGGTCGCCTGCACTTTGACGAGTTCCAGCTTGATGCTGGTCAGCTCTGTCTGTATCTTCTGGAGCTGGAGCAGCGACTGCCCGCCGATCCAGCCGACGACGGCGAGAAGGATCCCGAACAGCACTCTCGACACGATCTGCCAGTCCAATTTCATCGCCGTCGCCTCCCTGTTATTCCTTGTCCGCTATTTCCGGGATGTCCATGCAGCCGACGCAGTCGACTTCGAACTCTCCGCCGTCCTCGTTGATCATGCGGAAGTCGATGGATTTCAGGCGGCCTCCCTCGATGGCGAAGCGCTTGATGTACAGCAGCGTCAGCTTCACCTTGTACTTCTTTAGAATCCGGCAGCGCTCGATGAACTCCTCGATGTTCTTGTACTTGGTCACGGAGAGCTCGTCGGCGGGCGTCTCGGCGGGATCTGCATATCCGCCGGCAATGAGCTCCTGGGCTATGGCCAGCTGGTGGGAAACCTTGCGGCTGGACGGTGTCACCGTGCAGTTGCCGTCCGGGCAGTCAAAGGCTTTCTTCTCCTCCTCCTGCTTCTGCTCGATCTCGAAGCCGACAAGGTCCTCGCGGGCCCTGTCGATCCCGGCCTTGAAGCCGCGCAGGAACTGCTCCGCGGCCACCTCGTCCACCTTCCTTGCGATGATCCGGTCAGCCACCGCGCCGCCGATGCGCACGCCCTCCATGATGAGCATGGCCTTCCCGTAGCCGTACCGGGTCGTCAGGGCCGCCCGGCAGACGTCAATGGCCAGTTCGTTGACCGTTCCGACCTTCACTTCCTCCGCATCGTCCAGGGCCTTGTACAGCTCCTCGCACTTCTGCGCGTATTTCTCGTACTTAGGTTTGTCCTTGATGAGCGTGTAGGCCACGTAGCCCGCCTCGCCGACGGTTCTGCCGGCCGCCTCGTAGTCGTCGCCCAGGACGTTCTTCACCGCGCCGAGCATGGGGGTTCCGACGCATCCGGGCGCCGTCGCGAAGGCGGCGAAGAGAAGCGCCGCCATGCCAATTGTTGTTGCAAGTCTTTTGAATACAGTGTGTTTCATTGTTTTAGCTCCTTTGTTTTGTCTTATTCTCTTTCCTCGCACTCCTCCAGGAGCGCTTCGATGTCCGCGTCGGGAGCGATCTGACTGATGGCCTCCGCGACGGCGGGATAGTATTGGGTGAAGTAGGGGTTGTCGCTTGGCAGGGCGCCGATGACGACGATGCGGTCCCATAGGTCGTTCTGCTCCAGTAGGGCCTTGATCTGGGAATAGGCGCCAATGGTGCGAAGCGCCTCCATGATCTTGTAGACGCTGTAGCGGCGCGGCCGCGCCGCGGCCTCCTCGATGAGGCGGAGCTTTCGGGCGTCCGCGGCGGCGGACGGGATGATGTTGGTTGTCTCAGGCATTGAGCAGCCTCCTTGTTCTGTTGATGATGTGGTATGATTTCCCCTTTTCCATGTGGGACTTCCAGGACATGAAGGAATTCCGGACGTCGTCCTTGGACAGTTCTCCGGCTGCCACACGACGCTTCTGGTGGCGAAGGTGGCGGATGAAGCGAGATACGGACTTGCGGCGCTTTCGCATGAGGATGCCTCCCGTTTCCGTCAGCGCGAACCTCCACTTGAGGAACACGATTCCTTGGGAGAGCGGATGGACGCAGGACTTCGGGTTGAGCTCCAAGCCGATTTTGAAAAGCTCCTCCCTGATGCGGGAGACGGCAGCCTGAAGCTTCTCCTCCTGTTTCTGGATTATAACCATGTTGTCGTTGTAGCGCAAGTAGTATTTGCAGCGAAGCTCCTCCTTGATGAAATGGTTCAGTCCGGACAGGCGGAAGAGGGCCAGGTTCTGGGACAGCGGGGAGCCGAGCCCTAGTCCTACGGGGCCGAAAGAGTCGATGACAGTCTCCGCCTCGCGTAAATAGTCTGAATTCCGGACGACAGGGCGTATGTCCGCCTTAAGGCCCGCGTGGCCTATCGAGCCGTAGTAGTTGTGGATGTCCAGGCTTGCCACCCATCCGTCTTCCCCGTTCCGTCTCCTGAAGCGCTGCATCATGCACTTGAGGCGGCGGATGGCGAAGTCCATGCCCTTTCCCTTCTGGCAGGCGGAATTGTCGTGGATGAATCCTCTGGATAGGTCGTCCCGCATGCCTCCGTCAAGGGCGGCGGTCTGGACGGCCCGGTCACGGAACAGCGGGGCCTTGATTTCCCGTGGCTTTGGCTCTGTGACGCGGAAGATGCAGAATGGCGCGGGCTTATACCGTCCTCTGTCCAGCTCCTTCTTCAGCGCAAGGACAAAGAGAAAGTGGTTCCTTGGAATGCGCCAGCGCAGGACGCTGTCCTTCCATGAGACGTTCCGCGTGCATTTCATGGCGGAAGCCGCCAGAAGGCCGAAAGGCCAGCTGCTGTCTTGTCGTGTTTCGTTCTCCATGTCTTCCCCTTGTGGTTCCTGTAAAAAAGCCTCCCGCTTTGCAGGCGTTCCGCCCCTTCTTTCAGGCGACGCCGTCGGGAAGCGTGTTCACGTGCGGTTGCCCGCCCGCGTGGAGACGGCCTCCCTTTGCAGGTTGATTGCGGTTTCCGCCGCCGGATGGCGGCTTACTTCAATGCGCTTCAGTGTCTGCATAGTCCGGCGCGACGCCCCGGTTGTTGTTCGCGTTGTTGTTGTTGTTGCTCCCCGACGTGTTCACGTTGTAGACGTTGTTGCCGTTGGAGGCGTTGGGCGACGCTTTTCTGACCGTTCCACCGGAGCCGTCGGCCGGATCGGCCTCCGACTTCGTCCATGCCTTCAGGAGCCTCTGCACCTCCATGACGAGCTCAATCCAGTGCAGGAGTTTCCCGTCGTCGAAATGATGCGCGTACCATGCCTTGTGCAGTTCAGTGAGCAGATTGTACGTGGCTCCCAGGGCGATTTTCTGGTATTTCAGCCTCCAGACACGCTCCTGGCTGTCGTCGAGGCGCATCGTGTTGGCGATGTCGATGTTTTCACATATCTTCGAGGCGGCCGAGACGATGAACTGGCCCGTGCACCATCTGAGCCGCTTGGGGATTGTCTTTTCATTGGATGCGCAGCGGGCGGTATGGGCGTAGAGCCTGTATGCCGCGTCCTGCACCAGCAGAAGCCCGTTGGTCGGCGTCCTGTCAGGCTTCCGGACTGTCATGGCCAATCCCCTTTATAATGTAGAATCTCCCGTCGTGGCAGATCTCCATGGTGAACGGTACGTCCAGATGGTAATACTGCCCGACGGTGTTGTATGAAAGGAACTTGCCAGCCACCTTGTCCAGCTGAAGTATGATGTATCCCCGCCATACGAGCAGGCGGTGCAAATCATCAGGATGCTCGGCGTGGGAGAGTATCAGCGTCGCCTTTCTCTTGGAACCGCCTTGCGAAGTGTAGGCGCTTTCGGTCACAAACAGATCGTGGCACAGAAGCGGAGCGTTGATTAGCGCGTTGATGTCGCACTTTTCGATGCCATTGTAGTTTTGGACGAGTTCCCCATAGTCCGGCATTCTCTGTGTCTGTTCCATTGTCGCCATCTCTCCTTGGCGGCTTGCGCCGCCTGATTTAAGATTATTGGATTGCTTATCATAATGCAAAGGCCGGCGCGACGCCCCGGATGTAGTACGCGTTGCTGCTGCTGCTGCCCCCCGACGTGTTCACGATGTAGACGCTGTAGCCGCTGGAGGCGTTGGGCGACGCAAGCCACCAGTGTTGTGGCGTGCCGTTGATGAGCTTGATGCGCGATGTCGCATCCGATGCGTTTTCCGTGTAGTAGTCCCATCTTTTGAGGCCTTCGGAAATGTTGTTGATCTTTGAATTGAAGACTTCCAGCATTGTCGGCAGAAACACCTTGTCCTCACATGTCGTGGAACCGCCTCCGTATACGGTGGATATGGCAATTGTCCGCGTAATGGGGACAAGCAGGCTCTTGAACGGGAGGTTGTAGAGGAATCCCGGGCGCGTCTTGTAGGAGCCGGCATCCCAGATGTTCTTGGCCTCCCACCATGCGTCGCCCGCCGCGTCGGCGTTGAGATACTGGCGTAGATTGGAGTCCACCCACTTGTTGCAGCCGTAGTTGTAGTTCGGGTTCGGATTCTTCTCGTACCATGTGTCTGGCGGCACGGAATCGCCAGCCGTCCAGTCGGTGCCCTCGGTGAGCGCGGTGTAGGTGCTTCCGCTCTTTGTGTAGTATGTCTTGCCTGTGACCGCTGTTTCGTCCGCCGTCAGGGCGTATTGCGATTCAGCGGGGTCAAATGCGATCTCCTTGTATCCAGCTGTCCCGTTATAGAGGCAGTCTTCGAACTGGAAGACGGCGGCGTGGGAGTATCCGTCGGCTGGCGTGACGCAGTCGTATCCCATGAAGCGGACGAGCTGGCCGGAATACCCGCCTGGGGACGGATCGAAGTCCGGATGGTTGATGACGATGCAGTCGCCCACCTGCAGGTAGTCCAGGAGTGTCCCGTTCTGGGACAGGTCGTGGATGGTGGCAGGTGTCAGGGCTGTTGCCGACGGGAGCTTGTTGTCCGCAAGGTTGTTGACGGCTCCGCCTGTCGTTTCGGAAAAGAGCTTGTAGTAGTAGGTCTTGGATGGATCAGGCGCCATGTCGCGGCAGAGTTCCGTCGCGTACTTAGAGTGCGTGTTGTCCTCCAACGATGTCTGGGCCACGATTGTCCCGTCGCCGACGGATTCGGGATATGAGCCCTCTTTTCGGACGAGGACGGTCCTGCTCCATGCGGCAACGGTCCCTCCGTCCAGCGTGATGTCGGCCGGATCGGTCCAGGAGACGAGATGGAGCCCCGAGCCCGTGGAGACAATGGAGAGGTCCGTGCATTTTGCCAGCGTCGGCCCCCCTGCGCCGCCGGTATCCTCGCGCAGCCTTCCGAGTATCTTGTCAAAGATTGTTTTCATGCGATGCTCCTTTAGTATTCCGGGTAGTCCAGGGAGGCCATGTCGTCCGCCGTGTGGCAGAATTCGGCGGTGCCTCCCGCGAAGGCCACCGTGATGCGCCCCGACCCGTCGTCCGTGATCTTCTTGACCTGCCATACGGCGGCGGTCTTCGAGGCGGTGTTCGGGTTGGCGATGGCCACGTATGTGTCGTCTCCGTCTTTCTCGACGATGGTGGCGAACACGTTGCCCGCCATGCCAGTGAGTAGATCAAACATGGTTGTCTCTCCTGTTGTGTCTCATGGATAAGGGGCCTCCCGTCACGCCGGCGGACGCCGCCGGGCGACCGTCCGCCGTGACGGGAGGGGGTGGGGGTTAGGCGTCTTTTGCAGGCGAGATGGCGTCCACGCCGCCCGCCATGCAGAGCAGGGGGACGACGGTGCTGGCGGAGACGGAGCCGCTGGCCGTGATGACCAGCTTGTAGTTTCCGCCGGACACCTTGGACTTGGCCACGGAGAAATTACCCGTGGCCAGCGCGAAGACCATGAGAATCGCCTGCTCGGCAGGGGAGATTTTCAGGTCGTCAAGCAGAATGGTGACGGTGTCGGCGCTCGACAGAGCGGGGAGGGTGACTTTGATGATGCGCGGTTTGTCGCGAAGCATGATGTTGTCTCCTTATTGGTTGCAAACAGGGTTGTTGTGGATGTATATCTGAGGGGACACGCCACGGGAGAACACGTCCGTGACCTTCTCGGACTCGCGCCTTGCCTCCTCCTTGAGGATTTCCGCCCGCTCGCGGGCCTTGGCCTTCGCGGCCATGGCGTTGCGGGTGATCGCCTCAAGGCGCTCGGGCCCGTCCTGCCAGTTGTCATATCGGCCCATGGCCCCCAGAATCTCCTCGACGCAAGCCTCCACCATGGGCGTGTCGTCGGAGTGGAAGAGGTCGCAGATGCGGACTCCGTCCCATTCCAACGCCCAGACGTGGCGTTTCTCCTCCCATACGACGGAGGCGAGGGGGTCGCGGGCCTTGACGGCCTGCTCGACGTGGCGCGGCAGTTCTCTCATGGGGTGTCTCCCTTCAGGCGGCGGTCATCAGGACCACTTGTTGTTCGTGATCTTGAGCAGGCCGCACTTCTGGCAGTTCTTCGCGCCGAGGGTGAACCACTTGCCGACCACGTACTCGACGTAGGTGCGGCCCTGGACCCAGTGCCATCCGGCGGCGGCTGGGTGCAGCGGACCGATGGGGCCGCGCTCGAAGATCATCACGTTGTCGAAGTCGATGGCGGCGATCTTGTCGCGGTCCATGTCATCGTCGGCGTAGAGGTAGGTGCCGTCGATCTGCACCCGCGTGAAATCCTCCTTGTAGGTCTCGGCGGGGGCGTAGCGCACCTTGTCGGCGAAGTAGTGGGACGCATAGCGGCGGACGGTCTCTATGTGGGCGACCAGCTCGCGGGGGTTGTTGCAGTTGAGGATGAAGTCGGAGACGTGCTCATAGTCGAAGACTTCGCTGGAGCCGTCGTGGACGTAGGCGCGTGCCCAGGAGTTCGCCGCGAGGGAGCGGTTGACGCCCTGGAAGGTGTTGTCGTCGTCCAGCACGTCAAGGATGCCGGGCATGTCGAGGACGGGGTCATCGAGGGAGCCGGTGTCGCAGGGGACGAAGTAGTCGCCGTCTGCGAAGGTGACGGAGCTGGAGTGCAGGGTGAAGGTGCCGGAGACGCGGTTGACGTAGGCGACGCGGACGGGGGTCCCCTTCTTCAGGTCGGTGGAGCCGTCGTATCCCTGAAGGACCATTCCGCGCTCGAGGAGCTTGCAGCGGTCCTTGGTGGCGGTGTTCCAGAGCCCGTCATTGTCCGGCGTGATGGTCAGGTTGCCGGTTCCGCCGACGGAGGCGACGACGGCGACCGCCTTCTTGGCGCCCTGCGGGGACCAGAGGATGGCGCGGAGGTAGTACGGGAAGGTCTCCGCCAGGTGCTCGACGCGGCGGTTGACCAGATCACGGACGGCCATGGAGTCCATCTTGCAGCCTTCCACCTCCTTGAAGGTGGCGTTTGCGGCGGCGGCGCAGCAGGCCAGGTTGAAGACCTGGTAGTCATAGGCCTCCTGGGCTCCGGTCGGCGTGTAGCCGTGCTCGGTCAGACCAGTCCACGCGATGGGGATTTCGGTGTTGAAGGGGATGCGGACCTTGAAGCCCTCCACGCCCTTTGTGGTGCGCTTCAGGCGTTCAATGGTCCAGCGGCCTTTGGGGTCCCAG
>Ga0265298_10003736_pt1 | contig 19899 bp, 19 predicted proteins | sample AusTroGonzalo_MG_3_FD_193486 | JGI IMG/M metagenome (GOLD analysis project Ga0265298, IMG submission 193486) | Bovine rumen microbial communities from tropical cattle in Woodstock, Queensland, Australia - Gonzalo_01 | ecosystem: Host-associated > Mammals > Digestive system > Stomach > Rumen ... | reverse complement strand
GTTGCGGCGGCGCGGTGGCGGTTGTCGCACGACGGCAAGCTGCCGCCGGCGTTGGACGCGCTTGTGCCGCAGTATCTCCCCGCCGTTCCTGTCGACCCTTGGTCGAAAGACGGCAGACCGCTCTGCTACGACGCAGAATCGGGCGTTGCATGGAGCGTCGGCAGATGGGGGAATTTCAACTTCGTTGTCATGAAGAACGCCAAGCCGATTGTCCAGCGAAGTGCGAAGTACAGCTACAGCATTCGCGAATTTGCCATCCCTCTCGACGGCAAGCCGCTGGATTTGACGGGCAACACAAGATGAATGGCAACATGAAAGCATCTCGTGAGGTCGTGGGCGCACGCATTCATGCGATGCTGGCGCGCGAATCGGATACGGCGGTCGTGTTCAGGCGAGGCCCGTCGAACAAGACCGCTATCTTAAAATGGGATTTACAGACAGACAGGTTTGAGCTCGGGCAGTGGTTCTACGGAAGCTTCTATCCCTATCGTTGCGACATTTCGCCGGACGGCAGGCATCTCGTCTATTTTGCCGCGAAGTATGGGCGAGGAAGTTCGATGGACGAGTACATAGAGTCCCGGATAAAGGCGGAGCTGGGAGAGATTTCGTGGTTTCATGGAGGACAGTATTATCAGCGGATGGAGCGAATAGTCAACGATTCGGCCACCCGGCGCGAGAGAGAGCGTCAGATCAAGACGGGGGAGTATTCGGATTGCAGCTGGACGGCAATATCACGCGTTCCGTATTTGAAGGCCTTTTCCCTTTGGTTCAATGGGACCGGCTGGAATGGCGGAGGTCTTTTTGTCGGCAACAGAAAGGTCGCCATCAACCATGCGCCCGGCGGTTCTGTCGTAAAAATGGGCGGTAGTCGTTTTGTCGAGGTTCCGCCGCCGAAATCCTGTTGCGATTGGAAATATAAGGGGGAGTGTCCAATGGTCTATTTCCCCCGATTGGTGCGTGATGGATGGAAGGCGCTTCCGAAAGATGTGTTCGAGAAACCGCTCGACGGCGGGATGACATTGAAGAAGTTCTTTATTTGCGGCTCGCCGGGGGAAGGGCATGGGTGCTATTGGGAGCGACATGTGATCTGTGACGATTCCGGACAAGTGGTTGTCGATGGCGCGGACTGGAGCTGGGCGGACTATGATAGGCCGCGCGCTCGAGTAGTCTTTGCTGCGAATGGAGCGATCTATTCGTTGAGATGCAAAGGATTCCTTGCGGCCCCCAAAAAGTTGCATGACTTCAACAACATGAAATACGAGCGAATCAAAGCGCCATACTGAAAATAAGACAAAGCCGCTGCTGCGGATTTTTGGTATACTGTGCGCATGGAGGTTGAGGAGGGGAGAGTCAGGGCGATTGTCTCGCTTGGGTCTAACATCGAGCCGCGCGTGGAGTACCTTTCCCGCGCCGTCGATGCGCTTGCCGCGTTTCCGGAGACTAATCTTGTCGCGGCGAGCGGCGTTGTCGAGACAGAGCCGGTTGACGTTCCGCCTGAATTCGCCGCCATGAAGTTCATGAACCAGGTCGCGTTGTTCGAGACGGCGCTTTCGGCGAGGGAGTTCTCCAGGAGGATGCATGAAGTGGAAGACGCCCTCGGTCGGCGGCGCACCGTTCGCAACGGGCCGCGCACCATAGACATAGACCTCGTGGACTTCGGCGGCATGGTGTCGGACGATCCCGAACTGACGCTTCCTCATCCGCGTGCGCGGATGCGCGATTTCGTAATGGGTCCGCTTGCAGAGCTGGGGCTTGCGGACTGTCTCGGGTGTTCCGGCGACAGCGGCGCGGCAAATGCGCCGGGAAAGGGGAGATGAAATGGAGGTCAATGTAAACGGCGGCAATTTCGAGGAAGAGGTGCTTCGTTCCGATGTTCCTGTTCTCGTCGACTTCTGGGCAGAGTGGTGCGGGCCGTGCATGATGCTCGGACCTGTCGTCGCGGAAGTCGCGAAGGAGAAGGAAGGGGCTCTAAAGGTCTGCAAAGTGAACGTGGACGAGAGCCCCGACCTCGCGGCGAAGTTCGGAATCATGTCTATCCCAGCGCTTCTTCTCTTCAAGGGCGGCGAACTTGCCGCGCAGAAGATCGGCTATATGGGCAAGGACGAGGTTCTCGCGTTCGTGTCCTGATTGTCCGCGCATTTGGTATAATAGGCGTCATGGAAGAGATCGACTTCGAGGCAGACACTTTTGAAGACATCGTGGCGAAGGACGACCGCTATGACGGCCGCGCCTATGCGCTTTTGATGGATGTTGTCCACTACCTTACGAAGGACGGCGCTCACGCCAACGCGGAAGAAATAATGGACGAGTTCCGCGAGACTGCGCTCGACCAGTTCGGGCCTCTCGCCTACCGCGTCCTGACGGAGTGGGGGCTCAAGTCGTGCGAGGACATAGGCGAGATGATGTTCAACCTCGCGGAATCGCGTCGCATAGGCAAGGACGAAAACGACACGCACGAGAGCTTTATCGGCGGGTACGATTTCGAGGAGGCGTTCCTCGGCCCGTATGAAGTCTGACGGAGCGACGCGCAAACAGAGGCGAATATGTTTGAGAACACGGTATTCGGGCGGCTCGACCAGAAGCTGCAGCACGCGATAAAGGACGCCGGCTACGAGACGCCGACGCCGATACAGGAAAAGGCGATTCCCTATCTTCTCGACGGGCGCGACCTGATCGGCTGCGCGCAGACGGGAACAGGCAAGACGGCGGCGTTCATGCTGCCGATCCTGAACCACCTCGTGAGGGTGAGGAAGCCGCGCCGCATCGGCCACCCGCGCGCGCTCGTCCTATCGCCTACGCGCGAACTCGCCGTGCAGACTGCCGAGAACGTGAAGCGCTACTCCAAATACGCGCAGCTGCCGTTCGCATGCCTCATCGGTGGCGTGAGCCAGTACGGGCAGGTCAAGGACATCAAGAAGGGCGCGGAGACCGTTGTAGCGTGCCCTGGGCGGCTCATCGACTTGATGAACCAGGGAATACTCTATCTCGATCAGGTCGAGTGCTTTGTCCTCGACGAAGCGGACCGCATGCTCGACATGGGATTCCTGCCCGATATCAGGCGCATAATCTCGAAACTCCCGAAGTCGCGCCAGTCGCTCTTTTTCTCCGCGACAATGCCGCCGCCTGTCCTCAAGCTCGCTGGCGAACTCGTCCACGATCCTGCGTCGGTCACGATCTCCCCAGAGACGCCTACGGTCGAGAAGATCAACCAGAAGGTGATGTTCGTTGCAAAGAGCCAGAAGGACGCGCTTCTCGCGCATCTTCTCGAACAGCATCCCGAGTGGAACAGGGTGATCGTCTTCACGAAAATGCGCCACGGCGCGGATCGCGTCGTGAAGAAGCTTTTCCGCGCCGGCATAAACTGCGCGGCGATTCATTCCGACAAGACGCAAGGCCAGCGTACGCGTGCGCTCGAGGGATTCCGCCGCGGCGATGTTCGTGTCCTCGTTGCGACGGACATCGCCTCTCGTGGAATCGACGTTCCCGACATCTCGTGCGTCGTCAATATGGAGTTGCCGCTCGAGACCGAGTCGTATGTCCATCGCATCGGCCGGACGGCGCGCGCGGGCGAGTCTGGTGCGGCGATTTCGTTCGTGACATACGAGGAGCGCGGTCAGCTCAAGGCGATAGAACGGCTTATCAAGAAGTCGATTCCAGTCGACCGCGACCATCCCTTCGAGGCGCAGCCTGACTTGCCGCCGCCTGCGTGGGTCGCGCCAATGCGCGGCGGGCAGAACAACAAGGGCGGCGCCCATGGTCCGCACGGCAAGCGCCGTCGCAAATCGTTTGTCGGACGCCGTCAGGTTGACTTCGGCCAGAAGAGAGGTGGACATAAATGAAGGCGATAATTCCAGCAGCGGGGCTTGGCACGCGCTTCCTTCCAGTGACGCGCGTCGTTCCGAAGGAGATGCTTCCAATTGGCGCAAAACCGGCGCTTGAACTCATTGTTGACGAGGCGCGAGCGGCGGGTGCGGACGAGATTGTGATCGTCATCTCCGAGGGCAAGGAGTTAATTAGAAAGTATTTCGAGGGGGCGCCCGATATCCGCTTCGTCTATCAGAAGGAGCAGAAGGGGCTTGGCCATGCCGTCTTGCAGGCAGAGATCGACGACGACGCGCTGATACTTCTTGGCGACGCGCTTGTGATCGGGTGCTGTGCCGCGAAGGAGATGGTTGAGATTTCCAAGAGTCACGGTGGCGCGGCGGTTATCGGCTGCGAGCGCGTTCCGAAGGAGAAAGTCTCGCGCTACGGCATAATGAAGCTTGAAGGCGATCGCATCGTGGATATGGTCGAGAAGCCCGCGCCAGAAGAGGCGCCGAGCGATATCGCGGTCGCGGGGCGCTATTTGCTCCCTGCCGCTATCTTTGGCTACCTCAAGACGCAGACGCCTGGGAAGGGCGGCGAGATACAGCTCACCGACGCCATCAAGCGGATGCTAGCCGAACGCGACGCCTACGCCTACGTCTATCCCGGCAAGAGGCAGGACATCGGCAATCCCGACGGATATTTTTCAGCACTGGAGGCATATCGTGGAAATCGTTAAGACAAGGAGTTTCGCCCGCGCCGGATTCCTCGGGAATCCGTCCGACGGATATTTCGGCAAGACCGTATCGTTCGCGTTCTCGAACTTCGGCGTAGAACTTGCGCTCACCGAGTCGGCGCGTCTCAGGTTTGTTCCCGGCGAGGTTGACGACGCTACATTCGATTCGCCAGAGCAACTTGTGCGCGACCTCCGGCTCTACGGATACTATGGCGGCATACGGCTTCTCAAGGCCGTCACGAAGCGTTTTTACGAGTATTGCTGCAAGAACGGCGTGACGCTGCCGAAGCGCAACTTCACCGCGGAGTACAAGATCAACATCCCGCGTCTCGTCGGGCTCTCGGGATCTTCCGCGATATGTTCGGCGATGCTTAAGGCGCTGATGAAATTCTACGAAGTCGAGATTCCGCTTGAGGTCGCGCCGACGATCTGCCTAGAGGCCGAGAAGGAGGAACTTCGCATCAACTGCGGATTCCAGGACCGCGTCATCCAGATGTACAACGGCGTAGTCTTCATGGACTTCGAGAAGTCGTTTGTCGAGGCGAACAACAGGGGCCGCTACGAGCGAATCGATCCCTCGCTAATGCCGAAGCTCTATGTCTCCTACGACGCGGCGCGCGCGGAGGAATCGGGCGAGGCGCACAAGGAAGTCAAGCGTCTCTTCGAGGCGAAGAACGCCGATGTCCTCGCGGCGATGACGGAATTCGCGGACATCGCGCAGCAGGGGCGCGACGCGCTTGTCGCCGGCCACCCCGAGAAGATCCCCGCGCTCGTCGACGCGAACTTCAATCTCCGCGACCGCATCTTCAATGTCGCTGAGGAAAACCGCCGCATGGTGATGACTGCGCGGAAGAGTGGCGCGAGCGCGAAGTTCGCGGGCTCTGGCGGCGCGATTGTCGGAACATACGAGGACGATGCGCAGTTTGCCGCGCTTGAGCGCGATCTCGCCGCAATCGGCTGCAAGACGCTGAAACCGTCGATAGCGACGACCGCAGACGAGACGGCGCCGCTCGTGTCGTTCGCCAACTGGCGCAATTCGTAGTATGGAATGCCTTTCCGAGACGCCTGAGGGCGTGGTAATAAGCGTCCGGGCACAGCCGCGCTCGTCGAGGGCGGGGATCGACTCGCTCATGGGCGACGCTGTGAAAGTGCGGATACGCTGCGCCCCTGTGGATGGAAAGGCCAACAAGGAACTTATCGAGACGCTTGCCGACGAATTCGGTCTTGCGAAGTCGTCCGTCGTTTTCAAGAGCGGCGAGACTTCGAAGCAAAAGCGCATCTTGTTGCGCGGCATATCCGCCGCGCAGGTGGAAGAGCGGCTAAAAGCCGTTCTTGGGGGAAAATAAAATTATAGTTCTATCGGTGAAATCTGCTATTTTGGCAAGATCACATATTTACAATATCGTGTATTTTGGCAAGATAGGCCATTACAAATATCGCGTATTTTGACAATGGCGCTTGCACTGTGGCTTATAATATGGTAGTATTCATCCCATGAAGCGCAAAATATATTCAAAGTTGCTAGAGTGGAAAAACCTGAGCAACGGGCGTTCTGCCGTCATGATTGACGGTGCGCGTCGTGTTGGGAAGAGCTGGATTGCCGAAGAGTTCGCTAAAAACGAATATGAAGGGTATTTGCTGATTGACTTTGCAAAGGCATCTAAGGACGTCAAGGGCTTTTTCATGGACTATCTGGATGACCTAGACACCTTTTTCATGTACCTGCTTGGCGCTTATCACGTTGAGCTTAAACCGCGCAAGAGTGTTATCATATTCGACGAAGTCCAGCGTTTCCCTCGTGCGAGGGAGGCAATCAAGTACCTTGTTGCCGACGGACGTTACGACTACATTGAGACCGGCTCGCTGATTTCCATACGTAAGAATGTCAGAAACATCGTAATACCGTCTGAAGAGCATCACCTTGAGATGTTCCCCATGGATTTCGAGGAGTTTCTCTGGGCGACCGGCAACGGCGGGATGATGCCGATAATTGAACACGCTTATCGCGATTCATGCCCGGTTGGCGCGGGAATGCACCGCAGGATTCTTGATGTATTTCGCCAGTACCTTGTTGTCGGGGGCATGCCCCAGGTCGTGTCAAAATTCGTGGAATCCCGTAATTTGAGAATTGCCGACGCCGAGAAGCGCGACATATTGGAGCTGTATCGTTCGGACATATTTAAGTTCGGAGGAGCGGCGAAACATAGGATACTTTCGGTGTTTAACGGCATTCCCGGCGCATTGTCACGTCATGACCGGCAGTTTTCGCCTGGCGCGGTGAAGAAGGGAAGCGGCATGCGCAACTTCGAGAGCGTATTCGAATGGCTCAAGTCGGCAATGACTGTGAATGTCGCCTACAACGTGACGGAACCGAATTCGGGGCTTGAACTAACAAGCGACCATTCCTCCTTAAAGTGCTACATGGGCGACACCGGTCTTCTTGTGAGCATGGCGTTCAGCGAAAACGAGCTGATCGCGGGCGACATGCAGCAACGACTGTTGACCGGGCGGCTGGAGGTGAATGCCGGGATGCTCTACGAAAATCTTGTCGCGCAGATGCTTCGGGCTGCGGGAAACCAGCTGTACTTCTATGCGAACCATGACCGCGACGACAAATCGAACAGGATGGAGATAGACTTTTTGGTCGCTAAATCCGCATTGCAGAGAAGACACAACATCTCGGCCATCGAGGTCAAGGGGACTGGAGAATACGAAACCAGGTCGCTTGACAAGTTCATCAAGAAGTACGATCGACATCTAAACATCCCGTACGTTCTCCACGACAAGGACTTCAAGAAGGTTGACGGCAAGGTCTATCTCCCGCTTTATATGGCAGGATTGCTTTCAAGATAGATGGTGAAGGGCTTAGTCGACATCGTGCAGTTCTTGGATTTGGCACGAAGGACGGCTGAGTCGTGGTTGGGCGTAAATTTTTTTCAGTTCGCCATTGACAGGGGCGGTCGTTTTATGATAAAGTAATCGCGTGATTACGATAAAAGGAGATTTCGAGATGCCATTGAAAAGGGCGAGAAAGGCGCGGCAAGACGGCGTGGAGACGCGCGAGGCGATACTCGCGGCGGCTGAGCAGGAGTTTGCCGACAAGGGCTTCGAGCTTGCCTCGGCGCGTGAGATATGCCGCCGCGCGGGCGCGAACTCGGCGCTCATGAACCGCTACTTCGGTTCCAAGGAGGCGCTATACCGCCTCGCCGCGAAACGGCTTTTCGGTGACCTCGGCGCTCCTCTCGCCACGCTTGCAGACGGCGTCAAGGACGAGAAGTCGTGGCGTGCGGCCGTGCACGAGTGGGTGGATGATATGCTTTTCATGACGCTTCCGACCGAGCGCGCCCAGAAACTTTGCGTGGGTCTCTTCCGCCACGAGGTTACGCGGCCCACGAAATTCCATGACGAGTTCAAGGAAGCGTTTGGCCGACCTGTTTACGAAGGGCTTAGGAAACTCCTTGCAATGAAGGTGAAGGACGAAGAGCGGCTGGAACTTCTCACGACATCCATTTGGGCGCAGGTTTCGGTCTATGCGCTTGCGGACGTTAAATGGCACAAGTCTTTCCGTCCTGCAGGCGTCGACAATCGCGCTTGGGCCGAGAAAGTCACGGACAGCATTTGTGAAAGCGTGTTCATGGCAGTTGGGAAATCAACCATGTAGAACATGCAGAACATGTAGAAAGTTCTGCACGATCTACATGTTCTACACGGCTAAAACAGATTGAAAGGAATGTAACGATGATCAAGGATGCTTTTAAATCTGCGGCGAAGATAATCGCAACCGTGGTCGTGCTGTTGCTCCTGATTGGCACGGGGTGCATCAATTCGCTGATGTTCCATCCTGTGAAGGGCAAATACAATGCGACTACGAGGGGGTATGTCGACATTGGCACGAATGGCGTGAAGGTAGCGGCGATTGTCTATGGCCCAGAGCATGGCAAGAAGGCGATTATCCGTTGTCACGGCAACGCCGAAGACGCGCTGTCGACGCTTGATATGCTTGAGCCGCTCGCGGAAGCCGGTTACACTGTCGCGTCCGTCGACTATCCAGGCTATGGACTTTCCGATGGCTCGCCTGATGAAGAGGGGTGCTACAGGAATGTCCACCGGCTCTACGACTGGCTTATCGAGAAGCGTGGCTTCAAGCCAGAGGATATTATCATCGACGGCTTTTCCATTGGAACTGGTCCTGCTACCGAACTCGCGGCGACGCGTCCTTGCGGCGGGCTGATTCTCGAGGCGCCGTTTCTTTCCGCGCCGCGCGCCGTCACTCGTGTGCGGCTGTTGCCGGTCGATCCGTTCCCGAACCTGAAGCGCATCGGCGCCGTTAAGTGCCGTGTGCTTATGATTCACGGAACGAACGACAGGGTGATTCCGTATTCGCAAGGCCAGGCGCTTTTCAAGCTTGCCAACGAGCCGAAGCGCTTTGTCACTGTCGATGACGGTGACCATAACACGCTCGTCGACGACATGGGCTTTGACAATTACTATGAGCTGATCAAGGAGTTTGTGGACGGTGCGGACGAGAAGATTACAACGAGCACAAAGGAGGCGGCGCGGTGAAGCGAATCTTGGCGATAGTCGCCGTCGCGATGCTGGCGGGCGGATGCACGACTGCCTATTGGCAGGATCGCGGACACGACGCGGCTGACATTGCCACGCTCACCGTTGGCATGGGCGGCGGTGCGTTTGTTCAGGTAGGTCCGAAGCCCATTGGCTATGGGTTTATCATCGATGCATTTGGGGTAGAAGACGGCAAAATTGGTCTCGTCCCGTATGTTACTGCGCTTAAAGGCGTCGCGGAGCGTTTTGCCGTTTATGATTTTGACGACATCCGCGTGAAGCGTGGCAAACTGCCGCCGTTGCTGAAAGATGGCGATGAAAAAAGATCGCTTCCAATCATGCCCCATCATTGGACTGAGCTTAGGCTCTTTGCCGGGGTAACGATCTTTTCGATGTCTGTTGGTGTAAATCCTGGGGAATTTGCAGATTTTGCGCTTGGTTGGTTTGGCGTCGATATCTATGGCGATGACGCGGAGAGTCACAGTGGCAACGAGAATGGAGCGCAAGATGACAGAAATTGCTAATGCTGTTAAAAAGCATCGCCCGATGCTGAGGAACGCGAATATCAACTATTCGCGAGGCACTTTCTTTGTGACGATGCAGGCGGCTTTCAATAAGACTATCTTCGGTGCGATAGTCGGAGAGAAGTGCGTGTTGAACGAGCTGGGCGAGGCTATCGCAGCATGTCTTAGGGCTCTTGGCGAGCGCTATGACGGCGTTGAGATCGATGAGTTTGTGGTAATGCCGAACCATGTGCATTTTATCATTAAGATTGGAGTGGCGAGCCTCTGCGCTCGCCCAAAGAAGGCGGGCGTCGATGGCCGCCGCCAAATCGACTTGGGCTTTGTTATTGGCCGTTTTAAGAGCTGGATTTCAAAGCTCTATCGCGACATGGTGGCCGAGGGTAAGGCCGTCGATGTCGGGGCGACACCGTGGCAGCGAGACTTTTGGGAGAAGCTCGTCACGACACCCGACCAGCTTGAGGGCTATCGTCGTTACATTCGCGAGAACCCAGCCAAATGGACGCGCGACCGCTTTGGCGCGGTGACGAGCTACACTTTTGGCAATGTCGCGCTATTGAACGCTCGCCTAATCGGTTTTGTTGCCTCTCAAGGTGCTTACACAAGCGAGTTGAAGCCAAGGCAGTTGTGGGTTAAGGCGGGGACGGAGCCCCGCCACCCCAATAATGCCCGCGATAAGCCGCCGCTTATTTCAACCTTTACCAGCGCCCAGGAGCGGGCGGTTTTTGCCAAGGCACTTGCGAGCGGGCGGCGGTTTGTCAAGGTTTGTCCCGGCGGCATACCTCTAGAAAGCGAGCTTGAGCCGGCTATTGCCGCCGCCTGCAATGAAGGTCGGGGGCTCTTGATCTCGCCCGCGCCCAGCGGCACGGGCGTCAATAAGCAACGCGCCGTCTGGTGTAACGAGTACATCTTGAAGAACGCCGCCGAGGTATGGGCGGGCGATATCACACCAGGTCATACTCTCGCTTCGCTTATCGCGGCACTTAGACCGCCAATGATTGGGATAGCGGGCGGCGATAGCCACAATTTCGGGGTGGCGGGCGGCGAGCGCCATAATCTCGGGGTGGCGGGCCTCTGTGCCCGCACAAAGGAGGGGAAATGAAGAATAATTCTTTTCTGCCGCTTTATGTGACCAACTTCTTCGGGACGCTGAACGACAACTTCCTGAAGACGCTGGCGAGCTTTACCGTCATCGGCTGGCTTTCCGATGAGCGCGTGAAGTCGCTTGCGATGGGCGTTACCGCAGGGGCGCTGGTGCTGCCTTATATCCTCTGCTCGCCGCTTGCCGACCGACTGACCGCCGTTTTGGAAAAGCGTCGCATCGTGAGGTTTGCCAAGTGGGCGGAACTGCCGATTATGGCCGTTGCGATAGCGGGCTTCGCCATGAAGTCGCCTTGGCTCGTCATCGGCGCGATACTCCTCATGGGACTTCAAAGCTCGCTCTATTCGCCCGCGAAATACGCGCTCGTCCGTGACATCGGCGGTGAAGCGCGGATCTCTACTGGCATGGGCGGCATGGAGGGCGTCTCGTTTCTCGGTGTGCTAATGGGAACAGTTGTGGGGGCAGTGGTGGCAGATAGGGCTGGCATGGAGACTAAATATATCCTTCTCGTTGCCTTTGCCGCCCTTGGCCTTCTTGCCAGCTACACAATTCACGCCAAGGAAGAGCTCAATCGCTCGCTTCATGCGATAAACCCGATTCGCTATATTGCCCGTGCCTACCGAATGGCTGGACGCTACAACGGGCTCAACGCCGTCATCTTCACTCTCTCGGTGTTTTGGTGGGGCGCGGCGATGCTTCAGATGGGGCTTCTCGTCTATGGCAAGACAGCGACTGGCCTCAACTTGAGCGATACCGGCACGGGTGTGCTCCTTTGCGGCGCGGCGGTTGGAATTGTCGCCGGACAGATACTCGCCGGGTTTGTCGATAGACGGCGCTTCCTTCTCGGTGCGACGCTTTTGACTGGCTGGATCGCCGCGGCGCTTCTCGGTGTTCTCTACTTCGCGGCACTTTCGCCGCGGTGGTTTGGCGTGGTGCTTGGGCTTCTCGCGTTCGATCTTGGGTTCTTCAAACTGCCGCTCGATGCCGAGATCCAGAAAGTCGTGAAGGGGCCGAAGCTCAACACGATGCTCTCGTATTTCAACCAAGTGTCGTTTCTCTTTATGCTTGCTGCGAGCGGGTGCTATGCGCTCGTGAGCTGGGCGTTCGGTCCGAAGGCGTTTCTATTGCTCCTCGCGCTCGCGTTTCTCGTCGCTCCGTTTCTCTTTGTGTTCAGTTATAGGCCGGTGTTGCTTTATGTCGGCCGTTGGGTCTTCGCCTGGCGATACAAGGTGGAGATTGACGGTCTGGAAGAGGCGATGGTGGGTGGGCCGTCGGGTGTCGGATGTCAGGTGTCGACAATCGACGGCCGACAGCGGACAACCATGGCGACGGGCGACATTTCGACAACCGATTTCAACAATCAAACAATCAACCACTCACACGCCTATCTCGTCTTGCCAAACCACCCTGCGATGGTTGACCCGATGCTCGTGGGCGTGGCATTTTGGAAGACGCCGCTAAAGCCGCTTTCGGACGAGTCGTTTTTCCACACCGGCATCGTCGCGCCGCATGTCCTCAAGACTCTTGGCGCAGTCGCGGTGCCAGACCTTCGCAAGCACCGCACCGCACAAGGGGCGACGATTGCGCGTGGACTTGGCGACATCGTGAAGTCGACGCTTGAAGACGGCGGCAATGTCATCTTCTATCCGTCTGGACACATTCAGACCGAGCCCGAGCACGAGGACATCGGCACCCGCCAGCTCGCGTACAACATGTGCGGCGACTTGCCCGAGGGGGTGCGCGTTATTTGCGTCAGGACGCGTGGGCTTTGGGGCTCGATCTGGAGTCGTGCGGGGCGCAAGACTTCGCCTTCGTTTGTGCCGACTTTCATCAAGAGCGTTTTCTTGTGGTTCTTCTGGGCGCCGTTCGTGCCGCGCCGCCGCGTGACGATGCATGTAGAGGACATGACAGATCGCGTCAAGGAATGGTCGAAGCTCATGCGGCTTGAGTTTAACCGAAAGCTTGAGGAGTGGTATAATGCTTGAAATATTTTTAGACAGGATTAACAAGATTGACAGGATTTTAGCATGGAGAACAGGGGATACAGAAGATGGGAAGCGACATTCTTAATCTTGTAGACAAATAATGGAAGGAGCAAGTGAAATGAAAACACCGATGATTGCCTTTGGCGCTGCAATGGCTTTAGCGAGCGCCGCATTTGCTAATGTCGGAGTGTTCAACGGATCGGGGCAGACGCCTATCGTCGAAAAGACCGACGCCGTCCAGATGGTCGAGGAAGAAGTCGTCATGACGCCTCGAAAGGCGAGCGGGCCCGTGACTACGAGCTGCCGCAATCTGGATCCGATGGACTATCGCTGCACGTTCAAACTGCGCAACCTAAAGGATGAGCCGGTTGAACTGCAGGTCGGATTCCCCTTGGACATCGAGTCCTGGCGTATGCCGCATGGCGACGCAGATGACATGGACAGCCTTCCCGGGAAGTTTGGCTTCTCCGCACGTTGCGGTGAGGAGAAGTTCGCCGTCAGGTTTGTGCCAGAGGACAAGGAAGAACGCTTCTCGAACCTGTTTCTCTGGACGATGAAGTTCGCTGCGCGCGAGGAGCGGACGCTTTCGGTCTCCTATACGATGGAGGGATATTTGGGGTTATATCCAACGGCATTGGACGCGCGTTTCGCCCATAAGAACGACGGAACGGACGTCGATCGGTTGCTCAACGGATTGTTCGGTACGGGCATTGGCGAGGCGCACATGTACGTTACCGGTACTGGTTCCTGTTGGGCAGGTGAAATCGAGAAGGCAGTCTTCAAATATTATTCGCAGGATTTCGAGGCACATCTCGTCCAGCGGGGCGCATACGACGAAACAGAGTCCGAGAGAAAGGAGCGGCTGTCGGCGCTCAAGAAGAAGGGCGCAAGCGCAAAGGGCTTGCTGAAGCCCGATTGCCGAATGGTGCGCAGCTGGAATCCGTCGCCTGACAAATGGGCGCGCGTTGACGACGGCAAGGGCCGGTTCCATTACGAGTTGTCGCATTCGCCGTTTCATCCGACGGCCGGCGATTCAATCGTGCTCGGCTATGTGGCGCCGCCAATGCCGACAGAGCCTGCCGACGTCGACATTGTAGACGAACTGGTATGCAAGTTCGCCAAATCGCGCGGCGGAGACGAGGAGCGCCTGTTGCGTGATGCCAAGGACGTGGTACTGGAGTTTTACGGCGAAAAGACGGATAACAAGCGCATTGCCGCTTTTGTGTCGTCCCAGTGCTGGGGTGCGGAGAGATGTCCGAGTGCGCTTTCGGGGGAATTGAGAAAACGGTTGCAGAAGCAGGAAAAATCGAAATGAATATTCGACAGGTGTTTGCGCGGGGAGCCGCGGGAAGGTTTTTAGACAGGATTAACAAGATTAACAGGATTTTGGGGAACGGAAGCAACATTCTTAATCTTGTAAATCCTGTAAATCCTGTCTAAAACAAAACCTGAAAGGAGAAACGAAAATGAAGAAGCCAATAATCATAGTTTCAGTATCGTTGCTGTGGTGTTCGCTGCTGTTTATGATGCTATGCAGTGGATGCGCATGGTTGAATGGCGACAGGGGAAGGCCATCTGCAAACTGCCATGAGCTTACGCTCAGTAATACATTCATGACGATTTGCGATACCGAGTATTCACTGACGACGAATAACATTCCGCTTGTATTTATGTTGAAGCGAAGCAACACAGGGTATGAATTTGGCTTTAGGCTGTCCAATGACTCTGCGCTGCGTGTGGAGATTGACGGAGTCGAGTTCGCATTCACAAATCATGTTATGACCATGCGAGGTGGGAATGTGGCCGGGATTCAGAAGATTGAGAATTTTAAGGATGGTATGGAATTCTGTGGAGGATGGGTTAGGTTTGGGATTGGAAACCGAGGAGGTCATCTACCATCGTTTGTGCTTAGTGCTGCATCACCATCATCAGGTAGTTCTGCCTTCCTGAGGTATTGCCAAACGGATGCGCAAAAAACTTCAGGGCCTGTTCCGTTCCGAATATTGGAGTGCACCGGCGTAGAAGTTCGCCACTTGTCAAACTGGTATGAATGGTAATGGTGGCACATCTCTTAATCCTGTCAATCCTGTAAATCCTGTCTAAAACAAAACCAGAGAATCCTGTCTAAAACAAAACAAAGCTTAAGGGAAGGGAGAAAAACATGAAAAAGATAATGACTGCCGTTCTCGGCGTGATGCTGCTGGGCGGGTGCAAGATGAAGGAGTTTTCTTCGTCGCCGTTCTACGAGGGAAACGAAGTGAAGTTCACTGGCGCGGTCGAGGATCGCGTCAACCTGTGGCCAGTCGCATACTACCGCGAGCCCGTCGGCTCGCTCGCCTGGCCGCTCATCTCGTGGGGTGACGACCACCTTGCGCTTCGTCCGTTCTACTCGCAATACAAGCAGAGTGGCAGCGGCGACTATGACGAGTTCAACTTCTTTTGGCCGATAAGTCAGTTCGACACAAAGCACAGAGACTATCGCGTGTTCCCGCTTTTCTGGGGAGAGAGCTATAGCGACAAGCCATATTTCTGCCTCTTCCCTGCCCTGTGGTGGAACAGGGAGTTCGCCGGAGTATTCCCGATCTTCTGGGACAACGACGACGACGATGATGGCGGCTTCTGCGTCTTCCCGCTTTGCTGGGCTGGGTGGGAGAAGAGCGGAGACTTGTGGAACACGATTTGGCCGCTCTACTACTACGAGTCGAGAGAGCGCTCCTCGTGGAGCGAAGAGAAAAGCAAGTTCTGGGCGTTCTGCGGGCTCGCGGGCTTCAATCGCCGCGATGGTAAATTCACCAACCATCGCTGCCTGCCGTTCTACTTTTGCGAGGACGATGACTTCTATTCGCTGCCGTATTCGCGCTACACCGATGACGGCCGCATCAAGAGTCGAATCCTTTGCGGTCTCGCGGGGTGTGACTCGAACACTAACGGCGACTATCAGGCGTCGTGGCTGCTGCCGTTCTATTCACACGACAAGGCCAATGACGAGTTCTTGACGCCGCTATACGGCAAGAAAAAGGATGCAAGCTGGCTTATTCCGTTCTACTACCACGACGAGCACTTGATGCTCACGCCGCTTTTCGGCAAGACGGTCGAGGCCAACTGGACGCTGCCGCTCTACTACAAGGACAAGGAGAAGTTCCTGACGTTGATCGGCGGCAAGGATGGCGATGCCGACTGGGTCGTGCCGTTCTACTGGCGCGACAAGAGGACTTTCGCCTCGCTTCCCTATTGGCGGCAGCTTGGGTCAGACGGCGAGATCGACAGGGCGTTTTCTCTCCCGCTTCTCTCTGGCTATGAGCGCGACCACAAGAGCGGCGATCGGCTTCTCTACCTTCTCATGGGGCTTGGCGGCCATGTCTGGAACGACGAGACAGGCGGCGCGAGTTGGGTGTTCCCGCTTTTCTACAAGGATCGCGAAAGCTTCTACACGCTTCTCTACGGGCACAACCCGCGCCGCACCTGGCTCTTCCCTGTCTACTTCGACGGCGAGGAACGCACCTACATCACGCCGTTCTACGGGCGCAACAAGAAGGACGGCAGCAACTGGCTCATTCCCCTATACTACCGCAACAAGGAGTCGTTCATCACTCCGCTCTACGGTAGGTCGGGGGACGCGGAATGGCTATTCCCGCTCTACTGCCGCGATGAGTCGCAGTTCAACTCGCCTGTCTATTCGTATTGGGACGACGCGAAAAAGGGAACGCGTGGCTTCTTCTCCCTGCCGCTTCTCTCGGGCGCGAACTGGGAGACGAATTCGTGTGATAATACCTGGTTCTCACTCGCGGGGCTCGTCGGCGGCTCGTCCAATGCCTCTGGCTCGCATAAGACGAACTGGGCGCTTCCGCTCTTTTTCCGTGAGGCAGGGGAGTCGTTCTATTCCATTCCATTTGGCTGGAGCGGCGGCGGCACGGGATGCACGAACACATATTTTGCTGCCGGGCTTGCAGGTATCAAGTCGGGCTACTGGGAGGGTGGCTGGATATTTCCGGTCTACAAGAAGGAGGCGAACGCCGACTACCGCTCGAAGGCGGCGTGGATGGATGCGGAGAAGTTGCCTGACGACATCAAGATATGGACGGCAACGCGAACCAACAGCGTCTGGAATTCTTCAAGGAAAGCGTATGATTTCAAAGATGTCGTTCAAGAGTTGCAGGCGACCGACGTGTGGGCAAAGGACGTGCGGACGGCTTTCCTCCTCTCGGACAACGACAGGCACCTCAATGGCGAACTTCCATACGGCGCCACAAACCGCTACGAGATGACGGAGAGACACAAGCTCGGCAACAAGCTCGTGTTCAATCACGAGAGCAAGCGGAAGGTCTGCTTTGACACGGCGACACGCGAGAAGATCTCCGACAGCGAGGAGGGCGACACGTCGCTTCTCATGCTCCTCTACAACGGCGAGCATCGCTCTGACAAGGCGAAGGGCACGAGCTACGCGAGCCACCGCGTCCTCTGGAAGCTTTGGGACTGGGAGGAAGAGGATGGAGATGTCGCGCTCGATGTCTTCCCTGGCTTCACCTACGACTCGAAGAAGAACGGCTATTCGAAGACTTCCTTCCTCTGGCGTTTCTTCCGCTACGAGAACGATCCCGAGAAGGGCAAGAAGGTCGATCTTCTCTTCATCCCCGTGTGGAGATAGTTGAGTGGGAAATGGTATAATATAACTCGTAAAGAACAAACACTGGGCGTTGCGGAAATGAAGAAAGGAAAAGTGATGGCAAAAACCACTGGTTTCGCTTCCTTAAACATGGTATAATATCCGCAGTCATGAATAAAGAAAAGTATATTTCTGTCGAGGAAGCCGCCAATAAATGGGGGAAAACCGCGCGTAATGTGCGGTTAAGGTGCCAGAAGGGGCATGTTCCTGGCGCGACCATCGAGGGCAGATGCTGGCTGATACCGGCGGATGCGGTTGATCCAGGGCAGAGCACGCGGCGCAAGGTGAGGGCGAAGTCAATCTGGGAAGTGCTAAAGGCGGAGAAGCGATCTGGAACCAAGAACGGAATCTACCATCGGCTGCAAATCGACTTTGCCTACAACTCCAACCACATGGAGGGCAGCCGCCTGACGCACGAGCAGACGCGGTGGATATTCGAGACTAAGACCATTGGTTCGCTCGGCGAGGACACGCCAGTGGATGACGTGGTGGAGACGGCAAATCATTTCCGCTGCCTTGACATCGTCATCGAGACGGCCGGCGCGGCGTTGACGGAAAGCTACATCAAGCGCCTTCACGCGCAGCTCAAGAGCGGCACTAGCGATTCGCGCAAGGCGTGGTTTGCCGTCGGCGAATATAAGAAGCTCGACAATGTGGTGGGCGAGCGCGAGACTTGCCCCGCGAGCGAGGTGCCGCGCAAGATGGCGACGCTCGTCAGGGAATATGCGGCGAGCGGAAAGACACTGGAGGACATCATCGACTTCCATGTGAAGTTCGAGGCGATACATCCGTTCCAGGACGGCAATGGGCGCGTCGGACGGCTTTTGATGCTCAAGGAGTGCCTGAAGAACGGCATCATGCCGTTTGTCATTGCCGAGGGCTCGCGGAAATTCTATTACCTCGGACTCGACGAATGGCGGCAGAACCGCCGCGCTCGGCTAATGGATGTCTGCCTCACTGGACAAGATGTGTTCAAGACGACCACGGTAAATCTGCTGTCAAAGGCTGCAAACAACACTAAATACGCGGATGATATCTCGCGCAGAGACGCAGAGACGCCGAGAGGTGTTTTCGACAGGATTAACAAGATTAACAGGATTGAGAAAGGTGCGAGAGTATGAAGAAGGAAACCCTGTTTGCTGTGTTTGTTGCGGTTCTGTCGATGTATTCGTTGGCGGGTGATGTGAAAGTTGTCAATCGCCCAATTCGAATGACGACGGTTTGTGGCGACCCCGAGCATGGCGAAGACATGGAGTCGCCACCGGAATCGCCGCCCGAAAATTCAGATGTTCGGAATGTTGTCAGGCAACCATCCTCCATCAACGTACTTTATTGGCTGCGAGAGCAACAAGCGGACGACGGCGGCTGGGGTGATGTCGCAGGAGAAAGAGTCGCCGTGACTTCGCTTGCAATACTCGCGTTTCTTAATAGCGGCGAATATCCAGGCAGCTATAGTTGCCATAAATTCGGAGAGTCCGTTCATCCAGTTGTGAAGGCATACGAGTTTCTGTCGCGATGCGACCAATTGAAAAAGGCGGATGTAAAGGCCATACATCACAGCGAGTCAATGCTCAATTTGCCGCTGGCAGCGTTTGCGCTTACCGAGACTTACGGCATTACCAAAAACCCGAATGCAAAAGAATCGGCGCAGCAGTTGTTGCCACGGATAGTTGCGTGCGACTATGATGCGAAAGATGGCGAAAGCCGTGATTTGGCAATGTGGTCGGCTCTCGCATTGCGTGCGGCAAAATATGCTCGAATCGAAGTCGATGGACGCGACGAATGCCTGGAGCGTCTGGAGAAAGCCCTATTGCAATTCGACCATGCGACCTTGGGGTATTATGGCGATTTGCGGAGATTTCGGGCTGCCTATAGGCGATGCGCCGCAAAAAATGACATGGATGCATGGGCTGAATGGAAGAAAGGAATTCGCAAGACATTTAGAGACTCTTTCGTTGAAACAGGGAAGGCTTCGGATGGGATTCGTTTGGGATATTGCAAGTTCCCTTCTGGAAGCCCTGAATCGACTGGCCTTGGCGCGGTTGCAGATTCGGCACTTTTCGTCATGAAGGACGAAATAGGCGGCAATGGACGGCGCAATCTGTCGTTTGACGACAATTCGGCAGGCGCCGTCTCGACGAATGGAGTGGACGGCATCGCGGTGGAAGTTGATATATAACAACACAAAGGGTTGTCGAAATGAATATGCGAAAGATGTTTGCGCGGGCTGTCGTGGGAAGGTTTTTAGACAGGATTAACAAGATTAACAGGATTGCGGGAAACGGAAGCTGTCTTAATCTTGTCAATCCTGTAAATCCTGTCTAAAACAAAATACCGATAATCCTGTCTAAAACAATAACAAAGGAGCAAAATGACAATGGCGATAATGGCGGCGACAGTGTGGTTTATCCCCGGGTGGCTCCGCACTGCGGAACCGCACGAGGGAATCCTCGAGTGCGTCTCAAACGCCTTTCCCGAGGCAAGCGTTGAGTTCAAGGCGTGGGATGGCGACAATCTCGTGTGGC
>Ga0265298_10003734_pt1 | contig 19905 bp, 19 predicted proteins | sample AusTroGonzalo_MG_3_FD_193486 | JGI IMG/M metagenome (GOLD analysis project Ga0265298, IMG submission 193486) | Bovine rumen microbial communities from tropical cattle in Woodstock, Queensland, Australia - Gonzalo_01 | ecosystem: Host-associated > Mammals > Digestive system > Stomach > Rumen ... | reverse complement strand
CTTGGTGGTTTGCGTAATACAGAGAAAGGTCACAATGACGAAGGAATCGTGAGCTTTCTCTGCATGGAGCAAAGCACGGGAGCGATAGCGTACCCCCGCAAAGCCCGACCCCCGACGGCCAGTTGATGCTTCCCTATCTATGGGGCTATACGGGACGGCGGGGGATGCGCCCAAAAGAAGAAAAATAGATAAAAACGAATAACAACAAGATTTCTTTATAGTTATCCGCATTGAGAATAGCCGATAATGAAAAATTATATGTATTTTTGCGCATTATTATTAATGAGGTGTAGTTTTAGAGGTTTTAATCATTGCTCATGGGAAAATGTAAGTACTGCGGAAAAGATGCTGGCTTATTCTCAAGCAAGCATAAGGAATGTGAAGAGCTTCATGAAAATGGAATCCGAGAAATGGAGGATTTCATGTTTTCATATCTATGCAAACCTCTGACAGATAGGGATTTTACAGAACGACTCAAAGAGATTCAAAACAATGGCCATATTGCTGATGAAGAGAGAATAGATTGTGCAGCAACAGCCTTGAATAGATTTACCGAAGCCATTCGACGACCCTTCACGCACGCTATTGAACAGAATGTTGGTCGTTTAATGAAGCTGTTGAATACTTCATACAGTGCTTTGAATAAAGACAACGCGCTAAGCAAATTGGCTCAAAAAATAGTCAAGGGGCATCTTGTTACGTACTTCACAAACGGAGCAACAGAAAACCAGGTGAAGCATGATGTAAGGGACGTGACGGCTGTGCTACCACTAAATGCTGAAGAACAAAATGAAGCATATTTGTATGTGCTGAACAAAGCTGCTGAGAATTTTATGAAAGACGGCATTCTTACCGACAATGAAGAAGGCTTGATTCGCTCCTATGCTTCTGCTTTTTCGCTGCCCATCGACAACCTTCCAGCAAAATACAAAGACACGGATTTGGCGAAGATGGGCCAAATGGCAGTTCTGAAGAATTTTGCCAAAGGCATAATGCCATCAACATTTGTGCAACTACCAGTTCTTTTAGGGAAAACTGAATCGTTGCTGTGGACATACAATGGTGTAACCTTTTATCAGGAAAAGATTGAAAGAGAAACGGTAAGGAATAGTGGAGGCTTTAGCTTCAAAGTGGCTAAGGGTGTGTATTACCATACTGGCCGTTCAAAAGGCCATCCTGTTGAACATAAGTATATGGAGAAAGTAGCAGTTGGCGATTTGTATGTCACCAATCAAAACCTGATATATTACTCCACGGAGAAAGCAGTGAAAATCCCATATAAAAAACTCGTTGGTATTACGCCATATTCAGATGGCATAGAGGTTCTAAAGGATGGTAACTCTAAACGCATGGTTTTTCAAGGATTTGATAGCTGGTTCGTGGTAAACCTACTTTCGATGGTAAGTGTTTAATGCTGAAAATAATGAAACAAGATAGCTCACTATGAAAAATGTTCAAATCAAAGAAGCAGTCAAACAAGCAGTAGATGCACTTGGTGTTGAAACACTCAGGTCTTCGAGTTTTGTAAACGTCTTGGCTGATTATGGAGCATTTCGAATAGCGGATGGAAAAGAAAAACTCATTATTAAGAGTTTGATTGCCGATGGCTATGGTGTAAAGATTATTGGATGGCTGAATGAACATAAAGCAGACTGGAAACAGCAAAACGAGGATTATGTTTTAGACTTTATTTCGAGAGGCAATTTTGACAAAAAAGAAGTTTCGGAGGTAGTCAATGGATTGCTTCTAGGCGTTGGGCTTATTTCGGATGTTGATGCAGTAGAAGCTGTGATTACAGATCCTGAACAGGAACTTGAAGATGCAAAGAAGAGTTACACAAAAAGTTTAGAGAGACTCGTCACAAAAGCGAAAGATTGTTTAGGGCTTGATGATGCATACTATGGTGTAGAGGCATGTAATGAATTGTATTTCCTGGAAGGAAAGATAGCATTGCTCATGCAGCACTTAAATGAAAAAGATGTTGATTGGTGTAAGAACAAGAAATTAGATTGCCTGGCTAAGTATAGAGCACCCTATAGCAAAAGAAAATCTGTCGCACAAGCTACAATTGACAGTTTGACTGGGGAATACAACAAACTATTGACCGATGGTATTGTGGTATCAAAAGGCTTGCTTACTGGAGCAAAGCCTTTTTATGAAGATGCCACAGTTGGCAAAATAGATGAAATGGCAACGAAATTGCGTAAAGCACAGACTATTCTAAGGTTGCCAGTTACATTCGACAGCAAAAAGGACATGCAAGATGCAATAATCGCGGCAGATAAAAGAAGAAAGTCTGTCCGGATTGCATTGTTCGCAGTAATTGCGATAATAATTGCGGTCATCACAATAATTGCCATTTCAAAGGCACGATATGCATCAAACAAACCAAACATATTAGCAATTGAGAGTAAGATCAATGAAGGTGACAGTTTGATGTCATTGAAACAGTTTGACAAAGCCTATATAGCATACGAGCAAGGAATAGAATCCTACGGGATTAAATACAAGCAACAAATGTATCAAGCTAAAGTGGATGGGAAACTGAAAGAGTTAAGTGAACAAGCCATTGATGAGTTTGAAAGGCAATGTAATGCCATCATAACAGCAAATGATGATTATTTGCCAATAGAGGAATTTATCGGAATTATTCCAGAGCAAGTTAGAAATGATGGTAGATATACTGACAGGATTCAAAGTGTGGTAAAAAGATACCAATTAAAGGCAAACGAATCCTTTGAGATTAGGTTTGATTCATTATTGAAAGACATATCTAAAAACAAGGGAAAACTAAGTGAAGGAAGCAAAAAAGAGTTGGAAGCTCTTTTGAAATACAATCCCAATGATTATTGGCTGAACTTTATAAAGAAACGTACAACAAAATGAAAATGAATAAGACATCTAGAAGAATCATCAAATCGCTTTTAGCCTCAGCCGTTTTGTCGCTGTTTCATTCTGAATCGAAAGCTGAAGCACCCTCACTGCCATCACTTGATGATCATGGGAACAGCAATGCCGAAGAACTAGACATCATGAAGCAAAAGGTTTTCAAGCATGTTATCAAATTGAAGCCGGATGGAAGCATGATTGGAGTGGATAGTCATCGGTCGCACAGTTCTCACCGTTCGCATAGCTCACACCGTTCAAGCAGAAGTGGGCATAGTTCGCATTATTCAAGTTCGCATTATTCAAGTTCCCACTATTCAAGTAGTTCGGGGACAGCGAGCGGACTTTATTCCACGCCTAAACCTGCTGCAAAAACATACAAGACCTATTCACTTGGCGACCGTACATTGAAAAAAGGGCTGTATGGAAAGGATGTCAATGAATTGGTTTCAAAGCTTCAGTCCAATTATTATTTACGGAACGACTTTTCAGCGACGCAATCGGATTATTACTTGTTTAACCAAGACGTGGAAAGAGCCGTAAAACAGTTTCAAAAAGATGCTAAAATCAAGGAAACTGGTGTGGTTGGTGAAACAGAAATTTCGCTCTTGGGATCCTGGAACAGCTCAAAGTCAACACTTGTATTGGGTGTTAGAGACTTGAAACAAAATGATAGCGGAGCCGATGTGCTTGACTTGATTGAACTTCTAAACAAGGCTGGTTTCCCACCAGAGCCAGAGAAATTGGATGGGAACAAGTACAATGAAGAAATGAGGAAGGCGGTAAAGACTTTCCAAGCCTTTGCTGGACTTGAAGTCACTGGGATAGCAGACAAGATTACGATTGAAAGACTAAAGGCATCTGCAAAATGAAGATTTTGATAGATAGGAACATTTATTCTGATGAATGTATCAGCAAATGTGTGTACAGTTTGTCGGAGGTCTTTCAATGCAATAGGCAGTTAGAAGGTAATACTGAAAGTATTGAACTGGTTCCAATAAATGGCTTAATGCCGGACGAGGATGTTGAAAAAAGCTTCCTTCAAAAATTGAATGACTATAAGCTGAGGCAAATAGTTTTTGAGGAAACCAAAGACATCAGAACAATCCTATATGCAAAAGCATTCGCTGACTACGAGGACTTTAATATCGAGGAATCCGAATGAAAATGCAGTACCATCTTTTGCCATTTGATTTTACCCGTATTGCTGGCAAGGAAATTCTTGTCAACGAAGTTGGTGACATGATGGTTGTTCCAGAGGGCACTACCCAAAGGATTGTTGACCGACAAATGGAGAAAGATGATTTGTATAAATCTCTAGTTGCCAATTTCTTTATCAGCGAAGATTTGGTGCCTCCCCTACTGGATGTTTATGCCGCTCGATTAAGAGAAAAGAAGCGTTTTATGGATTATTTCACGGCATTACACATCTTTGTCGTGACCTTACAATGCAATCAGAACTGTGTCTATTGCCAGGCATCGAGCCGCAAAGAACAAAGCGAGCATTGTACTATGTCGTATGAAATGATGGAACGTTCGGTGGAACTTATGTTCCGCTCACCTGCACCAGTCCTTACAATGGAGTTTCAAGGAGGCGAACCGAGCTTACATCCTAAGCTTATCCGTTTCGGCATAGAAAAAGCTGAAGAAAAAAGACTGGTCGATGGCCGAGAAGTTAGGTATGTGCTTTGCACCAACTGCGTGAATCTGACGGATGAGATGCTGGACATCTGCAAGCAATATCATGTTATGATTTCCACCTCTTTGGATGGCCCCGCTTTTTTACACAACGCCAATAGAGGAAAAACGGATAGCTATGAAAAAGTCGTTGCTGGGATTGAAAAGGCTCGTAAAGCATTAGGCAACGAACAAGTTTCTGCATTGATGACGACATCAGTTCAGGGATTGAGCCATCCTGTAGAAATTGTTGATGAATACGCCAAACTTGGATTCAAGAGTTTGTTTTTAAGAGCCTTAAACCCATACGGTTTAGCCTCAGACAACCCTGATTGGGAAGATTACACACGGAAGTTTATTGATTTCTATAAAACGGCATTTGAGCATATTCTGGAGCTCAACAAACGAGGTATTCATTTTGCCGAGGAGTTTGCCATCATTGTTTTGCGCAAGATGCTCACACCATTTAGTACTGGTTTCGTTGACCTGCAATCACCAGCAGGCATCGTCAATTCTGTTCTTGTTTACAACTATGACGGCTACGTGTATGCTTCAGATGAATCAAGAATGTTAGCGGAAAAAGGAGATTACACATTCCAGCTGGGTAGCGTGTTTGACCGTTATGAAGATGTTGTATATGGGGATAAGGTTAGAAACATAGCTGAGATTTGGTCAAATGAAGCGTTGGCGGGTTGCTCTGATTGTGCATTGAAGACTTATTGTGGAGCAGACCCGGTTAGAAACTATTCAACACAAGGTGACATGTATGGCCACAGGCCATCATCGTTGTTGTGTAAGAAAAACAAGGCTATCATAGAATACTTGATTTCCTTGATTGTTGAGCGTGAAGAAGAAGTTGTTCCCATTTTCAAAACTTGGCTTCTATGAAAAACGGTTTCGACATAGATTCCAACGACAATGCTTTGTTTGTCACCGAGCAATGCAATAATAATTGCCTAATGTGTTGTCAGCCGCCATCGACGGTTGATGACATAGAAGCATTATATCAGAAGAATCTTCAATTGTTGGAGAGTGCTCCAGAGGGATTGAAGGTTTTAGGAATAACAGGTGGCGAGCCGACTCTTTTGGGAGAAAGGCTAGTTGATCTTATTGTTGAAATCAGGAAGCACCTGCCAAACACTGCCATTCAACTGCTCAGCAATGGTAGAACATTTAAGGATGCTGACTATGCCCATCGTGTGGCACAAGCCGCTGGAGAAGAGTTTTTCGTAGGCGTACCCCTACATTCTGATTATTTGAAAGACCATGATGCAATAGCAGGAAGCAAACGTGCCTTTGAGGAAACCATTTATGGATTGTATAATTTGGCTGCTGAGGGTGTGGAGATAGAATTGCGGGTTGTTATCAATGCCATGAACTACAAACGTTTGCCACAAATGGCAGAATTCATCTTTAAGAATCTGCCCTTTGTCTCATGGGTGGCATTCATGGGAATGGAAAGAATAGGATATTCGGTCAAAAACCAGTCTTTGATTTGGGCTGAGCCCAACGAATATGCCTCTTACTTGAGAGAGGCAGTGATGATTTTGGATAGTTGGGGGGTGCCAGTTGCAGTCTACAACATCCCATTATGTTTGTTGCCTAAAGATTGCTGGATATTTGCCAAAAGAAGCATTTCTGATTGGAAGATAAAATACTCGAAGATTTGCGATGATTGTGCAGTTAGGGAAAAGTGTTGTGGCTTGTTTAGCACTTCCGCTAAAGAGTATATAGGGCTTAATAGGCAAAGTTAATTAGAAGGAGAAAACGATGAAAAGCACACACACCATTTTGAGGTCTAATTTAGGGTTGGAGCCCAATGCGATGACCAAGAAACTTACTGGATTGCATAAAGACATACCAGAAATAAGACCTTCCATATACTTTGAAAACCTACTGACACAATTAGGACAAAAGAAGTATGCCAGGAAGGGATTTGGCTATGCCAAGCCGCAGAAAGCAGATGTGAAAGCTATGCTGGAAGAGGAAGCGAAGTTCCTGTTTGAGTCGGAAGCAAATGAAAGGGATAAAAAAGTAGCCGATTATGTTTCCACTCATCTTGACAAAGCCTTTAACGACCGACAAAAGCAATGGTTAAGGTTGGCTGATTTCTTTGAAAAGCTGGAGGATTATAATGAGGCCAAACAGAATCAGACTTATCTTGAAGCGTTCCTTGAAGAAAAGTCAAAACTAGAGAAGCATATCTCGGGCGAAGATGACTATGTGATGGCAGGGATTAGTGCCATATTAGCCAATTTAAGGCTACCATACGACCTGAAAGTGAATGTGGAATACACAAAACGGAATCGTTGCGTAGCCTTGGATGTTGAACTTCCCTTTGACATGGGTGTTCCTGCGATAAAAGAAGTTTATTCGACACGTTTGGGTTCAACCTACAAGGATAAGCTACAAAGAGAGATTACACAAGAAACGACTGACAGCATTTTAAGTTTGGCGTATTATTTGGCGGGTCTGATGTTTACCGTTTCAGTGAACGTCTGCTATGTTCAGGTGGCCATGTGGAAAACGGGTCATACTGACGGGCAACTATGGGTGGAATTTGAAAGAGACAGGTTCGCGGCACTGAATATCAAACGGATTGCGCCAGATGCTGACATTTACAATTGGACCCATGTGATGAATGAAAAAATGGTTCGTGGAGCAATGCGATTGGAACCAATACGCTCAACCACGTTTACTACCAGCATCAAGAATCTAGAAGATGGAGGTGTAACGCATTCCAATTTCATCAGACCAACAAAACCTATGCAGAAGCCTACCACTTGTGTGTTGACGATGGATGATGCTATTATGGTTAGAGACAACATCGCCGACAATCAGGAAATAACCGAAGCAATAGAATTGGCAGATACACAAGGAAAACAATCCGTTGTATTGCCTATCAAATATGAGAAGATACTTTCTGAACTAAAGAAAACGAATTAAAATCGCATAGATTATGGCGAATACGCGAGCTCAAATATTTGACATCATCGAAAAGGACAGTCATAATAGCATCACCAGCAAGGTGTATGATGTTTTCATGTTGGTTGTTATCGTGTTGAGCATCATCCCTTTGATGTTTACTGTTGAATTACCCTGGTTCAAGGCGGTAGATAAGATAACCACTGTTATCTTCATTGTGGATTATGTGTTGCGGTGGATTACTGCCGACATGAAGCTAAACAAAAAAGGATGGTCGTTCGCTTTATATCCTTTCACGCCAATGGCAATAATAGACATGATGTCTATTTTGCCCGGACTGAATATATTGAACCCTGCGTTCAAGATATTCAGGTTGTCGAGGGTATTGCGTGTGTTCCGTTTACTTAAACTATTGCGGTACACTGACAAAGTGGCTTTGTTTCTGAATGTAATAAAGAAAGAAAGGAATGTCCTTCTCTCGGTTTTGGTAATAGCCGTGTTCTATATATTCTTGACTGCGTTGATCATGTTCAATGCCGAGCCACGAATCAATCCAGAGACTGGCGCAGAGACCTTCTCTTCGTTTTTCGATGCGCTTTATTGGGCTACTGTTACCTTGACTACAGTAGGCTACGGCGATTTGTGCCCCGTGACAGACCTTGGAAGATTTATAAGTATGCTCTCGTCTCTTTTTGGTGTGGCTATCATTGCTCTGCCTTCAGGTGTTATCACAGCGAGTTATTTGGATGAGCTTCGCGCTTTGAAAGAGTCGAAAAACAAAAAAGAGGAGAAAAGCGAATGAGTGACTTGCTTTGCATAATTGCCACGTTCTTTACCCTTTTACAGGTTTCTTGTGCCAATGTCAAGAGAACCGAGGCGGTTGCCAATGTACCCATTGAAACGCCGAGGGTTATGGATGACAGGGAGAACCAGGTTATTGTGCACAAGGGCTATACGGTTTCGTACAACAAAGACACGAGGTTGCCGAATTGGGTAGCCTACGAGCTGACGGATGTTGAAGTGAATGGCACTTGTAAGCGAAACAGCCGCTTTTTTCCTGACCCTGACGCAAAAGGAAGGCAAGCTGACAATGATGACTATAGAAACACTGGCTGGGATAAAGGTCATATTGCTCCTGCAGGTGATATGAAGTGGGATGAGCAAGCAATGCTGGAGAGTTGTTATTTCACTAACATCTGTCCTCAAAATCACAATCTCAACGGTGGCGATTGGAGGACATTGGAGGAAAAATGCCGAGATTATGCCCGACGTTTCGGAAATGTGTATATTGCTGCGGGTGTGGTTGTTGGAGAAATGAAAAACGGCACGATTGGTCACAACAAAGTTGTTGTTCCAGATGGGTTTTTCAAAGTGCTGCTCATCTGTAAAGAAGGCAAATATGAAGGGATTGGATTCTATTTTGAGAATGTTGCCGGGCACAAGCCATTATCAGTTTATGTCAAGACCATTGATGAAATTGAAGCATTGACTGGAATTGATTTCTTCTACACATTACCTGACAAATTGGAGAATGAAGCGGAGCGAACTGTTAATGAGGAGATTTGGTTTTGATTTTCAATACTAGAAAGAAATATGTATTTTTGCGGACACTAACAAAATGAAATAAATGAGCGAATTGAAGTTTGGAGAGAAAATAAGCCTTCTCAACGGAGGCTTTGTCACTATAAAAAAAGAACTTGGTCGAGGTGGCCAAGGCATCGTATATTTGGTTGACTTGAATGGCCAACCAAAAGCCTTGAAATGGTACCACAACAGCCTTGACCAAGCTTTTTACAACAATTTGGCGAGTAATGTGATGAATGGCGCACCAAGCTCAGCATTCCTTTGGCCAGAGCGTATCACGGAACGTCAAAAAGGCAGCTTTGGCTATGTGATGGCCTTGCGTCCTCAGAATTATTATGAGTTTGGAAACTTCCTTTTGGCGAAGAAAAGTTTCAAATCGTTTCAGGCAATGATGGCTGCAGCTATGAAGATCTGCAACGGCTTTATGATGCTGCACAGATTTGGCTACAGCTATCAAGACCTAAATGATGGCAATTTCTTTATTGACCCCAATACGGGTGATGTGCTGATATGCGACAATGACAACGTAATGCCGCAAGGCGAAAAGTCGGGTATTATGGGCAAGGCTCGTTACATGGCACCCGAAATTGTAGCTGGCGGCATTCCCGATAAATATAGCGACCGTTTCTCGTTGTCGGTTATCCTGTTTATGCTATTCTACGCCAACCATCCGTTTGAGGGTGCAAAGGTGGTAGCCTGTCCTTGCATGACTGAGACGTACGAAAAGAAGTTTTATGGTAGCGATGCGGTTTTCATTTATGATCCAAACAATAAGACCAATCTTCCTGTTAGGGGCATTCATCAGAATGTGATACGTCGTTGGCCTGTGATGCCTGCTGAGTTACGGGAAACATTTATTCGTGAGTTTAGTCCAGAAATGCTAAAGAATCCGCAGAGCCGAATGATAGAACAGAACTGGGGAAAGCTGATTGCCTCGTTGCGTGACAAGTTGGTTATTTGTCCGCATTGCGGAGAAGAAACTTTCATCGATGAGTCAAAGCCTCAATGTATGAATTGTAGTCGCGATGTGGATGTCAGCAAAAAGTTAAAACTGGGATTGCGCACCCTGCTGATGACCAATGGGACTCGACTCTTTATCGACTTCGACAATTCTCCAGATGCCCGTGTCGCCGTCAATCCGCAGGACAGGAATATGTTGCTGTTGCAAAATTTGACGAAAGAAAAATGGACGGCAGAAACACCAAGCGGTAAACTTAAAACAGTTGGGCCTAATGAGTTTATGCCCGTGAAAAACGGAATCAAGATTTCTTTCAGTTGTACTGAAAACGGTACGATAGTAGAACAATAAAGATACTAAGAAGATATGCCATTAAACAGTGAACAACAGGCTATAGTTGACGATATACTTAATAGGCCAGCACCGATAACGGTTATTCAAGGTAAAGCTGGTACAGGTAAGTCATACTTAATTCGTGAACTTGCTCCAAAATTGGGGTTCACTCATATTTTGTGTCCTACAAATTTGGCAAAGTTGGTATATCGCTCAGCGCAGACAATGCATAGTTTCTTCTATGGTGAGTTTGATGACTTGGATGAAGGATATCAAAATCCCCATGAGTATTATGGCATCCGGAATCCAAGGTTTTTCCCTGGAAAAATCCAACCTGTTGACGCACTCATATTTGATGAGGTTTCGATGGTGAGAGCAGATACTTTTGAAATGATGAACAAGATTTGTCAAGTAGCGCGAAATTCAGCAGCGCCATTTGGTGGTATTAGAGTCATTATTGTTGGAGACTTGTATCAGTTGCCACCCATCGTTGAAGAAGAAGCAGTGTATGAGTATTTAATGAAGGAATACGGAGGTATCTATTTCTTTAACAGCCACATTATTCAAAAGGAGTTGCCTCGGATTAAGTTCTATGAATTACAAAAATCGGAGCGTCATAAGACAGATAAGGGCTATGAGGATTTGCTTGATAAATTTAGGTCGTTGGAAGTGATGGAGGATAAGACCGTTTTGGATAGGCTCAATAGCAGGATTGTACCATTGAACGGCATTCCTGCTAATGTTCCTTACATAGCATCTTCCAATGCAGAAGTACATCAGGTTAATACAGAGAATTTGGCTAAGTTGAGTGGCCAAAAGTATATTTCTCGTGCATGGGTAAAAATCAAAGAGAGAAACACGGATAATTACGCAGGCTTCTTTGAATTTAGAGATTCATTACAGTATGACACCCAGAAATATCACGAAATCATATTGCCTTCGGCTTTTGATGGTGAATTGATATTCAAAACTGGGGCAAGAGTAGTGTGTACAGCCACTAATAGAAACGAAGGATACATCAACGGAGACTTTGGGACTATTACCGGATATGATGGGAATTATATCTACGTTGCATTGGACAGAGCGCCGAACTACCCCATTAAGATAAGCAAAAAGTCTGACTACAAGTATGATATGGAGTATGACGCAAGTAGCCATGAGCTTAAGCGTGTAAAACCCTATTATCAAAGAATAGATCAGTTTCCAATCAAGCTAGCTTACGCTTTTACGATTCATAAATCACAAGGCCAAACCTACGATAACATCGTGCTTGATTTGCGAAGCCATATCTTTGCTCCTGGGCAACTTTATGTGGCTTTGAGCCGTGTGAAATCGCTCAATGGTCTTTATTTAACCAAGGCTATTGCATATAGTGACATCATCGTTGACCCCGCTGTCATTGATTTCATTAATCGATTTACTGGTCGCAGGGTTGTTTCTTCAAATTCGAGAAGTGGGCAGCAAATGCCACGTGTGTTTGATGAAATGGATATGTTTGTGAGATCACTTGGCCGAAATGCTGTAAACACAGTTATTCTGAGCACTTTGATGAGCTATGCTCGATTGTATAGCAAGCAACAGTACAAGTATGCTTACTTAGAGGTTCAGAAAATCATAGAAGCTGTTATTGCGGCATACGACATCACTGGTTATAATGACCAGTTAGATGCAATCAGAAATGTTGAATTTAGAGACATTGAGCAAACTGACCGAAACATTTGCGATGAGGTTCTAACGATAATTTACAACGTTTATAAGAAAGTGTACAATAAACCTCGAAGCAATGTGCAAGATAGGCCTCACCCTTTTTTTGGAATTATTAACTAACTAAAAACAAAGTATTATGTCATTATTAGATGAAACTGTAAGTGTACCGCGCAGAACTATGACGCTCTTTTTTATGATTGACACTTCTGGAAGTATGGCTGGAAGCAAAATCGGAGCCGTAAATGATGCAGTGGTTAATGTGCTGCCTATGTTGGACGAGATTTCCGTTACCAATCCAGATGCTGAAATCAAAGTGGCGGCATTGGAGTTCTCGACGGGTTGCAACTGGCTTTACAATGAACCGAAATTGGCCAACGAATTTGTTTGGCAAGATGTTCAAGCCAACGGACTGACCTCATTAGGTGCTGCATGCGAAGAGTTGGAAAACAAACTATCGCGCAGCAAGGGATTCATGCAGTCAGCAAGCGGCTCGTTTGCACCTGCCATTATTTTGCTATCAGACGGTGCTCCTACGGACAATTTTGAGGCAGGGCTGGCCAAACTGAAAGGCAACAACTGGTTCAAATCGGCCATTAAGGTCGCCATTGCTATCGGTGATGATGCCGACAAGGAAGTGTTGGCCAAGTTCACAGGCACCAATGAGGCGGTGTTTACGGTTCACAATATTGATGCGCTGAAGCAGATCATCCGAGTGGTGGCCGTTACATCTTCGCAGATTGGTAGCAAGAGCAGCACTGCTGGCGACACCACCAAGCAAGACCAGGTGATTAGCGAAGTGCAGAATGCCGTGGATAACATCGACGGGGCTGAAGTTGCTACAAAGGTTGATGGCAGTTCATACGCCGACGATTGGGATTAAGGACTTTACCCATGAGGTGTTTTGACTTTCATTGCCAAGGCGAGAGCCATAAGGCAACGAATAAAGTGTGCCAAGACTATTCTTACAGTCATATTGATGAGAATGGCCTTGCTATTGCTGTTGTGTGTGATGGACATGGTGGGAAGCACTATTTCCGCAGCGATGTGGGGGCGCGTTTTGCCACTGAGATTATCGCAAACAATGTCAAAGAGTTTGTCTACAATATCGACGAGACTTTGTTTGTTGGTCAGCCTTTTACACAACAAGCCGCAATCCAAACGGAAATAGACCGACAGGATTTCCGCAAGGAAAAGCCCATAGACAACGCTTTCAGGCAGTTGTTTGCCTCCATCATTGGGCAATGGCAACAACGTATAGAGCAACATGCCTCAGATAATCCTTTGACGGAGAAAGAAAATGAGCAAGTTGAAGAGCAGTATAAAAAAGAGTTCTTGTCGGGCTATAAGCTGGAAAAGATATACGGCTGCACTTTGATGGCATACGTCAGTACGCCCAAGTATTGGTTTGCTTTCCATCTGGGCGACGGCAAGCTCATTTCGTTTGACCAAGAAGCACAATGGAATGAGCCTGTGCTTTGGGATGATCGTTGTTTCTTGAACAAGACTACTTCGATTTGCGATTCAGATGCTTTGAATGAGTTCCGTTACACCTACCAAGGTGACGGCGGTTTTCCAGTCGCTGTTTTCCTTGGCTCTGACGGTATGGATGACTCTTTTGGTGAAGAAACCAATCTTGTGAATTTCTATGTAAGAGTGGCGAAGTCATTGGTGAAGGATGGCTTTGATGCCACCTTTACCGATGTCAAAGAGACCTTGCCGGTGTTGAGTAAGCGAGGCAGCCAAGATGACATGTCGATTGCCTGTGTGTATGATGAAGAGGCATTAAAAGAAGCTTTGCCAAAATTCATACTTTGGCAAATAGCCATCACCAAGGCGGGGATTCTGAAAGTGAATAACAAGATTCTTGAAGCCACTGACAGAAGAAATGAGTTGGAAGAAAAGGTCTTGACCTTGGAGAAAGACAAGATAGCTCTTCGATACGCCCAGAACGATATTGACCGAGCATATACTGAGAAGCAGCAGCTGGTGAAGAAGATGAACGTTCTGCTGGAAGAGTATTATGGGAAGGACTTTGTCCCTTATCAAGATGAGGTTGGTGAGCAACCCAAAGAGAGACAACAAGTCTGGCGCATGGATGACCATCCATTTAGGGTGCATTTGGTTTGGGTGGAGAAAGAGTTGTAATTCAAATTATTATGGATGAGAACCAGCTATTAGAAAAAGGGAAAGAATTGTTTGGTAAAGGAATGTTCTTACAGGCAATAGAGTTCTTTCAAGTTGCAATAGATAGTAATTCTAATGCTGAAGAGGCTTATTTGTTGTTGGCGGATACATATTCACAATTAGGTAAAGACGCTTTGGCTAAATCTGTTGTGTATAAGTATCTGTCGATAAATCCCTCAAGTAAAACAGCTATTCAGAAAATCCAAAGCTTAGATAGCGAGAATTATACATCATCATCTTCCTCTACTTGTGATATAAAGAATATGTCATTCGGACAGATGACGAAAGAACAAAAAGAGCAGTATTTAGAAAGTTTAGTTGAAAGGAACGTTAGCCAGGAGAAAATGCTTGGAATAGAATCTGTTCATGTTTCAATAGATGTCAGAAGTGATGAGGATATATATTATTACATTGAAATAGAAGGTGCTATAAAGGATGATGTATGTCTTGATGTTATTATTTATGGTGATAACAGAAAGATATTTGACAAAAACACAGAATGGATTCCTGATTATGTATTTAGTGGTTCACAAACTTTCTGGATGCAATTAAAAGGAATAAGCATTGATAGAATTAGGAAAATAAAAGTGGTCATTAGAAATGCAATTCGATTGCATTAGAAATATGTGTTTTGGTCACCATACTTTTAAATAGAAGAATGCTATGCGTAAACTAACAGAAGAAGCATTTGTTACGATGGGCGTTTGCTCCAAGTGCAAGAAGCCTTTCGGAATCACAGTTGATAGAGCCGACAGCAGACACAATCAATATGTGTTTGTTTGGGCGTTCAAGGTTAATGCCGAGCAAGCCCATCGAGAGGGGTATGACACAAAGAGTGTTCATGGCTCCGTTGCGTTTGATGATGAATATCCGGGCTGTCCGTATTGCGAGGAAAGGTGTTTCTATACCTGCGGAAAATGCGGAAGCATTGTGTGTTGGCATGGAGAGAAAGAAGTCACTTGCCCGAAATGCGGTACCAGTGGATTGCTCACGGAAGTAGAAACCATCGATTTGAAGGGAGGAGGATTCTAACCATGAGTTGGCTATCAAATTTGTTTACCAAAGATCAGCAGCAGCCTTCAGAAGCCTCTACTCCACCGAAGCCTCTGCCGACGGCAGCAGATTGTTGTGAACGAGGCCAAAAGTCGTTGGAATCGGGCAAGTATGTTGAGGCAATGGAGTATTTTCAAGCCGCAATAGAAGCTGACAAACGATTTGAAAAAGCCTACCTTTTATTAGCTACAGCCTATGAGAAACAAGGAAAAAAGGATATGGCGAAGGCCGCTTTATATAGTTTGTTAGCTGTTGAACCTAACAACGAAAATGCATTGAAAAGTCTTGAGGTTCTAATAGGAGTCGTTAAGGCTGAGAAGGCTAACAATGAAGATAGAGTCAACGATGGAAAGAATGAGTCGGATCCTATTGGGGATTCTGGTAAAAACGACAACGGAGTAACACAACAACCACGACCTATTCAAGTGGGCAATTATAGAATCTTCGATGGCAAGCCAGAAGACAGGTTTGATTTTTTTGTCATTTTTGGTGATGGGAATAGGCTTTATTTTAAAACCAAGAATTCCAATGAAGTTGCTATTGTTTCTCCTGCAAAATATGGTTGGGAAGGTTATAAAAAGCCTTCAGGGAATATGGATATTCCTTCTTCCATAGATTTCAAAGGTCAACAATACATTGTAAAAACCATAGCAGAATATGCATTTTCTTTATGCAATTTACAATCAGTAAGAATACCAGATACTGTTTCAGAGATTGAATCCGGAGCATTTAATAAATGTTCCATTTTGTCCTCTGTAAAACTGCCTTTGATGTTGGAAAGCATTGGAAATTCTTGTTTCTACATGTGTGGTTTCAATGAAATAAGCATCCCCGACAGCGTCAAACATATTGGCAGTTCTGCTTTTAGTCGTTGTTATAATCTTGTATCGTTCAGGTTTCCTTCAGGGGTGACTAAAATTGAGAACAATGTTTTGACGGGTTGTTCCAAGCTATCGCAGATAGTGATTCCAAAAAATGTTAGTGAGATAGAACAAAATGCATTTGGCGATGGAATGGATTCTGGTTACCGTAGTTCTAATGCTGTGGAGTTAAAGATAGAAACTGAAATTCCACCCAAAATTAGTGCAAAGCTTTTTCAGATGTGGAGATCAGAATATGCAGGCTCAATAAAAGTTACAATTATTGTTCCCAAGGGTGCATTGGATGCCTATATTACTGCTCAATACTGGCAGGAATTTGATATTAAGGAAGATTGGTGACATCATATAGGAGTGGATAATAAATGAATAGGCTTACAAAGCTGTTTTACAAAGACGAGCATCATCCCGCAGAGACTGATACGCCACAAAACCCACAGCCAACGGCAGCGAATTATTGTGAGCAAGGGGAAAAGTCGTTGAAAGCGGGCAATTATGTTGTGGCAATGGAGTATTTCCAGGCAGCCATAGAAGCTGACAAACGCTTTGAAAAAGCTTATTTGTTGCTTTCCGATATTTACGAGAAGCAAGGAAAAACAGATAAAGCAAAGGCGACGTTATATGCATTGCTGGCAGTGGAACCAGATAACAGGAAAGCATTGGAAAAGATTAATGGGCTGGATGGTAATCGTACAATGAAAGAGGCACCTAAGCCAAACACCCAAATGAAACCGATGGCAACCTCATCAAAACCGCCAAAAACATGTCAGAAAACAAAAGCAGGGGAAATCTCCTTCAAGATTACAAAATGGTTTTGGTTTTTACTATGCTTTACTGAGTTTGTGCTATCGATAATGATAGCTATTGGCATTGAATCTTTTGATGATTTTTTTGATGGAGGTTTTGAATTGGGTTTGACAATCGTATTAACTTTAAGCGTCTTTTTTTCGTTTCTTGTTTACAGGGTGTTTTATTTGTTAATCTATCGTAGAGATAACTGGAACGGTGATAAATTTGGGAAAGACAATTACAACCCTATTGTTTACAATTTGGTTAGAAACATTATTTATATTGCTTTCCTTTCGGCAGCAATAATAGCCTTAATTTATTGGGTACCGTATATTTTTAGATAAATACAGCCCTACTTTTCTTGCCAATACTTATCATACAGACCTTTCAGCCGCACAGTAATCATGGCCATCACATCGGCAAACGAAAGTGACTCCTTCCATTGGATCTTCTTCAGGAACACTTCCCAACGCTTCAGGCGCACTTCGTCGGTGCAAAAGTCGTCATTGAAGAGTTGTAGGTTGGGGTTATATGCCAGCTCACGATTGTCGAAGGTGGCTTTTATGGCCTCATACAGCATTTCGTCATCAAGTTCTTTTGTGGTGAGAATCTGGTAGCAATCGAAGAAGTCCTTCATGCGGCTGTTGTTGACATCGCGCTCCACCATGGCGTGGAATTTTTCAGCTACAACGGTTTCCATTGAATAGGCTTTGATGTTAATACTGGGGACATCCTGAAGCAATAAAGGGAAATCAACAGGAACGGGACCAGGAGTCACCACGTCACCGAAACCGATGTCCATCGACATGGGATAGACGATGGTGTCCATCTTGGCAGTGACGAAGAAACGAGTTCCAGGATATTCCTTTTCGACAGTAATCGGCTCAGAGCGGAGGCCTTCAACATCGAAGATTACGCCGTCTTCCTCACATTCGATGCTCAGTATCTCACGGAAGACCTTCTCCAGATGCTCGCGGTCGCGACTGATGCGCTGAGCCATGAAGTCGATGTCGATGGTGGGTCGGGTCTCCAAACCGTTGAGCGCATAGAGAAGTGAGCCACCCTTCAGAAGGAAGTTATCGCGATATGGGCTCACCGACACACGGTATAACAGACGCTCGTTGAAGTAACGAGCCAGCAGATACATATATTTGTAACCTGATGTGTTCATCAGATTGAGCAACTTGGTCTTGACCGACTTGCCGTAGTTCTTGATAGGTTTTGTCATTCTATTGCAATTTCAAGGTAGTTATTCATCACTTTTGTAAGGCGCAGCTTTTGCGCATATTCGGCAAGGCGGCTGAGGTTGCGTTCTTTCAGGCGGGCATAGCTTCGGATTACCTCGGCACACACATCCAATCCCACTTTATTGCGGTATTTCACGGCATCGCATACGCTGCGCTCCAAATCAGTCATACGCACCTTAAAACCAGAAATCTCTTTCTGCTCGACGCCGAACTCCATGTTTTCCTTCTTCCAGTAATAGAGGGTGATGGGCAATTCTTCGGGAAGCACCACTTTTCGTTTGGCTTCGATGGCGATGCAAAAGGCTGGCGGAACGGTGGTGCAAAGCTGATGGTGCATCCATGCGGTGTAGAGACACACGATGCCACCGGGCACAATGCGCTCTACATCGATCATGGTGTTAAGCATTGCCGATGGCTCTGCATACACGCCATGACGCAGACGCACTATGTCACCTTTGCTGACGGCTCTGCGCAGCCGCTCATACTCTGCTCTCCCCTCCAAATCCTTTGTGGAGATGACCCCTCCTTTAGATGCTATATGTTCAGAGACTGTTTCCATACACAACTATTTTTCAGCTGCAAAGGTAGTGCATTTTTCTTTATTTCGTTACTTTTGAACGGAGAATTTTTATAATCTCCGTAAGAAATACATATTTTTCGCTGAAAAGTGATTGCGGAATGAGCAATGGTAGTCGAGCGTAGTCTGGTTTCGTTATGCGGGCTATCGGGCTTTGAAAAACAACAATAAACTATACTAAATGCTATCGATATAGATAACCATGTGGATTTTGTGGATTTGTGGAAAAGTTTCATTCTCAATTATTTACAGATGACCATTTCGTCCACAATATCCACAAGTTATTTTTCGGTATTACTTAATGGATTCACTTTCAGCGTTATCCACATTATCCACTTGTGGATAAAAATTGTGGACTTATAATTCATTGAATAATAACAACATCCACAATATCCACAAATCCACAGACAAAATCAAAAATTTGAGTTTTCATGTTCCCGTTCTTCAATCTGCCTCTTCAATTCATCGTAATCCTCTTCATTGAGCCAATTCTTGGCATGGAAGATATAGATTCTTGACTTGCCCTGTTGCGTTTCCTTGCCGTCAAAATACACGAAAGTGGTATTTTCACCCTTGGCCAAAAGTCCTTTCTTTACGGCATCGTTCAAGTATCTTCTAACTTCGGACTTATCGGCTTCTTTTGTCTGTCTCTTCGTTAGTTCGAACAACACCTCTACAGACAATCTGACGACCGTCTGATTCAGCGTGAAGAATTGGGTTAGCAACACATCCTTGACGTTCTTAACCAGAGGTGTCTCACTCGACTCAATTACTGCGTTCAATGCCGGAGTACGGAAAAGGCTGTCATCAAAATAGAGACGACCGACCTTGGGGTAGTGCAGTTTGCGGTTCTTCAGGTAATGGAGAAATGCTGGAATCTCAGCCTTCATTTTCTCCTCAATCTCAGTATCTTCCGCGCCCTCAAAAGGAGACACCTTTATCACCCAAAAACGCGTGTCGGCTGAAGTAAGCGGTGCAAACCCCGTCTCGTTATTCGTGCATAGGACAAACTTTGCGAAGCACTTTCCCCTTCTCGCGTCTTTCCCTTTGGGCTCATAGGGCAATTCGTCTGCGGTGGTGGCCATCTTCATAAAGTCGACGGAGTTC
>Ga0265298_10003732_pt1 | contig 19916 bp, 12 predicted proteins | sample AusTroGonzalo_MG_3_FD_193486 | JGI IMG/M metagenome (GOLD analysis project Ga0265298, IMG submission 193486) | Bovine rumen microbial communities from tropical cattle in Woodstock, Queensland, Australia - Gonzalo_01 | ecosystem: Host-associated > Mammals > Digestive system > Stomach > Rumen ... | reverse complement strand
GGACTACCTGTCCCACAACGAATCGAAGAACCATTATTTCTTCCTGCCGCTCATCCTGGGCCTCATCGGTTTCTTCTTCCAACTGCGTCACGACGGACGCAACAGCTGGGTGACCGGCCTGCTGTTCCTGCTCACCGGCCTGGCCATCGTGGTCTACCTCAACCAGCCGCCTTTTCAGGTGCGCGAGCGCGACTACGCGTACGCGGGTTCCTTCTATGTCTTTACCATCTGGATCGGTCTCGGCGTGCTGGCGCTGCAGGATTGGTTTGAACGCCTCACCAAAAAGGAGAACGGCATGCCCGCCGCCGCACTGGCCGTGGTCCTGGGCCTCTTCGTACCGGTGCTCATGGGATGCCAGAACTGGGATGACCACGACCGCAGCGGCCGCTACACGGCACGCGACCTGGCCTGGAACCAACTGGCCGGACTGGGACCGCAGGCCCTGTTGGTGACCCATGGCGACAACGACACCTTCCCGCTCTGGTACGCCCAGGAAGTGGAAGGCATCCGCACCGACGTGCGCATCGTCAACTCTTCGCTGCTGGGCACCGACTGGTACATCGACCAGATGAAGCACCGCTTCTATGATTCCGCCCCGATCAACATCAGCATTCCCCGCAAGCAGTATCTCTACGGCACCAACGATTTCACCCCGGTGGTCGACGTGGTGGACCGCCCGATCCTCGCTTCCGAGGCCATCGGCATCTTCAAGGACGATCGCTACAAGCGAAACGGACTGGATTTCCTGCCGGGCCACCAGCTCATGGTTCCCGTCAACAAGGAAAACGCCCTTCGCAGCGGCATCGTGCCGGAGAGCCTGCGCGACCGTATGGTCGACAACCTTTCCCTGAGCATCAGCGGTGACAACCTCACGAAGTTCGACCTCATCATCCTCGATATCCTGGCCAACTACGACTGGACGCGGCCCATTTATTTCGTCTCGCGCAACGAGACCAAGCTGGGTCTGGAGCCCTGGCTGCAGTACGACGGAGTCGTCTACAAACTGGTCCCGTTCCTCAACGAAGTCTCCGACCGCCAGGCTACGGTCGACGCCGATGCGCTCTACGACCGTATCATGAACGTCTACCGCTTTGATTCCATGGCTGACACGACCGTCCACTGGGATTACCAGAACGTCTTCACCTTCTCAGCCGTCGTACCGGTCCGCGACCTCTTCAACACCGCGGCCTCAGCCCTGATCGAACGCGGCGAACGGGAAAAGGCGGAGCAGGTGCTTGACAAATGCGTCGCGGTCATGCCGTCCCAGAATTTCCCTTACAACGTGTCGATGTTCCACAGCATCAACGAATGGTCGGTCTTCGGTATCATGGACGCATACTTCCGCATCGGCAAGCCTGAAAAAGCCATTGCCGTGGGCAATCAGCTCGCTTCGGAAACTTTGGACTTGATGATTTACTACTCCCAGCCTGTGGGCGCCCAGGAAGACGACCTTCTCGACAAACAACTTTCCGACGATGCCGCCACGCTTTACTACTACCTGATCCGCGCCTACGACAACTACGGATACAAAGAGCAGGCGAAGACATTGGAGATGTGGCTCCACGAACGGTAGTTCCGCCGGCTCGCCTTATTTTACGATACGGACTTCCTCGGTGATGACCTTCACCGAGGATTTCTTTTTCTTGTCCTTGCTGTTTTTGGTGTTCTTGGCATTCTTGGCGTTTTTCGCGGCAGCCTTTCCCTTCACGGACGGCTCCGGCTCCGCCGGCGCTTCCGGCTGCTCGAAAGCCAGGGCAGGAAGCGGGCCGAGGCGCTGCTTTTCAAACGGATAGCCATTATCCGGCGCCGTAACCGCCAGCCGTTCCCGTGCCGCCACTTCTTCGCGTCCGATGGCATGGAACACCGGCGTTTCTTGCCGCAGGACATAGATCACCACTTCGTCGTGTCCGCAGTCGCGGTTCGACACCAGAATACTGTAACGGCCGTCGGGCGTGTCGCAGAACAGCAGGTCATCAGCTTTCGAATTGAAGGGAAAACCCAGGTTCCGCACATCGCCCCAAGCCTGTTTCTTCGGATCCCAGCTGGCCTCGTACAGATCGTAGCCGCCCATGCCGAACAGGCCGTCAGAAGCGAAATAGAGCCGCTTCCCATCGGACGAAAGCATCGGGAAAATCTCGCTGCCCGTCGAGGCTGCCGCCGAACAAATGACTTCCGGACGGCTCCAGAGGGTGTCCAACGGACGACTCCACACCACGCTCAGCGTGCTGTCGGCCCCTTCCAGCGAGAGATAAAGGACGTCCGTTTCCCGGGGATACCAGTTTCCGTCAGCCGCCCAGCTGCCATCCTGCAAATGGCCCAGCCAGAGATAGAAATCGCTGCGGGGCACTTTCCGGGTCGCCACGACAGTCAGGTCGGCGGCAGTGGCTGTCAGCGTCTCGTAGTTTTCTTTTTCCACGGCACGCAGCAGCGCCTGCCCGTCCTCGTAGTCCTGTGCGGCGAGCGGAAGGACCGCCAGACCGGCGAGTGCCAGGGTCAGAAGGTATCTTTTCATCCTTTATAAACTTTTTTTCAACAACAAATTTAGCCAAAACCTTCTTATGTTGAGAAAAAAGTGTAATTTTGCAAGCTATTTCCAATAAGGATAATTTATTACTTAAAATAACTAACGTTTATGCAAAGCAAAGGTGCCATCACATTTGTGGCCATTCTCATCGGCCTTGCCTGTGTGTTCCAGCTGTCGTTCACGGCTGCGACCGCCATCCAGGAAAGAAAGGCCGCCAAAGCTGCCGCCAAAGCAGTTGAAGAGATACAGCAGACGCCCGCGTTTGCAGAGGTTTCCGAGCTGAACCGCGCGTTCTTCCTCGACTCTGTCAGCACGGTTGCGAACAAGCAGTATCTCGACTCCATCGCCAACAAAAAGGTCTATTTCAACTACACGTACAAGAACGTCAAGGAGAAAGAGCTCAACCTCGGCCTCGACCTCAAGGGCGGTATGAACATCGTCCTCCAGCTCGACCTGGCCGAACTCGTCCGCTCCTGCGCCCGTGAAAAGACGACGGAAGAATTCAACAAGGCCATGGCCCTCGCCTCCGAGCGTGCCGACCAAAGCCATGAAGACTTCATCTCCCTTTTCGCCGAGGCCTGGGAAGAAGTTGCTCCCGGCAAGCGCCTCTCCTTCGACATCGACCTCGACAAGCTGAGCGGCGATGTGAAGAACAAATCGAAGGCAACCAACGAAGAGATTATCTCGCTCCTCAAGGAAGAGGCCAAGAGCGCCATCGACAATTCCTATCAGGTGGTCGAGCGCCGTGTCAACCAGTTCGGTGTGGCACAGCCCAACATCCAGAAAGTCGCCGGTACCGGCCGTATCCTGGTCGAGCTTCCGGGCGTCAAGGAGCCTGAACGTGTCCGCAAACTCTTGCAGGGTACCGCTTCCCTCGAATTCTGGGAGACCTACAACAGCCAGGAACTCCAGCCCTACTTCCAGGAGCTGAATGAGACCGTCCGCCTGCAGCTCGAAGCCCTCGAAGACAGCCAGCCTGCCCAGGTGGAAGAACAGCCCAAGGCTGAGGACAACTCGCTCGAAGCCCAACTTGAAGCTTCCCAGGACAACCAGGTCAACGCTGCGCAGGAGGCCCTCATGAAAGCCAATCCGCTCTTCAGCCGTCTGCAAATGCTCGGTGGCAACTCCGCCCTCATCGGCCTGGCCCACTACCGCGACACCGCCCAGATCAACGCATGGCTCGCCGAGAACCGCGCGCTCTTCCCGGGCGACTTCGTGCCGGCCTGGAGTTTCAAGGCCTACAGCGAAGGTGACATCCAGCCTGACACCTATTTCGAACTCGTCGGCCTCAAGAGCCATGTCGGCAAAGGCCCCGCGCTCGACGGCAAATACATCTCCTCTGCCAGCGTCAATTACAACCAGATGACCGGCGCGCCGGAAGTCAGCATGACCATGAACAGCAAGGGCGCCATCGAATGGGAAAACATCACCGGCGAGAACGTCGGTCGCCAGATCGCCATCGTCATGGACGGCCAGGTGTATTCCTACCCGACCGTCAACGGCAAGATCACGGGTGGCAGCTCCTCGATTTCCGGTCACTTCACGCAGCAGGACGCCGACGACTTGGCCAACGTGCTGAAGTCTGGTAAGCTCTCCACTCCCGCCCGCATCGTACAGGAGCAGGTGGTCGGCCCGTCCCTGGGTAGCGCTTCCATCAAGGCTGGTATGATTTCCTTCATCATCGCCTTCCTGCTGGTGCTCGTCTACATGATCATCTTCTACCGCAAGGCCGGCGTCGCCGCCGACATCGCACTGCTCTGCAACGTGCTCTTCCTGTTCGGCGCCCTCGCCTCCTTCGGTACGGTCTTCACCCTCTCGGGTATCGCAGGTCTCGTGTTGACCATGGGTATGGCGGTCGACGCCAACGTGATCATCTACGAGCGCGTGAAAGAGGAACTCAACGCCGGCAAGGCGCTCCGCCTGGCCATCAGCGACGGTTACAAGAATGCGTACTCGGCCATCCTCGACGGCCAGATCACCACGATCCTGACCGGTATCATCCTCTACCTCTTCGGCAGTGGTTCCATCAAGGGCTTCGCCGCCGTGCTGGTAATCGGTATCATCACCTCGGTGCTGACCTCCATCTTCATCACCCGCCTGATCTTCGAAGCACAGCTCAAACGCAACAAGAACATCACCTTCGCTTCCGAATGGTCGAAGAACTTCCTGAAGAACACCAAGATCAACTTCCTCGGCATCCGCAAGACCACCTATCTGATCTCCGCCGCCGTCTGCGTGATCTGCCTCGTGTTCATCTTCACCAAAGGCTTCACCCTCGGTGTCGACTTCAGCGGTGGTCGTACCTACACGGTCCGTTTCGACCAGCAGGTCACGCCGGAGCAGGTGCGTGCCGCCCTCTACGACGAATTCGGTGAATCTTCCGAAGTCAAGCAGTTCGGTGGTGCCTCCCAGATGCGTATCACCACGAAATACATGGTCGGCGACAAGTCTTCCGAGACTGACCGCATGATCGAAGCCAAGATCTACAATGCCTTGAAGGGCTTCTACGCCAATGAACTGTCGCTCGAAGGCTTCACCTCGACGCTGGAGAACCCGAACGGTATCGTCAGCAGCGACCGCGTGGACGCCTCCATCGCCAGCGAGATGAAACGCGACGCTGTGATCGCCGTGATCCTGGCCCTGATCGTCATCTTCGGCTATATCGCCATCCGGTTCAAGAACTGGACCTGGGGTATCGGCGGTGTGAGTTCGCTGATCCACAACTCGATCATCGTCATCGGCTTCTACTCCATCTTCACCGGTGTGCTGCCGTTCACCCTCGATGTCGACCAGACCTTCATCGCTGCCGTGCTGACCATCATCGGTTACTCCATCAACGACAACGTGGTGATCTTCGACCGTATCCGTGAATACCGGACCCTCTATCCGAAGCGCCCGCTCGAGCAGAACATTAACGAGGCCTTGAACTCCACGCTCTCGCGTACGGTCAACACCTCTGTTTCGACCTTGCTCGTGTTGATCGCCATCGCCATCTTCGGCGGCGAGGCCATCCGCGGCTTCTCGGTCTCCCTTGCCCTCGGCGTCGTCGTCGGTACCTATGCCTCCATCTTCATCGGTACCCCGATCATGTACGACCTCAACCGCAAGAAACTGGAGAAAGCTACGAAGTAATCGAACATTCCCACCCGGGCTTGACCCGGAATCTCATATAACGAAGGGCGACCCAAAAGGCCGCCCTTGATTTTTCCCGTCTTTATTCCCTTTATGAGAGATACTGGAAGAACATGATGATCAGGATAGCGGCGGGAGCGACATAGCGGATAAGGAAAAACAGGGAGTTGGCAAACCAGGCGGGAAGATGAATCTTTCCATCGTTGGTGAGTTCTTCCAACATTGCCTTGCGATTCATTCGCCAGCCGACGAAAATGACCACCAGCAGGCCGCCCAGCAGCATCAGGATGTTCGCCGAAACGAAGTCGAACAGGTCGAAAATCGTCTTTCCGAAGATTTTCCAGCCGCTCCCTGCACCCAACGAAAGCGAGCAGAGACAGCCGAGAACCCAGATACCCAGAAAGACGACGATGACGGCGGTTTTGCGCTTGATCTTGACTTCCTCCATGAGAGAAGCGACGATTACTTCCATGATGGAAATCGACGACGTGAGCGCCGCCAGCAGCAGGGCCACAAAGAAAAGGATGGCGATGAAGCCGCCCAACGGCAGCTGGCTGAAAATATAAGGAAGCGTGATGAAAACAAGACCAGGACCCTCTCCCGGGCTGATACCGAAGGCGAAGACCGCCGGCATGATGGCGCAGCCGGCAATCAGCGCGAAAAGCGTGTCGGCAGCAGCGGTCTGCGCGCCCAGCGAGAGGATATTCGCATTTTTCTTCACATACGACCCATAGGTGATCACCATGCCGCTGCCCAGTGACAGCGAGAAGAAGGCCTGTCCCAGGGCCGCCAGGAACGTATCGGCTTTGACTTTCGACCAGTCTGGCTTGAACAGGTAATCTATGCCTGCGCCCGCGTCCGGAAGCGTCATCGAACGGATGGCGATGCCGATCATGATGAGGAAGAGCACGGGCATCATCACTTTCGAAAACTTTTCGATGCCGTTCTTGACGCCGGAGATGACGATGATCGCCGTTGCCGACAAGAAGATCGTGTGACAGACGATCGGGCGCCAGGAGGAAGTAGAAATGGTAGAGAAGAGCGAGGAAAGCTCCTCTGTACCTGCGCGGGTAAAATCGAAGCGGAACGCTTTGAATAAATACGCGACGCCCCATCCTCCTACCACCGAATAGAAGGAAAGGATCAGTGTGCAGCAAAGCACGGCCATGACGCCGACAAAGCCCCATTTTTCACCGGGTGCCAACGTCTTGAAGGCCACCCGGGCACTCGCCTTGCTGCGCCGCCCGATGATGAACTCGGCATAGAGGATGGGCAGGCCGAGCAAACAGACGAAAACCAAATAGATCAAAATGAATGCGGCGCCTCCATTCTGCCCCACAAGGTAGGGGAATCGCCAGAGGTTGCCCAATCCTACGGCAGAACCGGCCAGGGCGACCAGCACACCGAACGAGCTCCCGAAGGAGTCGCGAGCACCCGCATGATGATGGCTATTTGCGTTTTTCATACAAAAGGAAGGTATAATCGAATCCGGATTCGTTATCGTGATAACGGATGCTGCGGAAGGTTTCTTCCCAATCAGCAGGATCAATGGCGGGGAAGAAGGCGTCGGCGGGTTCCACCACGGTATGGATGCGCGTGACGAAGACACGGTCCGCCCGCGGAAGCATCTGCCGGTACATCATGCCGCCGCCGATGATGAAAATCTCTCCGGATCCGGCCGCTGCAGCCAGGGCTTCATCGGGCGAAGTAAAGAATTCTGCGCCCGAAGTACGGTCCGCATCGGTCAACGGCTGGTCGCTGACCACCATGTTGCGGCGACCGGGCAGGCAACGCCCGTTGAAGGAGCGCCAGGTGGCCAGACCCATGATCACGGGGTGCCCCATCGTGGTGCGCTTGAAATATTGGAAATCTGCGCGTATATGCCACGGAATCAGGCCGCGGTATCCGATGGCGTTGTTTTCGGCGGCTGCGCCGATCAGGCTGAGGGTGTCTTTCATACAGCAACGGGGGCTTTGATGGCCGGCCACGGATCATAACCGACCAGGTTGAAATCTTCGTAAACGAATGAGAACAGGTCCTTGCAATCGGGATTGATCTCCATCTTCGGCAGCGGACGCGGTTCTCGAGACAATTGCAACGCCACCTGTTCGTGGTGGTTGGAATAGATATGTGCATCGCCGAAGCTGTGCACGAAATCGCCGGGCTGCAGGCCGCAGACCTGGGCCATCATCATCGTCAGCAGGGCGTAGGAAGCAATGTTGAACGGCACGCCGAGAAACACGTCGGCGCTGCGCTGGTAGAGCTGGCAGCTGAGCCGCCCGTCGGCCACGTAGAATTGGAACAGCGTATGACACGGCGGCAGGGCCATCCGGTCGACTTCGGCGGGATTCCAGGCGGAAACGATGAGGCGGCGGCTGTCGGGATTGCGGCGGATCTGCTCCACCACCTGTGACAGCTGGTCGATGGTCCTTCCGTCTGGCGCAGGCCAGGAACGCCATTGGTGTCCGTAAACCGGGCCCAAATCCCCGTTCTCGTCGGCCCACTCGTCCCAGATCGAGACACCGTGGTCTTTCAGGTATTTGATGTTGGTGTCACCGGCGATGAACCAGAGCAACTCGTAGATGATGCTTTTCAGGTGTACTTTCTTGGTGGTCAGCAGGGGAAAGCCGTCGGCCAGGTTGAACCGCATCTGGTAGCCGAACACGCTGGTGGTACCGGTGCCCGTACGGTCGCTCTTGAACGTACCGTCGGCTTCGATATGCCGCAAAAGATCGAGATATTGCTTCATAGGGCAAAATTAGGAATTTTTAAGGAAAAATCTGCATGTAGACCGGCAGATGGTCGGAGAGACCGCCGTTGTAGCGGGGTCCGACATAGGTCCGGCGCGGTTGGGTCCCGAGCCAGGTCGCGTCGGGTTCCTGCAGGAAGGGCGGTGCGAAGATCTGCATGCAGGCGCTGCTGTCCAGGGCGGGCGACACGCAAAACCAGTCGATCTGTTCCCAGCGACCATGGTATTTGAGGGTGCCGGGAGAAGCCGGCGGACCGTTGAACGGCGGCACGGAAAGCCCGGCCACGCGGGGCGAACTGTCGTTGAAGTCGCCCATGACGACGATGCGGCTGTCCGGATCGCCGGTCAGCAGGGAGTCGACAGCGTGTTCCAGCACGGCCAGCGCCGTCTGCCGCCGGTCTTGCGAAGTACGCGCCCCGCCGCGTTTCGACGGGAGGTGTACGACGAAAACATGAAGAGGGTCCGTCATGCCGGAGTTGATCCGGCATCTCATCTTCACATACAGGATATCCCGCGTAACGAGGCCCGGAACGCGAAACGAATCGACAGACGCGACTCGGAAGACATCTTTTCGGTAAAGCAGCGCCACGTCGATACCGCGTTCGTCGGGACTCTCGCGGTGGACGAAATCGTACCCCAGCTCCGAGAGCATCGTCCGGCGGACCAGCTGCGACACGACCCTGCGGTTTTCCACCTCGGCCAGGCCCACCAGCGCCGGCAAGTCGCCCGTTTCATCGGCCAGCGCCACAATGGTCTGCGCCAGGCCGTCGCGCTTTTTTTCAAAACGCTGCCACGTCCAGTGGCGCTCCGCCGCCGGTGTGAATTCCTCATCGTTTTTCAACGGGTCGTCGAACGGATCGAAATAGTTTTCGACGTTCCAGAAAAGAATACAAATGCTAAGGGTCGCCCCACAGATCGCTCGCCACATTGTCGTAATGAATGAGATTCCGGGTCAAGCCCGAAAGTGTTACGACAAAGATAACGCTTTTGTGAGTTCTACAAACTCTTCGACGGACAATTGTTCAGGACGGGCGTCCAAATACGGGATGTACGCGGGGAGTTTCGGGAGGGTGGCGAGGATGGGTTTCAGCGAGTTGCGGATGGTTTTGCGCCGCTGGTTGAACGTGGTTTTGACCACGCGCTTGAACAGGTCCTCGTCGCAGTCGAGCGAACCACGTTCGTTCCGCGCGAGGCGGATGACCGCACTCTTGACCTTGGGCGGCGGCAGAAACGCCCCTTCACCCACGGTAAACAGGTATTCGATGTCGTACCACGCCTGCATGAGCACCGACAGGATGCCATAGGTTTTTGAACCGGGCCCTGCCGCCATGCGCTCGGCCACTTCCTTCTGGATCATGCACACCACTTCGGGCACCCGCTCACGGCAATCGAGCACCTTGAAGAAAATCTGCGAAGAGATGTTGTAGGGGAAGTTGCCGATCACGGCGAAACGCCCCGGAAAGAGTTTTCCCAGGTCGAGCTTCAGGAAATCGGCTTCATACAGCGACGGCGCCAGTTTCGGGTAGTGTTCCAGCAGGTAGCGCACCGATTCGCCGTCGAGTTCCACAACCTTGAGAGCGATGTCCGGGTCGCGGAGCAGATACTGTGTCAGCACGCCGGTTCCCGGTCCCACCTCCAGCACAGGCCCGTGGCTTTGCAGAGCGGCCACGATGGCCTGTGCGACGGACTGGTCGGTGAGGAAATGCTGCCCGAGGGCCTTCTTGGGCCGGACTGCCTGCATGGCCGTTACTGGGCGATGAAATACTTGTACATCCGTTCGATGCCCTGGTGCAGCACGTTGTGCGTGCCTTCTGCGTCGTGGGAACCACTGCAGATGATGACGAAGCCGTATTTCTCTTCCGGATGGAAGAACATGGCGCTGCTCAGTCCGTAAGCGCCGCCCGTATGACCCACCAGTGTGATGCCGGGCACATAATCGTCTGCCAGCCAGAGGTTCAGGCCATAGTGTTCCGCTTCGGAACGCGGCGTCTGCATGTTGCGGGAGCTCTCTTCCGAAATGATGCGCACGCCGTCGGGCGTGGTGCCGTAGTTCATGTGCATGGTCATATAGCGCGCCAGGTCCAGGCCGGAAATCTTCATGCCGCCGGTCGGCGAGAAGATGAGCGCATCGTGCCCCATGGTGTAGTTGGCCACTTTCTCGCTGCGGGGCGCATAGGCCTCGTCGTAGTTGTCCACGAAGCGCTGGTTGTCCGCATCCCAGGAGTAGAGGTGCGCGAAGCGGGTTTTGTCGAGCGAATCCACGCAGTAGCCGCCATAGAGGCCCAGCGGCCGCAGCACATGGTTCACCACATACTGGTCGAAGCGTTCTCCCGTGACCCGCTCGAGGATCGTGCCGGCCAGATTGAGGTTCAGGTTGCAGTATTCATATTCCCCACTGCCGGGAGCATAGTCGTTGTAGCAGCTGCCGGCCGAGGTATTGATGTCGGGGTTGATGATGTCGATGGTCGTCCAGTAGCCCTGGCTGTCGTTGATGCTGGAGGTGTGCGAGAGCAGCATCTCGAGCGTGATGGGAATGTCGGGGTATTTGGGATTGCGGACCTTGAAACCGAGCAGGTCGCTCACGTCGTCGGTAAGGGAAACCTTGCCCTGCTCCACCTGCTGCAGGAGGCTGGTGGCCGTGAACGACTTGGAAATGGAGGCGATGCGCCACAGGGTCTGGTCGTCGATCGGTACCTTTGTCTGGAGGTCTTTGACACCGAAATTGTGGTGGTAAATCACCTGGTTGTCCCGGACGACGGCGCAGGTGACGCCGACGGCCTCGATATCAGCAAGATATGCTTCCATATCTTTTTCAAATTCCTTTTCCGGGTTCTGGCAGCCCGAAAGCAGCAGCGCGGCGATGAGACCGCAGGCAAGCAAGCGTTTTTTCATGTTTATCGGTTTTATGCAGATTTATCCGGGGGTTTTTCGGCTTTCTTTCCGCAAATTGTCTTACAAAGATAGTATTCTGCGTTGATTTTTTCGGTATTTTTGCTCTCGATGAAAGAGAAAAACACACCGGGGACCCCGATGCTCAAGCAGTATTTCGAGATCAAGGCACAGTATCCCGAAGCCCTGCTGCTGTACCGCGTCGGCGATTTCTACGAGACCTACGGTGAGGATTCGCTCACAGCCAGCCGCATTCTCGGCATCGTGCTGACGCGCAAATCCGCCGGAGGCGGCCAGTTCATTGAAATGGCCGGCATTCCGCACCATGCCATCGACAACTATCTCCCCCGGCTTGTGCAGGCTGGTTGCAAGGTCGCCATCTGCGACCAGCTCGAAGACCCGAAACTGGCCAAAAAGCTGGTCAAGCGCGGCGTCACGGAGCTTGTCACGCCCGGCGTGGCATACAACGACAACCTGCTTAAAGCCAGCGAAAACAACTGGCTCGCTGCCGTCTCTTTCAGTGGCAAGGACGCCGGACTGGCGTTGCTCGACGTGTCTACGGGCGATTTCAAGCTCGCCCAAGGATCCCTCGATTATATCCAGGTGCTGCTGGGCAACATGACCCCGCGGGAAGTACTGGTGGAGCGTTCCTTTGTCGAAGGCTTCCGGCAGCGCTTCGGCACCCAGGCCTGCATCACGGCGCTCGATCCCTGGGCCTTCGTGCCCGAATCGGCCAACCAGAAAGTCTGTTCGCAACTGGGCGTGAGCAGCCTTAAGGGCTTCGGCGTCGACCGGATGCTGCAAGGTGTCGCGGCCGCGGGCGCCACGCTCTATTACCTGGAAATGACGCAGCACACGGCGCTGGGACATATCCGCTCGATTTCCCGCATTGACGAAGGGGAATTCGTGTGGATGGACCGCTTTACCTTCCGCAACCTGGAAGTGTTCCAGTCGCTGGCCGGCGCGGAAGGCCGTTCGCTGATCGAAGCCATCAGCCGCTGCTGCACGCCGATGGGCGGCCGCCTGCTCCGGGAATGGCTGTCCATGCCCCTCAAAAGCATCGAAAAACTCAACGCCCGCTACGATACGGTCGACGCCTTTCTGGCCGATGGCGACATGCGCAACATCGTCCGGGACGAACTGACCCGCGTCGGTGATCTGGAGCGCATCGTGGCGAAAGCGGCAGCGGGACGGCTGCTGCCGCGGGAAGCCCTGCAGCTGTCCCGTTCCTTGAACAGCAGCGGCGCCATCCGCTCCACCATCGCCCATCCCGGACTGGCGCACTGGTGCGAAGCGCTGAACGACTGTGCGGAACTCGCCGCCCGGATCGACTGCACCCTGCTGCCCGATGCCGCAGCCGCACTGGGCAAAGGCGACGTGATCGCGGCCGGGGTCTCGCCCGAACTCGACGAACTGCGCAAGACCCTGCACGGCGGCAAGCAGATCCTGCTTGACATCCAGCAGCGCGAACGCGACGCCACCGGCATCGGTTCGCTCAAGGTCGGTTACAACAACGTGTTCGGCTACTATCTGGAAGTACGCAACAGTTTCAAGGACAAGGTTCCGGCCGAATGGATCCGCAAGCAGACCCTTGTCGGAGCCGAACGCTACATCACCGCCGAGCTCAAGCACTACGAAGAAACCATCCTGGGCGCGGAAGAACGCATCCTCGCCCTGGAAACCCGGCTCTATGGCGAACTGGTGGCCGCCATCCAGGCACAGGTTCCCGCCATCCAGCAGAACGCCCGCACCCTGGCGCAGCTCGATGTCCTGGCCGGCTTCGCCGTGCTGGCCTACGACCAGAACTATAGCCGCCCCGTCCTCAACGACGCTTTTACCATCGACATCAAGCAGGGACGCCACCCCGTCATCGAGCAGCTCATGCCCGACGGCGAGGAGTATGTGGCCAACGACCTGCACCTCGATACCCAGCAACAGCAGATCATCATCCTGACCGGCCCCAATATGGCCGGTAAATCGGCCTTTTTACGGCAGACTGCCCTGATCTGCCTGCTGGCCCAGGCAGGCTGTTTCGTGCCCGCAAAAAGCCTGAAAATGGGCATTGTGGACAAAATATTCACCCGGGTGGGTGCTTCAGACAATATTTCCCGCGGAGAATCGACCTTCATGGTGGAAATGCTCGAGACAGCCACCATCCTGAACAACCTCTCGGATCGATCGCTCGTGCTGCTCGACGAGATCGGCCGCGGCACCAGCACCTTCGACGGCATGTCCATCGCATGGGCCATCGTGGAGCACATCCACACGCATTCCCGGGCCAAGACGCTGTTCGCCACCCACTACCACGAACTCAACGAGCTGGAGAAGATTTATCCCCGCGTCCACAATTTCCACATCTCCGTCAAGGAGATGGACGGACAGGTGATTTTCCTGCGCAAACTCTGTCCCGGCGGCGTGGCGCACAGCTTCGGCATCCATGTGGCCCGCCTGGCCGGTATGCCTTCCGATGTGGTTTACCGGGCCGAAAAGAAGCTTCGCGAACTCGAGGCTTCGGCGCCGGACCCGTCGAGCGACCGGCGGCTCGCTGAACCGCAGGGCGTCCAGCTTTCGCTCTATCAGCTCGACGACCCGCTGCTGCTCGACATCAAAGAAGAACTCACACGCATCGACATCAACAAAATGTCCCCGCTCGATGCGTTCGATACTTTACGGGGTCTCAAGAAAAAAATAGGTTTATAACTGCAGGCTGAAGAGAAGGAGGTTTTGTGATGGGAGATGCTTTGGCGCAGGCCTTCAGGGAACTGAAGACCGACCGTTTTCGTACGGGGCTTTCGCTCTTGGGCGTGGCGGTGGGCATTTTTTCGATTGTAGCGGCCTTGACGCTGGTGGATGCCCTGCAGCAGAGCATACGCGAAGGCTTTGCGGTGCACGGCGGAGACCTGCTGTTTGTGGACAGGCTGCCCCTGGAACCCGATCTCGATGAGGAAGGGCGCTTCCGCTGGTGGAACTATGCCCTGCGGCCGGAAGTCTCCTGGCGGGAATTCCGTTACCTGAAAGAAAACGGGGATGACGCTTTCACGGAAATCGCTTTTGTCCGCTATGGGATGGAACGCGTGGGAGTAGACGGCGACTGGCCCCTGCTGGTTCCGGGACAGGTTTCAGAAGGCCGCGGGTTCACGGAGCGGGAATTGCGCGACGGCGTGCCGGTCGTGATGGTCGGAGCAGAAGTCCGGCGGGACGAGGGAAAGGCCGGGCAAGGGCCGACGATTCGACCGGGCGAAACGCTTTGGATCGAAGGCGTGCGCTACGAAGTGATCGGAGTTTTTGCCAAAACCGGCTTGAATACAGTCAGCACGGTCGATGTCGATCACATCCGGCTGGTTCCTGAACGGACGATGCCGCCCGGGACGACGGAGCGCTGCAGCATTTTCCTCTCCGGAGCAAATGCAGCAGCCGTACAGGCACTGATGCGGTCCTATCGGAGGCTGGGACCGGGACAAGTCGACGACTTTGCGCTCAACCGGCTGTCGTATCTGCTCGATGAAATGAACCAGATCTTCTCGCTGGTCGCCAAACTAAGCTGGATCATCGGCGTCTTCTCGTTGTTGGTCGGGGGATTCGGCATCGCCAACATGTTGTACGTCTCGGTTGAAGAGCGGCGGCCACAGATTGGCATCTGCCGTGCCCTCGGCGCAAGCCGAAGTGTAATCTTGCGCCAGTTCCTGGGGGAAGCAGCCGCGCTATCCTTCCTCGGCGGCTTAGCAGGAATTGTCTTTGTACAGGCAATCCTGCTCATTGTCCGCCTCTTTCTGCCTTCTGCAGAACTATTGCCCGTGCTACTCCCGTTTCGCGCCCTCGTCTCAGGCATGTCGGCAGCTTTATTGATCGGCCTTATTTTCGGCGTTGCGCCCGCCCGTTCAGCCGCCCTCCTTCCGCCCGCTGAAATCATCAAAGGATAAAAAAATCAAGGGCGGCCCTTAGGGTCGCCCTTAGTTTTATCAGTACTGACAGTTCTGTCAGATTAGAAGCGGAATCCGAGTGTGAGTTGCGGGAATGCGAAAGCACGCAGGTTGTGGTTCGTGGCATAGTACGGATCCTGGCCGCCCACCTGGAGGTGGAGGAGGGTGTACTGGTAGCACACGGGCGCCACGTCGATACCTACGAACAGTCCTTCCATCAGAGCGTATTCAACGCCGATGTTAATGCCGCCGCCGAAGCCCAGTGCCTGGCCACCGCGAGAGGCGCGATACATATCGACCTCTTCATAGGCCATGTCGGGATATTCTTCCCCTTCGGGAAGGTCCGTCGACATGTACTGTCCGGTGTACGGATACAGGCTCTCGATGCGGGCCATCTTGAACTGTCCAAACACGCCGATGTACGGGAAGATCCGCTCGTTGCGCGTATGGAAGTAGTATTCGCTGCCCAGCTGCACCATCAGCTTGTTCGTCACGGCACCCAGGATCGCCTTCGAGGCGTAGATGTCGCCGACACCGACCGTTGCGGGGGTCACGCTAATATCATAGTCCTTCACGTTCAGGTCCTCCAAGCTGTACGATTCGCCCTCGATGAAATTCTTGCTGGGCTGCATGTTCAGCATATAGGCACCGCTCAGGTTGATATTAAAGTGATCCGACACGAACACCTTCATTCCCACCGTGTAGTTGCGGGTCATGAAGTTCATGCTTCCGCTGTTGGTCAGCAGGGTCGACAGGTCGCCGCTGATGTACGCGTTGCCGTACGTACCCGGCTCCAGCGTATTGCGGTCACTGCCGATGCCCATAGCCGTACCATCTTCGTCGGGAAGCATGTAGTACAAGCCGGTCATGTCGTTGAAGAACTGGCCCGTGCCCACGTTCAGCTGGAACTGGACCTGGCCTGCCTTCGGTGCAAACACACACTCACAACCCTCCTTCGGTTGTGCCATAGCAGGCACAACCAGAAGGATCGTCATGATAAGTATGCTTAATCTTTTCAACATATTGTCCGTTTTATAAACGTCTTGTTGCGTTAGATTATTCAGGGTAGATTAGTCAGCGGAGATAGCAGCAGTAACCATGGCGGCAACCTCGGCGATGGTGTAACCGAACTGCTTCACGATGTAGTTCAGGTTCATGATCACATCGTCCACGTCAGCCGTGCTGATAGGAATCACGTAGCTCACGCCGTCCTGGCTCAGCAGGTACTCGCGGATGCGGTCGAAGTTCTCCTTCGCAACGCTCAGGTTCTGGTTGACAATCTTCTGGCGGTTCTTCAGAACATCAAGTTCGTTCTGAGCCGCGGAGATCAGGCCGTCCCAATACGGAACGTCGCTCTTGTAGCAAGCCATTTCGTGGCTCCACTTGTCGATGTTGTCGAGGCACTTCTTGACCTTACCGCCGGTCACGTTACCATACTCATCGTACTTCACGATCTTGTTGCGCATGTTGGTGTAGGCTTCAAGATACTTCTCGTAAAGCTTATCGATGGTGGTCTGACCGTTACCGGAAGTATTGTCTTCAAGCAGGCCTTCGACTTTGGCTTTGGCCATGTAGACTTCTTCGGCGCTAGCCTGCAGGTCAGCGAGATCACTGATCTGAGCACCATACTGGGCCTGGTGCAGCATATACTCATTGTATTCCTCCCAAGGTTCTTCACCGAAGAGTTCAATTGCGAGTTCGAGCTGCTTGCCACCGAGGACCGGGTTCCAACCGGAGTACAGGCCGAGGATGTTCTTGGCGAAGAGGACTTCGATGCCATTGCCTTTCAGCTTAGCGGTCTTGCCGGCGACAGCGGTATCGCGACCACCCTTACCAGGCTTGACGATAGCATAAACGTCGTTCAGAATCTCATTACCTTTTGCGTCGACCTCTTTCACACCGGTGAAAGCTTTCTTGGCTTCGAAGTATTCGTCAGCAGCGGCTTTGTCTTTCTCCCACTTCTCAACAGCGGCTTTGTACTTCTCCTCATCCAGCTTACCGGCCTGGTCGATATCCTTCTGGATACCATCTTCCACCTTCTTGATGGCGGCACGGATGCCGGCGAGGTTCTCGGAGGCTTTCGCGTTGGTCAGGTCATAGTAATTGCTGGCTGCCTTCATGTACTTGTAGAAGTCGGTAGCTTCATCCTTGAAGATACGGGTGTTGTTGACAACCGGATTTTCACCACCAAGCTCAGCAACGTACTTGTCACCCTTGCCTTTGACCTTCGGGTCGACAGAGTTCAGGACAGCGGAGAGAGCCTCGGTCGGAACGATGGAGTCACCCACGAAGTACACGATCGGAGCTTCGTCCTCGTACGGCTTGAAGGTACCCTTCGTGTAGCATTCAGGATCGAGTTTCTCGGTAGCATGTTTCGCTCTCTTCATGACGGTGTCGACGACAGCTTTCTTCTTCTCATCAACCTTCTTGTTGTCCTTCAGAGCCTGGATATAGGCTTTGACAGCAGCCGTATCAGAAGCACTGAGTTTAACCGTGTCAGCCCAGAAATCGGAGTAAGCCTGGTAGTAGGCTTTAATTGCCTTGTAGTAATCGTCGATAGCATCTGCGAGGTCTTCAGGGACATATTCGTCACCGTTCAGATAACGGATCTCCTTCGGGTCGCCCCAGCCACCGACAACTTTATACTTGCCATAGAGGGCGCTGCTCAACGTATCGGTCACGTCGATCTTGTCAGGGTTGACGGTATCGGCGTCGAAGTCGAAGATGTTGACAAGGTTACCCATCTGCGAGAGGATGTTGGCGAACGCGTTCACCACGGTGTCGACGTCCGTAATAGTACCCGTCGTAACGGTATCCACATAGAACCTGTCACCGGGTTCCTTGGACAGGAAGTTATACTTACCGTCTTTGAGTTCACTGTAGGTCAGCGCGGAGAATTTCTTCGAAGCGAACATGGCCTTGCCGGCGCCGGATTTACCGTCGCTGTAGTAGAAGACGGAGGAGTCGCGCTTGGCAGGATTCTCCGGATCGATCTTATCAGCGCTGGTAGCGCAGGTGAAAGCGAGATACTCTTCACGAGCCTGGGCGAATTCGACGATGGCGTCGAACAGTTTGGCGGAGTCGTTACCGTCGAAGGAAGCGAACTTCGTACCAGTGGCCTTGATGGCAGTCTTGAGGTCCTTGATGGCCTTGACCATCTTCTGGGCGCCTTCGCCGTTTTCTTTGACTTCCTCAACCAGGTCAGCGTCAGCATCGATGAATTTATCGAAATCGGCGATACCGTCGATCAGGATCTGGCGGTCATCGTTCCACTTCTTCTCAGCTTTATCCATAGCCTCTTTGGCTTTGGCGATTTCTTCTGCAGTCGGAGCTTCGGTTTCACCGATCACCTTATCGCGGACAAGGATGTCATAGATACCCAGCAGACCATAGTTGGCCACGAGGGAATCCTGATACTTCTGGGATTTCTCACCGTTGCCTGCAGCACCGAGGATGAAGTCTTTCATCGCGGCATCGACGACGATGGTGGCGGTGTCACCTTTGATCGTGATGACAGGGGTCTTGGTCGGTTTGTTCTTGGATGCCGGGAACGGATCGTCGGTGTAGCTCGTCATCAGGTAGATGAACTTGGCCCAAGGACCTTCGTCGACCGTCTTCGGACGGGTGAGGACGAACTTCAGGGAGTCAGCGTTCTTGGAAGTATACTCAGCTTCGGTCGGCTTGTCACCAGCGGAAATAGCCGGCTGGACATAGTTCGTGTCCTTCTCGTTTTTCCAGTTCTCCTCAATCCACTCGGCGATAGCCACGTCAAAGTCACGGATGCTTTCTTTCAAGAAAGACTCATAAGCGGCCTTTTCGGCTTCCATCTTGGTGGAGTCGAGTTTGACGGCATCCTTAGCCTTGTCAAATTCATCGAGGACAGCCTTCCACTCGGCGACCGTAGCGCTGGTGTCCGGAAGGTTCTCATACTGCTCCATGAGCATGTCGATCTTTTCATACTCAGCCGCGATGTCGGCCTCATATTTTTCGATAACACCGTTGAGGACCAGAGACTGGCCGTCCCAAGCGGTATCGGCGAAGCGGGCTTTGTACTCCTTCAGGGTGTCAACAGTCTGCTGAGCCTGGAACACAGAGTCAACATAGAGGATGCTCTTCTCGGTCAGCCAGTAGTACACGGCAGCGGCCTCGTAGATAGCAACCTTCTCGTTGGCGGTCAGGTCACCGCAGGCGAGGTTGATGTTGCGGATCGTGACGCGGAGGTCTTCCTTGGCAAGGCGCATTTCCTTTTCGGCTTTCGCCAGGTTGCGCTGGTGCTCGAGGACGCGGACTTCCATCTCCTTCTGGATCTTGTCGATCTCGTTGGCGATCTTGACGCGGTTGAATTCGTTCGTGTCGGAACGAGCTTCGTTCAGGAGAGCCTGATACTCGTTCAGCAGCTTCTGATACTCGGTCTCGGCGTTGACCTTGGCGGTCAGGGCGTCCTCGTAGCGAGCAATAGCCAGCTGGACAGCGGCTTCAGCCCTGCGGTACTCTGCGTCAGCTGCACGCAGATCCTTCAGTGCGCGGATGTATTCAGCTTTGGCAAGCCGCATGTCTTGGATGCCAAGCGGCTCGACCTGCTCAATACAGGAAGTGAAAAGACTGCCGGCAGCAATCATAATCACCAGTGAATAAATAATCTTTTTCATAAAAAAATTTGTTAAGTGTGTTTATTATTTATTGGTTAAACATTAAAAATTTG
>Ga0265298_10003731_pt1 | contig 19920 bp, 19 predicted proteins | sample AusTroGonzalo_MG_3_FD_193486 | JGI IMG/M metagenome (GOLD analysis project Ga0265298, IMG submission 193486) | Bovine rumen microbial communities from tropical cattle in Woodstock, Queensland, Australia - Gonzalo_01 | ecosystem: Host-associated > Mammals > Digestive system > Stomach > Rumen ... | reverse complement strand
CTACAATCCCGAAGCCACCTTTGAGCTTCTCTACGATAACGTGATATCAGCCACGGGAAACGGAAAATATTATCTTAACAGGAATTAAAGCATAAGAAGTATTAAAAGAGGTGAACAGATATGGCTTTTTTCGTACCACCTGTATTCCTTATAAGGAAAAAAAGACTGATTCGCTCACTGATGAAAGCAAATGCTTATTCAGCCGACACTGCAAAGAGACTTGATGAGCTTGACTTGCTTAATCCGTATTCGTTTCCTTTTCTGACAGTGCGCATGATAAAAAGAAACGTGATATCGGTCACAAACGACGGAAAATACTATCTTTGCAAATAAAAGGAGAATCATTATGTCTGTAAATGTAAGAGAGATCAATAACAATATCCCGAAGAAGGCTGGCTTCAAGGGTATAAAATGGGCGATAGCAGCTCTTGCCGCAGGATTCATTGCCGCAAATGCGTTCACGATAGTTCCCGCAGGTCATACTGGAGTTGTCCTCACCCTCGGTGAGGTATCAAGCAATCCTCTGTCTGAGGGCTTCCATGTAAAGGCTCCCTTCGTTCAGACAGTAGAGAAGATGTCAAACAAGATACAGGTGTATCAGACAGACGCTTCTGCGGTATCGAGGGACCTCCAGACCGTAAAGAGCACCATAGCTGTAAACTACAGGCTCGTTTCGGATATGACTCCTAAGATGTACAAGGATACAGGCATGGAGTATGAGACCATTCTTATGATGCCTGTGGTACAGGAGTGCATGAAGTCCGCGACAGCCAAGTACAATGCAGAACAGCTCATAACAGAGCGTGAGGCTGTAAGCAACGAGGTCAAGGCTTCGCTTGACGAAAAGCTCAACGGCTACGGCGTTTACATAGAGAAGTTCAATATAGTGAACTTTGATTTTTCAAAGGAGTTCAACGAGGCTATCGAGGCAAAGCAGGTAGCTGAGCAGAACCTTCTCAAGACCAAGACGGAGCAGGAGCAGGAAAAGGTAGTTGCCAAGACAGATGCTGAGAAAAAGGTCATCGCAGCTAACGCCGAGGCAGAGGCTATACTCGCTCAGGCAAATGCTCAGGCTGAGGCCAACCGGCTCCTTGAGGAGTCACTTTCAAGCAAGGTCATCGCTTATGAGCAGATCCAGAAATGGAACGGCGTAATGCCAAAGGTAACTGGCAGTGACGGCGGCTTGCTCATAAATGTTGATATAGATGATACAGCGCCGTCTGCGGCTGCTGCAAACTGAAATGAATAATACCGGGGATAGGTTGGCTGCTCTCGGAGCAGTAAAAAATATCTCTATCTCCGTCGGGGGGCGGAGATAGAGAAAACTCATCTGACCAAAGTAGGGATCCGAAGCTGCTTTAAGGGAAAAGCTTCGCATTAATAAAAAAGTGCAGTAGTCTGGGGAGACGGGCTGCACAGGGGTTGACAGTTTATACAGACATTGTTTAAAGCGACATAATATGCCATGATATAGGGGTGATCGGGGGTAAATGATCGCTCCTGCCGCAAGGCAAAACGATTTATGCGGTGGTTTTCTTGAAAAAAAGCAGAGACATTTCGTTTCGGGTCTCTGGGGGATGTATTGGGCATCTCTTCACAACATTATAAGGGGATCAAGGAGAGCTTATGTAGGGGTACATAAGCTCTTCTGCATTTCTGAAGAAGATACGCTCCTTTTCATATTCTGTGAGAGGGAGCCTTTCTATCATGGCTATCTCGTTCGCGGGCTCGTCCCAGGGACAGTCACTTCCGAAGATGACCCTGTCAGCGCCCTGCATACGGATAATGTGCAGGAGCTGTTCATCGCTGATATAGCGCGATATAACGCTGACGTCGAACCACAGGTTGTCATATTTTCCCGCGGTATATTTTTCTGTATCGTCCCAGAGCTTCAAGCCGCCGAGATGTGCGGCTATTATTTTGAGCTCAGGAAAAGTTCCTGCCACAGCCGCAAAGCTCTGCGGTGTGGCTCTTATTATATCCTCGGAGTATGGATCCCAACCGCCGTGAAAGACCGCAAAGAGCCCCAACTCCGCTATTTTTTCGTATATGGGAAACATTCTCTCCTCGTCGGGACAGAATTTCTGATATTCCGAGTGGAATTTCACTCCGCACAGCCCTATGGACTTTATTCTTTCCACCTCTGATAATGCGTCCCCGGCATCGGGGTGTACCGTACCGCAGCAGAAAAGACCGTCTCCCATGACGGAGGCAGCCCAGTCGTTTATGGTAGCCTGCTGTGAAGGCTTTGTAGCTACAGGCAGGAGCAAGGCACGGTCTATGCCGTTTTCCGCAAGCTTTCTGCGAAGTCCGGCTATTGTGCCGTCTGTTGCCGGAGCTATGCCGCTTGTCTCGGCAAGTCCGGAAAGAGCGCGGACTGCGAGCTCGTCAGTAAAAGCGTGAACATGAAAATCAAAGTACCTCATTTATCACTCCATTACGTGCTCCATAGCGTGATAGAAGATCGTTTTTACATGATCGTCGCAGAGTGAGTAGAATATGGTCTTTCCGTCGCGGCGTGAGCTGACGAGACGTGCCTGTTTCAGCACTCTCAGCTGGTGAGATATGGCGGACTGAGTCATACCGAGTAGCCTTGCGATATCGCATACGCACATCTCGCTCTGGCAGAGTACGAAGATTATCCTTATCCTTGTGGAGTCGCCGAATACCTTCAGAAGCTCCGCAGCTTCATAGAGCTTGGCTTCGTCGGGCATGACCTTTGACACCTTGTCCACTATATCCTTATGCACTCCGTGAGTGCCGCAAATATGCTCTTCCATGTAATGCCTCCTTTTTTATATCCTTGTTATTATGAGAACTGCCGCCAGAGCCGTTGCGATACCGAGTACAGCCCCGATAGTGCAGGTGGCGCAGGAGAATTTGTCGAAAACGAATTTTTTGTTCCTTGAGAGGAAAACAGTACAGCTTTTGTCGCTTCTGTAGAGCCTGTTTTCCATGAAGCCCTCTTCCGGGAATACATTGGGGTATTCCGTATCGTCTATTTTATAGTAGGCGACCTTGAAATTGCTCCGCGGACTTTTGTCTATACGTGAAAAAACAGCCTTATGCTTCTTTGCGAAGAGCATACGCACGAAAAAGAACATCAGCAGAAGCAGGGAAACGGTGTAGACAAGTCCGAGGAGAGCTGCCGCCGCAGCCAGCAGATAAATGGGTTTTACGCCGATAACAAGGCAAAGAACAGCGATAATAGCTAAAACAAGTATGAACTCCACAGCGATCCCCCCCTGTACTGAAGTCTGACTGTATTTTTATATCATTTAAATCAATTAAGATGAATGCTTCGCATACAATTATATCATATCGGGACTGAAATTTCCACTCTTTTTTGAAAAAAGTGGTTAGCGAGCTGAGCCAGCTCGACCGCTTGCCACGTTTCGCTCGTAAACTCACTCTTTAATTCCGAATTCCGAATTGAAAAGATATTATCCGCCCCTACATACATTCTATCTATCTATGTACTCCCTAAGCAATATACTTTAACGGTTTAACTCGTTATAGATAGATACATAGATAGATTGAAACATTCAAGCTTAGTTGAGAGTGGAGAGTGGTTGGTGATCAGTGCTTAGTGATTAGAATTGTAGGGGCGCTTGACCAGCGCCCGTGCCTACACACTTACACACTTTCTGAGAGTAAGTGATGATCTGATAATGTGATAATGCTGACAGCTAAATAATACTTGCTTTTTTACCGGCAGTGTGTTATAATTATATCAATCATTCGGGATACACCGGATAACAAGAAAACGGAGGTTTTTACTATGAGAGCAGTTGTAACTGTTATTGGTAAGGATACTGTGGGCATACTCCACAAGGTAAGCGGTATCTGCGCTGAATACAATGTAAATGTAATAGAGGTGACACAGAGCGTTCTCCAGGATATGTTCGCTATGATAATGCTTGTTGATATATCCGAAATAAAGGGGGATTTCTCCGAACTTGTTGACCGCATGACAGCTCTCGGAACAGAGCTTGGTCTTTCGATACACACAATGCACGAGGATATCTTCAACTCCATGCACAGTGTCTGATGAAAGGAAGTCCGCTAAATGCTTAACGTATATAATATACTTGAAACTATCCGCATGATACAGGACGAGTGCCTTGATATACGTACTATCACTATGGGTATCTCTCTTCTTGACTGTATCGATACGGACATAAACAAGGCCTGTGAAAAGGTCTACAATAAAATAGTGACTAAGGCAGGAAACCTTGTTCCTGTCGGTCAGCAGATAGAAAAGGAATACGGTATACCGATAGTCAACAAGCGTATCTCCGTAACTCCTATCGCTATGCTTGCCGCAGCCTGCCCTGACGGGGATACGGTCAAGTTCGCAAAGGCTCTCCAGAGAGCAGCCGATACCTGCGGAGTAAACTTCATAGGCGGCTATTCGGCACTTGTACACAAGGGCTTCAGCGCAGGAGACATGGCTCTTATAAAGTCTATCCCGGAAGCTCTTGACGTAACTCAGAATATATGCTCCTCCGTAAATATCGGCTCCACAAAGTCGGGTATCAATATGGACGCTGTCAAGCTCATGGGACAGATAGTCAAGGAAGCTGCGATAAAGACCGCTGACCGCGACTGCATAGGACCTGCAAAGCTTGTGGTATTCTGCAACGCCGTTGAGGATAACCCTTTCATGGCAGGAGCCTTCCACGGCGTAGGCGAGCCTGACTGCGAGATACACGTGGGCGTTTCGGGTCCGGGAGTTGTACGCGCAGCTCTTACAAAGTACCCGGACGCTTCAATAAATGAAATTGCGGATATAATCAAGAAGACCGCGTTCAAGATAACCCGTATGGGTCAGCTTGTAGGCGCAAGAGCCTCCGAGCTCCTCGGTGTGCCCTTCGGTATTGTTGACCTGTCACTTGCTCCCACACCTGCCGTCGGCGACAGCGTTGCTCATATCCTTGAGGAAATGGGACTGGAAATGTGCGGCACTCACGGTACTACAGCCTGTCTTGCAATGCTCAACGACGCGGTAAAGAAGGGCGGAGTAATGGCTTCATCAACAGTCGGCGGACTTTCCGGCGCTTTCATACCTGTTTCAGAGGACGCAGGAATGATAGACGCGGCTGTAGCCGGAGTCCTCAGCCTTGAAAAGCTTGAAGCCATGACAGCTGTATGCTCTGTAGGTCTTGATATGATAGTTGTTCCCGGTGAGATATCTCCGGAGACTATCTCCGCTATCATAGCCGACGAAGCGGCTATAGGCATGGTGAACTCCAAGACCACGGCGGTCCGTCTTATTCCTGCTATCGGCAAGAAGGAAGGCGATACCCTCGAATTCGGCGGACTCCTCGGAAGCGGTCCCGTTATGCCGATACGTGAGAAGTCGCCTGCCAAGTTCATCAACCGCGGCGGACGTATCCCTGCGCCTATGCAGAGCCTGAAGAATTAGTAATCAAAAAGCAGTGAACACCGGGTCGGCGTTCCGTAATGATGAGGGCGGATATATCCGCCCTTTTCAATTACCGAGCTGAGCCAGCTCGACCGCCTCCACGCTGCCGCTTGCAAGCTCGCTCACTCTTATCAATACCCTTACTTGTACATCGCTTACAGCACATTTGATGTAATTGACGGGCGAGCGAAACTTGCCTCTACACTTAGTTCTTAGCTCTTAGTTCTTAGTTCTAAGCTCTGAGGAAGCTGTCCCTACAATTACGCATTAAACAAGAGGTGATACTATGGATATCCGCAATATACCTGCGCTTTTCGGGCTCCCCGAAGCCGAAAGTCTCACAGAGCTGTCGGCAGGGCACATAAACCGGACCTTTCTTGTTGTCTGCGGAAATAAAAAACATATCATGCAGTCGCTGAACAGCTCCGTTTTTCATTCTCCCGGAACTGTTATGGACAATATAAGCCGTATCGAAGCGGCTTTTCAGGCGGTTCCGGATATTGCCGTCCCGCATTTTATCGCCTGCGGCGATAAAAATTATGCGGTCGCCGACGAAAGTGTATGGCGTATGTACAGGTATATCCCGGCGACCGCAGGCGCCGCGGCAACTGCCGCAGCGGCGGGACGGGCATTCGGCACATTCATCAGGACGATGGACGGACGAGAGCTTTCACACACTCCCGCTATTGAGGGCTTTCACGACTTTGACCGGTATTTTGCGGGACTTGCTGAAAAGAACGGAACGGAGCGAAGCGTAATGACAAAGCTTGACAAGCTCCGTGAAACAATAGGTGAGGTCTTTGCGGATAAGCTGAAAAAGCGTGTGATACACGGCGACGCAAAGCCGGATAACATCATAATCGGTGATACTCTGACTATCATCGATCTTGATACGGCAATGTACGGCTTTGCAGCCATAGACTACGGCGACCTTGTACGTTCGGTCTGCCGGGGCAGTTCGCCTGATCTGACGGCTGTACGCGATGTCACGCAGGGCTTTGCTCAGGGACTTGACGGACTTCTCGGCGGTGACGAGGTAAGGTCGCTGTATTACGGCGTGCTGTGGCTTACCGGAGAGCTTGCCGCAAGATATCTTGCCGACAGCCTGAGCGACGAGAGGTATTTCCGCAACAGGAGCGCTGCGGAATGTGCGGCACGCGCAGAGGAACTGCTGCGGCAGCTGGATATGTTCACCGAACACGGCGAAGAGATAAGAGAGATAATATATTCATACATGGGATAAGCGGCAGTTGCATTTTTTACCTTGATATGTTATAATTAGTGCAATGAACTTTGTCAGGGGAGCGCAGATCTTTATAAAACAGGAAATCTGCGCATCACAGCGATCTGTGTCAAACTCGTTCTGCCCTGATGGGCGTATATAATAAATAAATGGAGCTGAGACAATGAAACTTATGGACTGCCACACACATACACAGTTTTCGGTGGATTCCGAGGCAGATATCAACGAATGTGTCAGGCGGGCGGCTGAGCTCGGGCTTGCGGCTTACGCTATAACCGACCACTGCGAGTGCAATGCATGGTACGGCAGAGAACACTACTCCGAAGCCGAGCAGAAGGTCAGGGAGAGCTTTGATTATGCCTCTGATTTTGAAAGGTCAGTATCTGCGGTGACTGCAATGAAAGAGAAGTACGCAGGAAGACTGAATCTTATATGCGGCGTTGAACTGGGACAGATACTCCATGATATTGACGCGGCAAAGACTGTGAACGCAGACAAGAGAGTGGATTTTATAATAGGCTCGGTGCATCAGGTGCTGGGAGAACTTGATTTCTACTTCATAGACTATGAGAAACTGACCATGGACGAGATATACGGACTGCTTGAGCGCTATTTCAGGGAAGTATACGACCTGAGCAGAACAGACCTTTTCGATGTTGTCGGTCATATCACTTACTGCCTGCGGTATATGAAGCAAAGGCACGGCATATGCGCTGATATAAGCCGCTTCGATGATATGATAGGTGAGGCCTTCCGTAATCTTGCGCAGAACGGCAAGGGTATAGAGATAAATACTTCGGGACTGAGACAGGGCTTCGGCGACTGCTTCCCGAACCTGAAATATGTCAAAATGTACCGCGACCTTGGCGGAGAGATAATCACCATAGGCTCCGACTCCCATACTGTTGAGGATATAGCCGCGAATGCAGCGGACGGTGCGGAGCTTGCGCGTGCCGCAGGTTTCAGGCGGCTTACTTATTTCAGGAAGAGGAAACCTTATTTTATAGATATTGTGTGAAATGGGGCAGATATAATGTGTAAGCGCACTTTTTTGTTCGGACTTGTACTTCTTGCGGCTGTATCGGCTTCTGGCTGCGCGTCTTCATCTGATAAGACTGAGAAAGAAGAGAATACCACCTCTGCCGCTGAGGAGACCACTGCCGCGGAGACCACGTCCCGCAAAAAGAAGGAAAAGTCAGGTATGCGGGGCTATCTTGAAAAGAGCAGAAAAGCCAGAGCGTCTTCTTACGCTATGAGTATGCTGCATGAAGCCGAGTTTTTTTTGCTCGATAAGGAATGCGTCGCGGATCAGGATATATTATATTCATGTACGAGTGAGGGCGAATTGGGAAAGTATCTCCGGGACAGCTGCCTGCTGAAGGACGACGAGGATATTGAATTTATCATGATGTTCAGCGATAAAGGCGTTCCTGACAGGCTGATACTGTGTAAGGAATACGACGATGAGAGCTATGTGGGCTTTTGCGGAGATGTAAAGGATTCCGATATACTTTCCGATGTGAAATGGAGCGAGGTTTTGAAGCAGTACGGCTTCAGCAAGGGGAAATACACCGACCTGAAGCTGAAAAAGGACAGCACCGTGTATACTACAGAGCCGCGCAGGGAGCTTGATCTTGATGATCCCGATGTTGAAGCTTCATGTATACTTGCTTCAACGATCGGCTGGGAGTTCAACCGCGGCACATCGGATATTCCAGTTTACCTTTACGGCAAATGGAGCAAGGATACTCCGTTTACAGCGGATTTTGACTGGGAGGTCCCGGAGCACGGAGACATAGAGTATATCCTGGAATTCAACGGTTTCAGTGTATCACAGGTTTTCTGCTGGGACTGTGACCGTGATAAAAAGTATGTCGGTGATTCTGATATGGGATTCGGCTATACGAACTTCATCGACAAGACCTGGGATGACGTGCTTGAATACTACGGTTATACTCAGGGCGAATACGTTGAATACTGATAATAATGAAAGGAACTGATACCATGAACGACATCATAAAAATATTACAGCAGAACGCCCGTATTTCCGACAGAGAACTGGGCGAAATGCTCGGCGTTTCAGCGGAGGAGGCAGCAGCTGAGATAGAAAGGCTGGAAAAGAGCGGCGTCATAAAGGGCTACAGCGTTATAGTAAACGATGACCTCTACGATGATTCCGTAGTTTACGCCACTATCGAGCTGAAGGTAACTCCTCAGCGTGACTGCGGCTTCGACGATATCGCAAAGACTATAATGATGTACGACGAGGTTGAGAGCGTCAGTCTCATGTCCTCCGGAGCATACGATCTTGCGGTAGAGGTAAAGGGCAGTAACCTCAAGGACGTGGCTTTCTTCGTCTCGGAGAGACTTGCAACAATAGACGGTATTCTTTCCACATCGACCCATTTCATACTGAAAAAATACAAGGAAAAAGGCATTTTCATTGACGGTGAAGAGCCTGACGAAAGGGGACTCGGCTGATCGTGATAGATTACGACAAGGTCCTTTCGGACAAGATAAAGAGCATAAAGCCGTCAGGAATACGTAAGTTCTTCGATATCGCAGGAACTATGGAAGATGTCATCTCCCTCGGAGTCGGCGAGCCGGACTTCAATACTCCTTGGGCTATAAGGAAATCCGCTATACAGGTGCTGGAGAGAAAGCACATAATATACGGGCCAAACAAGGGTATCGCTCCACTGAGAAATATCATTTCCGCCCATATCGAAAAGAAACACGGTGTGAAGTACGCCCCTGACAAGGAGATAATCGTTACCGTCGGCGGCTCGGAGGCTATAGACCTCACTGTCCGCGGACTTCTCGACCCCGGCGACGAGGTGCTTGTAGTAGAGCCCTGCTTCGTCTGTTATGCTCCCCTTGTGGAGCTGGCGGGAGGCGTACCTGTTTCCGTACCCACACATATCGAGAACAATTTCAAGCTGACCCTTGAAGATTTCAGGGATAAGGTCACTGAGCGGACAAAGCTGCTCATACTGCCTTTCCCGAATAATCCTACCGGAGCTGTCATGACGAGGGAGGACCTCGAACCGATAGCGGAATTCCTGCGTGATACCGATATAATGGTGCTTACGGACGAGATATATTCCGAGCTTACCTACGGAATGAAGCACTTCTCCATAATCGAGCTGGAGGGCATGAGAGAGCGTACCATCTATGTAAACGGCTTCTCAAAGGCTTATGCCATGACAGGCTGGAGGCTCGGCTATGTCACAGCTCCCGAGCCCATAATATCGCAGATATCCAAGATACATCAGTACGGTATCATGTGCAGTCCCTTTATTAGTCAGAATGCCGCTGTTGAAGCTCTTACCTCATGCGACGAGGAGGTAGCGAAAATGGTGGCTGAGTACAATACGCGCCGCCGCTATCTTGTGGGCGAGTTCAACCGCCTTGGACTGACCTGTTTCAATCCGGAAGGAGCCTTCTATGTATTCCCGTGCATAAAGAGCACAGGTCTTACAAGTGAGGAGTTCTGTGAAAGACTGCTCTTTGAGGAAAGAGTGGCTACAGTTCCCGGAAGCGCTTTCGGCGAGAGCGGAGAAGGACATATACGAATATCCTACGCTTACTCTCTCAAACATCTTATGGAAGCGATAAGGCGTATCGAGAAGTTCCTGAAAAAGCTGGAGGCTGAGAAGTAATGAAGATAAAAACGGCAGCAAAGATAAATCTTGCCCTTGATGTCACGGGAAAGCTCCCCAACGGATATCATACCATAGAGAGCGTTTTCCAGACAGTAGGTCTGTACGACGAGGTATCGGTGGAGCTTACGGAAAACGGCATAAAGCTTACCTGTGAAGTGCCGGAGGAGTTCGCAAGCTCCGACCCGATACCCTGCGACGAGAGAAATATCGCGTACAAAGCGGCAAGGCTGTTCTTTGAGGAGAACAGCATGGACTGCGGCTGCCGTATACATATAAAGAAGGGCATACCTTCTCAGGCGGGTATGGGCGGCGGCAGCACCGACGCTGCGGCTGTGCTGTACTGTCTCGGCAGACTTACCGGAAAAAGCGTCAGCAAGCCGGAAAAACTGGGAGCGGACGTTCCATTCTTCCTCACCGGCGGTACAGCCTATGTTGAGGGCATCGGCGAGAAAATAAAGCCTATTGCCGATTATTCGGGACGTATACTTGTTATAGCAAAGGGCAGGGAGGGAGTATCAACTGCTGCGGCTTACGGCAGTATCGACAGTCTCAGCTCTCCTGAGCACCCGGAAACGCGGAAGCTTGCCGAAGCGATAAAAGGTTCACCCGATACAGCATACCGCTTCTTCGGCAATCTCTTTGAACAGGCTGTGGAGCTTACGGAAGTCGAGGATATCAGGAAGACAATGAGTGAAAACGGCTCTATCAGAGCGGTGATGACAGGCAGCGGTTCGGCTGTTTTCGGACTTTTTGATACTGAGGAGCAGGCAGGTATATGCGCTGAGAAGCTCAGCAGCAAGGGCTATTTCGCCTGTGTGTGCGAGACTGTTCCCGACAGCTTTATCGTGATGGGAAAATAGAAGATCATGGCGGCTATAGCGATACAGCCGCCTTTTTTATTTCTTTCCCTGCGCTTCAACAGCTGGATTTGTTATACATTTTGATGAAAATTAACAAAATCTATTGACAAGTCTGCTCATTTAAGTTATAATTATGATACAAAATCGAATAAGTCTCGATTTAATAATACTTTTGCTGAAAGGTGTTGAATAGTAATTATGGGAAAATTTATCATCAAGGCTACCAAGACGGGCTATACGTTCAGTCTGAAGGCAGGTAACGGAGAGATCATCGCTACAGGCGGAGAGGTCTACAATACACTTGCAAGCGTAAAGAATGGTATCGCAAGCGTTGCCAAGAACGCTCCCGTTGCTAATCTTGAGGATCAGACGATCGAGGGCTTCCAGTCGGAAAGCAATCCTAAGTTTGAGATCTACAGGGACAAGTCAGGCGAATTCAGATTCCGCCTTAAAGCAAAAAATGGTGAGATCATCGCTGCAAGCGAGGGATATGTCAAGAAGGACAGCTGCAAGAAGGGTATCGCCAGCGTAAGAAAGAACTCTGTTGACGCACCTGTTATCGAGCCGGAGCCGGAAAAGAAATAAGCCCTTGACGGGAAAATAAAGTGCCGCAGTATTTTTGCTATTAAGTCTGAAAAATACTGCGGCTTTTGTGTTTTAGGGGGATATTGCTATGAACGGGAAAATAAAGACGGTACACCGTATACTGCTGATCGTGAGCATACTTATACTCGGGGCAAGTCTGGTGTTCTACCTTATAAAGTGGGGAGCCTATCCGGAGGAGATCGGCGTTCATTTTGACTCTGACGGCGGCTTCGATGTTGTGGCTTCAAAGTTTTTCGGCTTCTATCCCCATGTGGTAGGCGGTATCATCATTGCAGGCATTGCGCTTTCATGCCGTCTTATCGGCAAAAGGAAGACAGGTCTGAGGATAAGCCAAAAGGGCGAGGAGCACTTCCGTGCAGAGCTCTGCCTGACACTTGACTGCATAGCTCTGCTTGTAAGCCTGTTTTTCGCTTACTGGTCAAGCTGTGTAGCTCTTCAGCAGCCTCTTGATACGGATAAGGCAAGGCTTGTTTTTGGACTTATAGCAGCTGCGTCAGTTACAGGAATTATAGCGGAGATGGTCACATATATCAGATACAGGGAGAAAGCGGAAAAAACCGCTCCCTCCGGACTTTCCCACAGGCTTTGCCGCCTGATACCGTGGCTGCTGACCGCAGGTGCGGCGGCGGCTCTGGCGGAGTGCTGGGGGCGATATCCCTCAGATGAAGCGCTTTATGAGGATCCTGCATACCGCGGACTGGTATATTCGGCAAATTTTGACGCTTATTACGACAGAAAGCTCCTGCTGGCAATCCTGCTCGCGTTTTTGGTACTGCTCACAGTCCTTGAAATAATATCCGTCAGAGCGGCAAAGGCTGAGAAGCAGCCCCTTGTTTCGCTGACCGACAAACTCAAGCTGCTGACGGGAGTATTCTTCTTCTGGTGGTATTTGCAGCTTTTGTCGCAGTTAGCTATAGGACCGGTCTCCGTTGGTGCTTTTGCACTGTTATTCACTGTGTCTTTTGTGCTATATGCCAGAAGCCGGAAAAGACAATAATATACGGATAACAAATGAAATGATAATCAAGGACGGACCACCAGTCCTTTTCTTTTTGTCTGAAAATAATTTGTGAACGCAGCATTTTAATTCATTGAAATCTATTGACAGGAACACTAAAATATTATATAATAATTATGTTGTATTTATTTGCATAATATTACTATGGCAGTATATGCAGCTTTGTTTTACATCATTAATCCGCAGTCTGAATATAAATATAAATCAAGCGGTTAAAATATGATTATGGAACAAATCTTGGGCGGGGATTATAACGTCCGTCTAATTTTTTGCCGGCTGAGGTATAAGCTCAGCTGTTGATCTATATATTCACAAATGAATAAAATAATGCGGCATTTACCGCCTTTAAGTAATAATTAAAATTATGATACAAACTTTTGATTATTTTTACGAAAAAGGAGGTAATGCACTGTATGAACCCAGGTCTTGCTATCGTTCTTATTCTCGTAGCGCTTGTATTAGGCGTAGGCATAGGCTATGCTCTTTTCTTCAAAAAGGGCGTGGAAGCAGGCGTAGAGAAGCGCAAGCACGACGCAGAGGCTATAGTAGGCTCTGCCGAGCAGCAGGCTGAACGTATTGTCGAGGACGCCGAAAAGGATGCCGACAATAAGAAGAAAAGCGCTCTCATAGAGGCTAAAGACGAGATACATAAGCTCCGCACCGAAGCGGACAAAGAGATCAAGGATCGCAGAGCAGAGCTGTCACGTCAGGAAAGACGTATGCAGCAGAAAGAGGAGAATTTAGACAAGAAGACAGATAACCTTGAGAAAAAGGAGGAAACGCTCAATCAGAAGATAAAGTCGGCTGACGAAAAACTGAAGGAAGCCGATTCCATCAAGAAAAGCCAGATGGATATACTGGAGCGTATCTCTGAATTCACAAAGGATCAGGCCAAGGAGTACATAATCTCAAAGCTTGAGGATGACCTCGTACACGAAAAGGCTGTAAAAATAGCAGCCTATGAGCAGCTTATCAAGGACGAATGTCAGGAGAAGGCAAGAAGCTATATCTCACTTGCCATCGCCAAGGTCGCTGCCGATCAGGTGTCTGAGGCTGCCGTCTCGGTTGTCCCTCTCCCCAATGATGAAATGAAAGGCCGTATAATCGGCCGCGAAGGTCGCAATATCAGAACACTTGAGACACTTACCGGCGTTGATCTCATCATCGACGACACTCCCGAAGCGATAACTATTTCCTGCTTCGACCAGATAAGACGAGAGGTGGCAAGGATAGCCCTCGAAAAGCTCATAGCTGACGGACGTATCCACCCCACACGTATCGAGGAAATGGTCGAAAAGGCCCGCCGCGAGGTAGAGTACCGTATCAAGCAGGAAGGTGAACGCGCAGTTATCGAGACCAATGTACACGGTCTCAACCACGAGCTCATCAAGCTCATCGGACGTCTTAAATTCCGTACAAGTTACAGACAGAACGTCCTCGATCATTCTATCGAGGTCGCCAAGCTCTGCGGAGTTCTTGCTTCCGAGCTGGGCGTTGACGCGAATATCGCAAGACGCGCGGGACTTCTCCACGATATCGGTAAGGCTCTTACTTCCGAGATCGAGGGCTCTCATGTTCAGATAGGTGTTGACGTTTGTAAAAAATACAACGAAAATCCTGTTATTATCCATGCTGTCGAAGCTCACCACAACGATGTCGAGCCTAAGACAGTGATCGCCTGCATAGTTCAGGCAGCCGACGCTATCTCAGCTGCAAGACCTGCCGCAAGAAGCGAAAACTACGAAAGCTACATCAAGCGCCTTCAGAAGCTTGAGGAGATATGCAACTCCTACGAGGGCGTTGAAAAGTGCTTCGCTGTTCAGGCAGGCCGCGAAGTCAGGATCATGGTCACACCAGAGATCATCGACGACGAGAAGATGGTACTCGTGGCAAGACAGATCGCGCAGCAGATCGAGACTGAAATGGATTATCCCGGTCAGATCAAGATCAATATCATACGCGAGAGCAGAGTCACTGACTACGCAAAATAATGCACTATACTGCGGAACGGGATCCGTTTGCGCAGTCGTCTTGGCTGTCGGGCATTATGCTCGACAGCCTTGTTTTATTTCACTGTGGAGACACCGGGAGCTTCCCTGTGCCTTCAGAATGAAATATATTAGGAGATATGATCATTAGGAGGGGACCTGAGCATGAAAAAGAAATTATGGGGCATATTTTCATCGGCTGCGGCTTCAGTGCTGCTTGCCGCGTCAATGCTTTCCCTGTCTGCGGGAGCTGCATGGAAGCATACAGACGTCATAGGCGACCTGAACGGCGACGGTTCGGTCAGCGTCGCTGATATCGTACTGCTTTCAAAGCATCTTCACGGTACGGAAAAGCTGGGCGAAAAAAGCGTTCTCGGTATGGAGGACGGCGTGAAGTACCTTATCAGGATGGACGGCAGGGCTGATTCACTGATAACGCCAAAAGGGGACAAGATACAGAAGGCTGATATGGATCAGAACGGAACGATAGAGGTGTTTGACCTTGTAAAGCTCCGCAAGGTAGCGATAGCTTCTGTCCCGCAGGCGGAGATACTCCGCTGGGAGAGCGAAACTACCACCACAACAACTACCACCACAACAACAACTACCACAACTACCACAACAACGACTGCCCCACCGAAAAATGATTTCATAACTCCCCCTGTAAAGGATATGTACGGCAGTATGCCGTCACAGGGTGATGTGAATATTCTTATATTCTACGTTGACTTCCCGGACTGCCGGTTCGATTACGAGCCTTCTACGGATACGATAGAGGAAATAGCCTTTGGCGCTGAGAACGATCAGTCCTCGGCTTATCCCTTCGAGAGCTTCAGCGCTTTTTATTCGAGAGCTTCAAAGGGCTCGCTCAACCTGAGCGGAAAGGCTTACAGATATACCTGCAAGAAGAATATTTCCACATATGAGGGCGATATTTATAAATCCGACTTCACTACAGAGGTCATAAGGAATATGGACAGTATTGTCGATTACAGCAAATTCGACGCAAACGGCGACGGCGTTATAGACGCTATGCTGTTCTGTGTGCCGTCCTCTTCCGACACTGATGACTGGTGGCCCTGCGCGGGAGGCTACTACGGCGATGACTGGCTGAAGCCCGACGGAATGACTCCGGGACACGTCATCACAGGCAATACCGCAATAACACAGTATAACGACTATGTTGACTTTATAGCGACCTATTCACATGAAATGGGACACTGTATGGGACTTCCCGATTTTTACCTTTACGGCGTTGAGGATTTCGAGGGTATGCACGGTTCTGCCGGCTACGACCTTATGGACGAGGCGTTCTCGGATTATTCCGCGGTTTCAAAGCTGATGCTCGGCTGGATGAAGGAGGATCAGATACAGGTGTACGATCCCGCAAAGGGAGAGCAGTCCTTCGTTCTTACCAACGGACAGTCAGATGAGGGCAACTGCCTTATCATACCGCGAAAGCCTTTTGACGGAAGCTACAAGACGGAGTTCATTATCGTGGAGTACCTTACTCTTGACGCGAACAACAGCAAGGTCAAGACACATTTTTACTGGCGTCCTACCGGAAGCGGCATAAGCGTAAAGCATATAGAAGCTACAGAGCTTGATGACGGTTGGCGGAAATACTTCATGTATGAGAGCGGAAACGACCAGTATACAAATAAAGATAAAGGCAAACGCTTTATCAGGCTCGTCAATGACGGCGACAGGGACAATTTCTTCAGGGACGGCGCTGAGATATCGAATAAGTACAAGGGCTTCGCATGGTATGACGAAGCAGGTCGTGAGAATATAGACCCCGGTATCATCATAAAAGTCAGTGAAAACGGCGATAATACCTATACAGTCACAGTTTCAAGAAAATGATGTAAATAATGTGTGCCAGTGACCGGCATCAGCCTTGTTCAGGGTACGCAGGAAGGAAAGAATATAAATGGCAAAAACATTGAAAAAAGACCCCAAAACCATTTTTCACACAACGGAGAAGTCAAACTTTATCCTGAATATGACCGAGGAGCAGTATTCCAGACTTGCTTCACGCGGACTTGTTATAGGAATGTTCCTGATACCGCTGTTCACCATATTCCCCGAGATAAACGATTATAAGTTCTCGTATGCCATGACTGCCGGCGGACTTGCTGTGGGTGGAGTTATCAGTATGATACTTACCATTATAGCTCTGATGAAGAAGTATGTCACAAAAGCGGCAATGCTTCCCGTATGTGCCTTCGGAGCCATGATAGCCTGGGGAATAGTCTCGCTTATCAACGGCTACGACGCAGGAGTAGGATTTTACGGCTTTTCAGAAAGGTTTGAGGGACTTCTTGCAATAGCCTTCTACGGCTGTTTCTTTACAGCTGCCATAACCCTCAAGCGCAGGAGCGCTGTGAGACTTGTGACAAACGGCGTTATAGCTGTGGGCGTCCTGAATAGTATCATGTCGCTTGTACAGATATTTACAGCAAAGCTCACTCATTATGATTATGTAGGCTGGAAGGGGGAAGATCATATCTTTCTGAATGCAGCCTCAGGACTTTCAGAGTCTCCTCTTTTTCTGGCAATGCTGCTGACGCTTTCACTTACTGCGGCTCTCATAGCTTTTATAAATTCTGACAGTAAAAAGAGCAGGATAATATATCTTGCTTCGGCTGCTCTGTTTTCATTCGTAATGATGTACACATATTCGCTTTTGGGTATATGCGGATTTGCTTTCGCGCTTATAGCAGCTGCTGTTGCGGCGTTCAGACAGAAAGCTCCAAAGCTACGTCTTGTGGCACTGCCTGTTACGGTTGCATTCGCAGGTCTTGCGGTGGGTCTTGTAAACGCCGGAGCTTTCGGAGTCAATGTCTCCTACGGACTGTACGATGGAAGGATAGCATGGTATGCTGACGGCTATATCAGGGCAGGCGCTTCCGGACCTGTTGATGAGTCCATTGTTGATATAGACGATACTTCGGCATACTACTGGTACACCATTGACAGGACGATGGATATCATAGGAGACAATAAGCTGGTGGGAACCGGCCCGGAGCAGCTCATATATCCTCAGCTCAGATCAGCCGCAGGCTATGAAGATGTTGTGGATATGCTCCGCCATACAAAGAACAGCATGGTATTCGACAAGGTCAACAACGAATACCTTTATACTGCGGCTACAAGAGGTATCCCTTCACTCATAGTGCTTATAATGATACTCTTGCCTGTGCTCATTTCAGGTGCGAAGGCTGTACGCAAAAAGAAGTATACAGAGGTAACGATGCTGTTCGCAATGACAGTGGGCGGTGTGCTCCTCTTCCTGATAGGCTGCAGCAGTATTGTTTACGCACCGGTATTCTGGACTGTGGCAGGAGCCTCATGTGCGGAATTTGAAAATGATACTGTACCGGCAGCTGGAAAGACTGAGGATAAAAGATCAGTGACCGAAAACGCCGAAGCTGCACAGACTGTGAAAAAGCCTGCAAATACTTCCAAAAAAACCGGAAACAAATCAAAGAAGGAAAAGTGATGAAATAACAGCCTGAGAGTCTGGCTCTCAGGCTGTTTTCAGCGTAATACAGAGAACTTTGATATTGTGGTAAGTACGAACTAACAAAAAAGTATTGATTTTTTACTCAGATATGTTAAAATGAAAATACGAGGAGCGCAGGCTCCCGAATAACACGGAGGTGTATGAAATATGGCATATATTATTTCTGATGATTGTGTAAGCTGCGGCGCTTGTGCAGCAGAGTGCCCTGTAGGCGCTATCTCTGAGGGCGACGGCAAGTACGTTATCGACGCAGACGCTTGCGTTGAGTGCGGTGCTTGTGCAGGTGTATGTCCTGTTGGAGCTCCCAACGCTGAGTAATCAAAAAAGGACGATAAGCAGTTCCGTGAGGAACTGCTTATTTTTTTACCTTTTAACCGCAGCAGCCTGAACGGACTACGAATGAATTGCAGTCTGTACATTCCGGCACAGTGGGATCGTCCTCGTGAGTTCCTACTGATATGCAGTCGAGAGTGCAGTAATGCTCTGATACCAGATTGTGTCTGCACTGGGAAACATCACATTTGATACTTTTGTTTTTCTTCTGTTCTTCCATGAGAAAATCTCCGTTCTGATTATTGGGTTCGTCCTGAACCAATGATAGTATGACCGTCTGCTTTCAGGATATACCGTACAATTGTGAACAAATTCAAAATTATCTGTTACAGCATGAAAACAAATATCGGGATATATTGACTTTTGAAAAAGTTTGTGATATTATTGTCATAAGGAGCGCAGAGCTCCGAGTGATATAATATTATGGAGGGAATTATAATGTTTGAAAACGAAAACAAAAATGTATTCAATAATACCCAGTTTGATAACCAGTTCTCAAACAGCTATGATACTGTTTCAGGCGTTGAGAATGTTACCAGAAAAGGCAGGGGGAAGAAGGCAGCTCTGATAGGGGGTATATCAGCAGTTGTTTTAGCAGGCGGTTCCGTAACCGCGTACGCAGCATCCGATACTGTAAAGAATCAGGTAAAGCTGCGTCTGAGCAAGCCCGAAAAGTATTATGCATGGGTAAATGAAAAGAATTCAAAGTCAATCGGTGAAAAAGTAAGCGACTATTACAAGAAGCGCCTTGAACAGTATGAACAGGGTCAGTCCATAGACGTTTCGTTGTCCTATGAGCCTTCACAGGCTGCAAAGAATTTTGCAACCAACAATTTCGGCGGTCAGGGAAGCGACGAATTTCAGCAGCTTTTTAATATCATTGATAATACCGACAAGTATGCGTTTACAGTCAGCGGAAAGACCAGAAAGGGCAGTGTGACTTCAAATGCAGGCTTTGAAATGGACGGAAAGCGCATTTTGAGTATTGACGTTGCGTCAGACGCAGATGCTATGGACTATTTCTTCCGTATCCCCGAGCTCAAGGAGCAGTGGCTATGTTTGGATCTTGATGAAGATGATTCTTCTTTGCGCGGTGTGAGCAGCAGTATATTAAATACATACAAGGCAGCTCTTGAGGATCCTTCTACATTCATAACTCCTGAGGAGATAGAGGAAGAGGTCAACAGATACGTTACTGTATGGAACGATTTCGTTGAAGAGGTAAAGGTCGAAAAGAGCGAGAGCCTTGA
>Ga0265298_10003730_pt1 | contig 19928 bp, 19 predicted proteins | sample AusTroGonzalo_MG_3_FD_193486 | JGI IMG/M metagenome (GOLD analysis project Ga0265298, IMG submission 193486) | Bovine rumen microbial communities from tropical cattle in Woodstock, Queensland, Australia - Gonzalo_01 | ecosystem: Host-associated > Mammals > Digestive system > Stomach > Rumen ... | reverse complement strand
TTTACAAGAGCATAGACATCTCCGCTGAAAGTCTTGGCGCTTGACTCGGTTCCGGTTGAAATGCCATAGACGCATTTAGCATTAGATGTTGTCTGCACCTGTCCGACAACGGCAGTTCGGTCGCTCAGCGACTGCACGAACGGATTGAGTGGATCCTCAAAGTTGCCGGCAGCGTAGAACGAATAATATTCGCTATTTACATTGGCCGTTACCGCTGTCCCCGGAAGCGTTTTCCCGTCCCAATCAGAAGAAGGCGGCACAATGCTTACACTCGCGGAATCGTCAAGGCGCATATCATCAAGCCACATTCCGTCGCTTGCGCCATTTGGAGCGGTTTGCTGGATGAAGGAGAAAAGCAAGGTGTGCGTTCCTTCAGGAATATCCGTCTTAACCACGATCCAGTCGCTCTGCGGCTCGACCATAGTCACAACGGCTTTTTCATCCACGAAGAAATTGCAGTGCGTGTATTGAGAGGCATATTGTGCAGGCACTGTAGACTTTGAATAGTGGAATTTGGACTTCACCCTGAACGAAAGTTGCTTGGGGCCTTCAACCTCGGCCTTGAGGAAAGTTTCACCGCGCATATTGCCGGTCAGTCCTCCGCGAATCACATGCTTGTCGCTTCCGGTCCAATCGGTGACGGAAGTATAAAGCCAAGGATGCGTTGAACTTGTGCGCCATGCAATAGAGGAATCGTTCGCAATTACCGGAGAATCCACCTTGAAGACTTTGAAAGATCGCACAGATGCCGCAACCCCATTTGTGACAGCCGAAACCGTCAAAGTGGTTGTATTGGTTATCGAGATGGGAGAGGAATAGGTATTAGAGTCGGGGGTAGGCGTTGAGCCGTCAGTTGTGTAGTAGATAGTTGCGCCGTCGATATTTGAAGAGAGCGAAACCGGAAGCGTTCCGGTGAAGATACGTCCATCAAGGATTTCGCGACTTTGGTCGTCAAACGCCAATACGTCATATTGACCGGGTTTGACCGGATTGCGCCAGTTTGCAACATATGTGCAGGTATGGCGCAAAACGCGGACATTGTCGTTTGTTGAAGTTCCAATTACAACCTCATGTTCGGGCGGGGTTATGTTAGGAGATGAGAAATATGGTGTTGGAGCATAGCGTCTACCGTCCGCTCCATCGTTGTAGCCCATAATCGTGTGATAGAGCCCATTCGTATAATCGGTGAAATGATATCCAGCCGAGAAATCGCACGACTGTGGCGTGCCCACGCCTTTATACCCACTTTCATTGCAAAAGTTCTCGTTATTCCAGTTGTAATTGCTATGCCCAGCACCAAGGCAATGCCCTACTTCATGAGTCATAGTGTATTCGTCGAAAGAAGAAGCGATATGGCAAGAAGCGAACGCATGATCCCACCAGTTCGCAATACTCGTCTCATTCGTGCTCATAAGAGCATAACTCACACCGCGTGTTCCTGATGACTTGCCAGTATCGATAAACACAACCGGCACATCCGCGCCACATGCTGCCTGCTCGGCACGGAGTCTCGCATATCCTCCCAAGCCATCAAGACTCTTACCCAAAGCCGATCCAACATCAGTATCAGTGTCATCCAGCACCGTTATTCCCGCCAGACGATAGCTATAGTCATCGCCTAATGTCGAGTTTTGAAGAACCATATTCATCCTTTGGACGGCAGCTTCAGCACAATCTTCAAGTTTGTCCCATTCACCTTGCGCTTCCGCCCAAGTCTTGGCGCCTTGATCAAACGCAACCAGCACGTCTACAATACATTTCTGCTCCGCCAACGGAAAAGATGACGAGGCGCCGAGAAGTTTTCTGGCGGCCACTCGAGAATCCGCTGACTTGTCCGATTCTTTGCTCGCGTCGGAAGAAGGCTCTTCACCGAGTCTTGCCGGCATAACGCCCAACGACCCTCCACAAGTTCCGCACTCGCCACCACTCTCGTGATGAGTGTCTCGCTCCGTGATTGTGGCGACGCCATCCTTGCAGCGGACGGTATACTGCCGCCTGTTCGTGAAGTCGTCCACGGAAATGCGGGCGGTCTTGTCCGTAACCTTGACTATGGCAGAGGCAGAGCCGTTCTCGTCTTTCGCGATCAAGCTCTGACCCGCTATGCCGGCGGGTGGCGCGGACACGATCTTGAGCGCAAAGTCCACATCGCCGAAAAGTTTGAGGTTCAGCGTGTCGCCGACCGCGACTGCGGGGACTGTCCCCACACTCGCCGCCATCTCGGCGCGCCGCAAAACGGGCGCTTCGGCATCAAGCGCACTGGCACCGGTGAAATCAAGGGTATATTCGGAAGCGCCTGCGCAAAGCGCGGCGAGGGCAGAGGACAGGAGAACAATGCGATGTAACATACTACACCCCTTTCGTTGTCCAGCATTATACCAAATCTAAACGAAAGGCGCGTGTCGGCAAAGTCTCTGCATACACCCCCGTTGACGGCGGGGATAAGTTTTGTTAAACTACCTCGCGTGAACAACAGAATGTACTTTAGCACTTGCTGGTGGTGGCGTTGCGGATTCGGTCCTGCAGCGTCGCTTGCGGCATAGTCGCAAGGTACAGCCAGCAAACATCCGGGCCGAATCTCAGATAAAGAGACTCGGCCCGAATTTTTTTAACCAACCAGCAGCAAAGGAAAAACGAAATGAATGAAGAAATGAACAGGATAGACGACGAAATCGCACGGCTCTTTAGCGAGCGCATGAAGCTCGCGGAGAATGGTGCGCTGGATCCCGCAGAGGAGCGCGCGGCGCTCGCGCGAGCTGCCGACATAGTCGGTCCGCCGCTGGAGCGCGACATGAAGATACTTTTCACGACAATGTTCGGCATGGCAAAGGCGAAGCGGAGGGCTGCCAGATGCGGGGAGGCCCCTCTGGTCGAGGCGATTCGCAAGGCCGCTTCGTCCGGGCGCGAATTCCCTACCAAGGCCGTCGTAGCCTGTCCAGGAACTGAAGGATCGTACGCGCAAATCGCGACCTCGGAGATGTTCGAGATTCCGACCATACTGTTCTTCTCCGGGTTCGAAAGCGTATTCGAGGCCGTCGAGAAAGGACTTTGCCCCTACGGCATTCTCCCGATAGAGAATTCCGCCGCCGGCTCTGTCGCCCAGGTATACGATCTCATGGTCAAACATCGTTTTCACATCGTGAGGTCAGTGAGGACCAAGATAGATCATGTGCTTCTCGGGCGGCGCGGCACAAGGCTGGAGGATGTCCGCGAGGTCGCAAGCCATCCGCATGCGCTTACGCAATGCGGAGAATTCCTTAAGGCGCACCCCAAGATGAAGCCAGTGCCTGGAGCCAACACAGCGGTTGTGGCGAAGGAGCTCGCGTCGAGCGGCACGACCGATCGCGCAGTGATCGCATCGCGTGCATGCGCAGAGCTTTACGGGCTCGACATCCTGGCCGAGGGCATAGCAGACGCCGCCTACAACTATACGCGGTTCATATGCATTTCGCGGCAGATGGAGATAACGAAGGATGCCTCCAAGTTCGGCATAATGCTGAGCCTGCCGCATAAACCGGGGTCGCTGAGCGGCATAATCGCCAAATTTGCAGCCGTTGGCGTAAATCTGACGAAATTGGAGTCGCGCCCGATACCGGGGATGGACTTCGAATTCCGCTTCACCTTTGAATTCGAATCCACCCCGACTAATCCGGATGTGCTCGCGCTGCTGTCCGAGCTCTCGCAAGATCCCGAGATAGAGCATTTCACATTCCTCGGCGCATATGCGTAAAAACAACGGCATTCGCCCCCCAGCGCGCCCTGCCAGCGCGTCGATTTTCATTCCTGCGGAAAATTTGATATAATGAACGACAAAAGCAAAGAAAAACACTAAACAACAGAAAAACAGGAGGTCAACAATGGAACTCAAAGGATCGAAAACAGAGCAAAACCTCTGGACGGCATTTGCCGGCGAATCTCAGGCCCGCAACAAGTACGACTACTTCGCCTCCCGCGCGAAGAAGGACGGCTATGAGCAGATTGCCGCGATATTCCAGGAGACTGCGCTCAACGAAAAAGAGCATGCGAAGCTCTGGTTCAAGGAGCTCGGCGGAATCGGCGACACACCCGCCAACCTTCTTGCCGCCGCCGCAGGCGAGCATGAGGAGTGGACCGACATGTACAAGCGCTTCTCCGAAGAGGCTAAGGCCGAAGGCTTCACCAGGCTCGCATTCCTATTCGCCAAGGTCGCCGAGATCGAGGCCCACCACGAAGAGCGCTACCGCAAGCTCGCCAAAAACATCGAAACCGGCGAAGTCTGGGTCAGGATCGGCAAGAACCGCTGGCAGTGCCGCAACTGCGGTGCGATAATCGAGGGCGAAAAGGCTCCAGAGGTCTGCCCGGTCTGCGCGCACCCCAAGGCCTACTTCCAGGTCGAGCCCGAGAACTACTGAAAGGCGTCGGCGGGCCTCTAGATCACGTACCAGAGGACGCAGAAGAAGTGGCAGATCGTTCCCGCAAGGACGAAGATGTGCCACACCATATGCGAATACGGAAGCGACTTCCAGAGATAGAAGATGCATCCGAGCGTGTAGAGGCCCCCGCCGACCGAAAGCCACATCGTCCCAAGCCCCTTAAGGGACCTGACGAGCGGCACTATCGCGCATACCGCGACCCAGCCCATTATGACGTATGCGCTGGTCGAAAGATAGCGATAGCGCCCCGTCGTGCGAAGCTTGAAGAAGATCCCCAAAAGCGCCGCGCCCCACTCGATTCCGAAAATGGACCAGGCGAGACCGGGATGCTCCGGCCTTAAGGTAACCAGGCAGAAAGGCGTATACGTACCGGCGATCAGAAAGTATATCGCCATATGATCCATGACGTGCAGCACCCTTTTCGCCGGCAGGTACGTGACTGTGTGGTAGGCGGACGACACGGCATACAGCAGTATCATCGAAAAGCCGAAGATCGACGCGCTCGTCACCTTCCAGCCGACATCGACGCCGCTCTCCACCCCTTGCCATACAAGAAGCGCCAGCATCGCCGCGCCAAGGTGGGATCCGACGACATGCGTAACCGCGTTCGCGATTTCCTCTCCGCTCGTGTACTTGCCAGGCGAGCGCTTCATGACACAACACCCTTCTTCATGTATTTCGCGGCGACCTTCCTGAACGCCCTCACATCCGCCGCGATATGGCGCATCGTATATACGGGGTGGGTCCAGAACGCAATCGTGGCGCGAGCCATCGCGCGCGCGTTCGGACAATCGACGCGGGAATAGTCCACGCTAGAGCTCGCGGGATCGTCGAAAGGATAGTTCGCACGCCCGAATCCGCGGCGCTTCTGATATGCCTCCTCGCCGTACATCTCAGGCCAGAAGATCGCGTACGCCTGGGCCCCTTCCGCCTGGACCTCGGAGACGAACTTCGACACAGGCACGGTCAGGAGATCCTCCCTCAGGACAAACGGCGCGAGCCACCAGCTGTTGACGCGCCTCGGCGTATCGACCGGGCAAAACCTCACAAGGGGATGTCCCTTGAGCGCCTCGACAAGCGCACGGCCTAGCGCCCTGCGCCGCGGCAGGTTCCAGCTGTCATAGCGCCGAAGCTCGCCAAGGCCTATCGCGCTCTGTATCTCCGTCATGCGGCAGTTGTAGCCGACGCGGCGGTGCACATACGGGCGCGACTCGGTCGACCTGTGAGCTGAAAGCTTCGCCTTAACGTCGCTTCCGTGGTCGCGCAAGGATCTCAGCTCCCACGCAAGCCCGTCATCGTTGCAGCACACCATTCCCCCTTCTCCGCCTGTCGTGATCTGCTTCGACTGACAGAAGGAGAAGCATCCTACATCGCCTATCGTACCCGCCTTGCGGCCCCTGTACTCGCCGCCTATGCACTGCGCACAGTCCTCTACGACAAAGAGCCCATGGCGGCGGGCGATCTTCATTATTGGCCCCATGTCGGCGACCATGCCGTAGAGATGCACCACGACGATGGCCTTCGTCCGCGGCGTTATAAGGGGCTCTATCCTTTTCGGGTCGATGAGATGGTCGTCGCCTACGTCGCAAAACACCGGCATCGCCCCGGCGATCAGCGCACAGAACGAAGAGGCTATGAATGAATACGAAGTGCAGATAACCTCGTCGCCGGCGCCGACCCCAAGGGCCGTGAGCGCGAGGTGGAGCGCCGCGGTGCCGTTGGTCACGGAGACGGCGTTTCCGACGCCAAGCCACTTCGCCCAGGACTCCTCGAAAGCGCGTCCCTCGGGACCGGTCCAGTAGTTGACCTTTCCGGAACGCAGGATTTCGACAATCCTGCCTTCAGTCTTCCGGTCGAACTGCGGCCACGGGGGGAACCTGAGCTTCACCTTACGAGGCCCCTGAAGTATGCGATGGTCTTCGCGAGCCCGTCCTTGAGCGGGACCTTAGGTTCCCAGCCAAGAAGCTCCTTCGCCAGGGTTATGTCGGGCTTGCGGCGCTTGGGGTCGTCCGCCGGGATGGGCCGGTAGACGATCTTCGAGCCTGATTCCGGAATCTGCCTCAGAGTCTCCTCGGCGAGCTCGCGTATCGTGTATTCGCCCGGGTTGCCGACGTTGATCACAGGCGCACCCAGCCCGTGCCTGACGCAGAACTCGTCAACGGCATCGCGCGGCAGATCCATATACCGGCGCATCGCCTCGACAAGATCGTCGCAGTACTGGAAGCTGCGCGTCTGCTCGCCATCGCCGAACAGCGTCATGTCTTCGTTCGCAAGGGCCTGCATGATGAAGTTCGAGATGACGCGTCCGTCCTTCGGGTGCATGTTCGGTCCGTATGTGTTGAATATCCGGACCATCCTCGCATCTACCCCGTACTCGCGCCTGTAGTCCGCCGCAAGAGTCTCGGCGCAGCGCTTCCCTTCGTCGTAGCAGCTTCTTACGCCGATCGTATTGACATTGCCCCAATAGCTCTCGACCTGCGGGTGGACAAGAGGATCTCCGTAGACCTCGCTCGTCGAGGTATGCAGAAGCCGCGCCTTGGTCTTGAGGGCGAGGTCGAGCATGTTCATGATGCCGAGCACGCTCGACTTCAGCGTCTCCACGGGATTGTGCTGGTAGTGTATGGGGCTCGCCGGGCACGCAAGATTGTATATCTCGTCAAACTGACCCCAGAACGGTTGCGTTACGTCGTGGAGGACAAACGAGAACCGCTTGTTCCCTATCAGGTTCAGGATGTTGTCCTTCGTCCCGGTGAACAGGTTGTCCAGGGCGGTTACCTCATAGCCGTCTTCCAGAAGCCGGCGGCAGAGATGGCTTCCAAGGAAGCCTGCGGCTCCAGTAACCAGCGCTTTTTTCGGTAGTTTCAGCTCCATGCGGTGGTTCCCTTGCTAGATATGCTCCTCGAATCCGCGGAACTTCACATTAAGCTCGTGAAGCGGCTTGAGCAGGGTGCCGAGCGGCAGGCCCTCGGTCATCTTGGCGAATGCGTTGACGTCCTTGGGGAAGCACTTTCCGCCGTAGCCGAACTTGCCGTCCGGTCCGGGCACGAACGTATGGGTGTCGTTGATGTATCCCGAAAGCAGCATGCCCGCGTGCACTCGCGCCCAGTCGGCACCCATCCTGCGGCAATAGTCGTAGACTGCGTTGAAGTAGGTGACCTTGTACGCCCCGAAGACATTGTGGCAGTACTTGGTGATCTCCGCCTCGAGGGGGGTCATTGTCGTGAAGGTCTTGCCCTTGAAGATGCTGCAAAGAAGTTCGATCGCCCCCGTGAAGACCATTGGCTGGCGCTTGAAGTCCTCGATGTGCGTACGCTCGGTGAGGAACTCGGGCATGTAGCACACCTGGTGACCTGTCTCCCTGGACAGCATGTCGCTCGTACCGGGGAGAATCGTCGTCCTGACGAAGACCGGCACGTCCGGGAGCTTCCGGATAAGCTCCTTCATCAGGGTAAGATCCTGCGTGCCGTCATCCTCGGTAGGCACATGTATCTGCAGAAAGGCAATGTCAATCTTCGAGAGATCGTCGTTGTACCCTTTGGGCGGATCGCTTATGAACAGGGCGCAATCCTTGTTGTTGGCCTCTATCCAGGCCTTCAGGGCCCCGCCTACGAACCCGCACCCTATTATTCCGACGTTTATCATTTCATGCTTCCTTTGCGTTAGATCTACATGCCGCGCTCCATGTCGCGGCGCATCGCCTTCTTCTTGAGAGCGTCACGCTTGTCGTGCATCGCCTTTCCGCGGCAGACGCCGATGGCGACCTTTATCCGCCCGCCTTTGAGATACACCTTTAGTGGCACCAGCGTAAGCCCCTTCGCTTCCGTCTTGAGCCGGAGGTTCAAGACCTCCTTGGCATGCACCAGAAGCTTTCGCATGCTCTTGGGCTCGTGGTTGAACCTGTTGCCGAACTTGTAGGCGGCGATATCCGCCCCCACCAGCCAAAGCTCATCCTTCAGAACGGCCGCATACGACCCGGCGAGGGATATCTCGCCGTGACGGACCGACTTCACCTCGGTTCCAGTCAAGACGATACCGCACTCGATAGTGTCGAGTACGGTATAGTCGTGCCGCGCCTTTCTGTTTTCCGCGAAGACCGGATTGAACTTGCTGTCGGCCACCGGACCTGCCCTCCGTGGTTTCAGCGAAGGAGGATCAATCCCCGAAGAGGGAATTGACGTTCATGTGCTTCATGTTCCACTTCGTCTTCGCGTCCTCGGCCTTGGCGATCGCGTCAAAGTCAATCTCCGCGATGAGCTTGCCCTCGGCGACCTCCCTGAGCGCGATATCGCACTTGTCCTCGTCGAGAGACTCGGGCCTGACCAGGGGCTTGGCGCCGTTGATGAGCTCGCGCTCGCGCTTGGAAATGAGGTTTACCAAGACGGGCGTCGAGGGTATCTTTTCGTGGGCCTTCTTCAAAAGTTCGCTGTTCATCTGTGCTTCCTTCTCCAGTTGGAAGGATATATTATATCAAATTATTTGACTTCGCGGTAGGTAGCCAGCGCCTTTTCGTATGCGGGCGAGCCGAAGAAGCCGCACGCCTTGAACTCCGGGCAGAATCCGCGGTATACGCACTCCGGAACGCAGCATGCGGCGACCTCGGGCTCCTTCTCGGCTATCGCGTCGACGACGGCGCGCCAGGCGGCCCTTGTCTCGGGGCTAGCCTGTCCGCAAAGGCGCCGCCGCGATATGAACATCACGGCCTGCGCGTTCGCGAAGCACTCGTGCATGACGGGCGCGTCCTGGCGGTTGGCGTCCCTCACGACCCCGGTGCGGTCCGAGCGCTGGGTGGAGACGAAATGCTCTATGCCGAACTTGTGGCGGACAAAGTGGACCGAGACCCAGTAGGGAAGATCAACCCACTTCCAGTTGAAGCAGAGCTTCCTCACAGGGGAATGCTCGGCGAGCAGTATGCGCTTCTTCCACTTCGAGCTCGGCTCTTTGGTGCCTTCGTCGAGACGGATCGTGGTGCGCGCCGCGTCGGCGACCTCGCGCCACGTTCCCTTTACCTTGAGAAATTTGATTTTCATCGCAGGACTGCAGATTGCGCCTCACGGCCAGGTGACGACCTTGACCGAAGGAACAGCTCCGGCGGCAGGCTTCCTCACAAACACCATGGAGTTGCCGGGCTTCAGGTCGACCTTGACGGCGGACACTCCGTCGGCCTTGACCTCAAGCACGCCATCCTCAGGCCGCGGCACACGCGCGAGATACACCGTCTTGGGGAGCGTAGACCAGCACCTCAAGTCTGCGCCGCGCTTCGCCGCGCTGTAGGCGGCGACGGCGTACTGGGACGCGACGAGAATGTTATGGGCCATTCCGCTCGAGTTGTCGGCGGCGATGCCAAGCGCAACCTGCACGCCGACATCGACGACCGTTCTGGTTATCTCGCGCTTGATCGCGCCGCGCATATACACGTCGTACTCTATCTTGCACAATGCGTCAACGCTCGCGAGCGTCTGGAGCTCCTGGCCGTTCGCCGACCACGATGAGGCCGCCGCGGGACGCTCGATAAGGCGAGGAAGGCACAGACCTGCGTACTTCACGTATCTGCCCGCATACGGGATCAGGAGGAGCGGCAGGTCGATGCGCTGCTGCTCGCGCTCGGGGCAGAGGCCGTCCTCCACATACACCCAAACCTGGTTCCTGGGCTTCCAACCCTTGTCGCAGGACGAGAAATCCTTAGACACGAATGCATTCCCGGGCCTCAGGGACCTGGCGTCGCTAAGATATCCGCGCCCGTCGCCGTCGCCATTGAGCCAGCGGAAGATTCCGCATACGTGGGCTGCGTACGGGTTCTGGTAATCGGCCGGCTTCAGTTCGTCCAGGACGCCTGACGTGAAGATGTCGAACATGAAATACTCCTTTATGGTATTTCCGAACGACCCGTCCTTCATTGCGTTCTGCACGGCAATGTTGCTCTGGCCCTCGTCCTTTGCGCCATTGCCCTTGTCCTTGGCATACTCGGCGGACTCCTTGTCAAGACGCTCGTCAGCCGCCGCAAGATCCTTGCGACGCTCCCAAAGCCAGTTCTCCTGATGCTGGGCGGCACGGTTCAGCTCCGTGCGGGCCGCGTTGAAGTCGCTGCGGGAGCCATAGCCGATCGCCTTGTACAGACAGGTGAATATACGGTCCTGTCCGCCGCCGTCATACGGGAAGTACCTGTCGTTGAGCATCATCGCGTACGCCGTGCTGGTCGCCTGGCTGAACACCGAGGTGTTGTCGTTTTCGATCATTATGTCCTCGGCGGCATCGAAGTTGTCAAGCGCCAGATCCGTATCGCCGGCGAGGTCGTAGGCCGAGGCCGCCATGAGCCGCCACATCAGCCTGTCGCCTCCGTCTTCGGCCGCAAGCTCCGCAGGCTCCTTCGCGGCGGCTGCATAGTTGCCGCCGGATATGTTTGCGCGGTAGTCGACAATAACGTCGTTGACGGTCCTGCAGCCCGCGATCGCGAACGCCGCAAAAAGCGCAAAGAGCGCCCGATTGAAAGCCTTCATGTCAGAATCCCAGGCTTATGCCTTGACGTCTGGCGGGCGCCGGTGGAGGAGGCGGGGGCGTCGCTTCCGCCTCTGCCGCCGCAGCCGCCTGCAGGCGCGCCTGTCTCGCGGCAAAGCCTGCGGGGTCCAGACGCGACTGGATGATTGACGCCATGTTGGCGGCGGCCCATTCTGCCGAGCCGGACGTGAACGTCTCGACCGTGCCGTAGAAATACTGCGAATCGACGCGGACCACATCGGAGGCGATTATCTCCGTCGTGGGCGCGTGCACGCAACGGAAGCGTATCTCGGCGAACTGGGCCGACGCCGGCGGAAGCGGAAGACCGGTCACGTAGTCGGTGCCGGGAGACGCCACATCGGAAAACATCACATCCGCCACAATCAGATAGTCCGTGGCCAGCTTGTTGGAAAGCCTGCATACATCTTTCGGGTTGGCGTTGGGATCGCTCACGATGCGATTGAGCTCGCGGTCGATCTCGGGGCCAAACGAACGGTCAAGCGTCCTGAAGCTGCCCGTATTGACAAGCTGGATGCTCATGTGGTCGACGAGCACGTCAATCCAGTCTCTCGCGCCGATCGTGTTCCCCCACACGCTTACGGTGCGGGACTTCGTTATGAACGGCGCGACCGCGACGCGAGGCTTCTTGACGGGAACGGGCCTGGCCGGCGCCGCAGACGGCCCCGCGACAGGGGCGGACGCGACAGGCGCCTCCGGCAAGGGGGCCGACGCCCCTTCACCGTCGTCGTAGAACCTCAACACGTCCTTCTTCTTGGCCTTGCCTGAGACGAGGCACGCCTCGGAGGTGTTCTTGCCTACGTCAGTCACCCTGCAAACGCCCGCCAGCTTCTCCTTGTAGACCTCCTCGCCGGTATCTTCGTCAATGATCGCCTTGCGGTGGCGAACCTCGTACTGCTCGCCGACCTCAAGGAAGTCGGCCCCGTAGCTGAGCGTAAGCTCGCCGTCATCCTCGTCCACATCCATCACATACATAGGATAGTCGCGCATGAGGATCGAAAGGGCGACTCGCTTGACGACATGCACAAGCATGTCTTTCGGAGTCTGGCAGTAGGCCGCGACCCTGAGCGTGTCGGCCTCGTACGGCTGCTGCGTCCTCAGGTCGTTGGCACGGATCGATACGGTTGCGATGTACTCGGTCCTGGATTCCCCGGCTATGGAACGGGTCTTCCCGCTTTTCACGAGCTGCACGATCTCGCCGCTCATGGCATAGCCGGCGGGGACGAGATCGGCCTTTCCGCCAAAACCCTCCTCGCGGGCGGCGGTGTCGTACATGTCACGGTCAAGGCATTTGTACTTCTTGGCCTGGACGAGCTTCGTCAGAAGCAGCTTGTCTATACCCTCGAACGCGACGCGGTCTACGCCGGTCTGGTACTTGATCGGGTCGAGCACGAGCCACTTGACGGGCTTCGGCGCGGCCGTGAGCGACAAAGACGCAAGCGCCGCCATCGCGGCAATCATGATGCGGCGCTTCATCAGTCCTCCTCTTCTTCCTCGGCAACAGGCTTCTTGAACACGATCTTGACTGTCTTGTCGCTGTCCGTATCGTCAAGCTCGACTATCTTGCTGACCTTCTTGCAGCCGTCAAGCGTGGCGACGACGGCATGCTCGATCTTGAGCACGCGAACTGCATCTTCCGCGTCAACCGTCTTGCCGTCGACCTTGACGGTCGCATCGTCGGCATCCATTCCGGACGGGGCCTTGATCTTGAACGAGAGCTTGCATGTGAAGAAGTCCAGAAGCTTGTCGGCGATCTGGCTGCAGGCGATTTCCACAAGCTTGCGCTGAGGATCGGCCTGCTCGGACTTGACGATGTTGTTCACGGTCGTGGTCCATTCGCTCGTTCCCTTGAACGCAAAGAGCACATTGCCCTGGAGATCACGCACCTTGCCCACATATGGCTGGGTGAAGACCGTCTTCTTCACCTTCGTCCCCTTTGCGTTCACCGTGATCGTGCGGGACTCCTCCTCACGGTCGCCCATGGCGGCGGTAAGTATGCACGTGGCTCCGGCAAGGACCGAAGAGTTGTCGCCGTTCAAACCCTGCTCGATAAGGCTCATGTCGGCGTTGGAACGGTCGACCACCTGTATGAGGGAGCCCTTCTCGGAAAGCGCCGCCTGCAGATAGTCCTTGGCGAGCGGAACGTACCTCTGGGAAGGCTCGGTAAGGGCCTTCATGCGCAACTCCTGTAGCATGCGCCTGTTGCGGAGGTTTTCCTCCTGCACGGCATTGGTCTCACGGATGAACTCCACCTTGCGCGTATGCCAGTTGAAGCGGACTATGTCCCTGGCAAGATCGGGAGCCTCAACCTTCTCGGCCTGGCTGAGCGTGGGGGGCGTGGCGATGTTCTGCTGCTCCGGGACCGTCTCGCCAAGCCACTTCTCCACCTGGGTCATGGACTCTATCGTGCCGAAGCTCGCTATCATGAGACGGACCTTCTTGGGGCCCGCCTTCGCGACAGCCTCCTGGGCCTCGGTGAGTTCCTCGGCCGCCAAAACGCCCCCGGCCACGAACGCCGCGCAGGCAACTGCTGCAAATTTTCCGAACGACTTCATCTCAACACTCCTTTTGATTGCTTTCCCGTGAAATTATTTCATTACGTTCTTCTTGTCGACAGCCTTCTGGATCGGCACGCGCTTCTGCCAGAAGTCGAGACCGGTCGCGACATCCGTCAGCTTTATGAGAAGAGAGGTCTCCTTGTAGAAGTTGCCGTTGTCACGGCGTACGTTCTGCTCGCGAAGCTTGCCCGTCATTATGAACTCGGGTCGTGTCGCAGCGTATCCGGTCTGCGCAGCGAACTCCTCGTTGTAGACGATGAAGCTTCCGCCAGGGCCATCCCAGCCCATGAGCGCCTCCTCAAACATCATCTTGAGCGAATCGGCAAGGTAGCCTGCCTGGGATCCGCGAGCTGTCGTATCCACCGTGAACGGCTTTACGTTCACAATACGGCGGGCATCCTGCCTGGCGTAGCGCATCGAGGCGGCATTTATGCCTTCCACGGCCTTGTCCACGACAATCCTGAGGTCCGCCTCGGCAAAGCCGGAAGTGACCTCGGTATCCTCGCCATCGACTATGCGGCGCGTCTGCTCGGTGGCACAACCGGCCATCGCCATGGCCGAAAGCACGATCACCGACAACTTTACAGTATTCATTTGTGTTATTCCTTTCCTTGATTTTGTCTTTTCAGAATCCTACGTTTATGATCGGGAAGCATTTGAGGCCCGATCCGTTGAAATTCAATATGCCGATCTGCAGGCCATGCAGATCGTCGGTCACGTTGACAAGGGCGATCTGAAGGCCATAGGCTGCATTGGCTATGTTCACCGCGCCAACCTGAATCCCTCCCATCGTCCCACCCACCGAATTGCCGAGGAAGTTGGCCGATATCCCTCCAAAGTCTCGCGATGACACGGAAAACAACCCGGCGTCAAGACCGTATGTATCGACATAGGCCCCCCAGCCGAAGTCAAACCTCAATCCGTACACGGAGCTTTCGGCGTTCGGCAGCGACCATGGCAGAAACGTAGCGCCAAGCGCCATGTCGTACGACTGCCAGCCGTACGCATTGTTGCCGCCTCGCTCGACAAACGTCACATCGCGTTTGTTTGCGCCTGTCGCAAGATCGTTCGCGATCCCCTGGCCAGCCTCGAAGCCGGCAGCCGTCGAGACCAGGACCAGCGAGAGCGAGGACGCCATCGCCATCACTTTCATTTTTGTGCTCATTGTTCCAACCTCCTTCAATCAATGCCCTTACCGGGCCCTGCGTACGTAAAAGCGCATGTCAACCGCGTTGGAGGTCGGCGCAGTTCCCTTAAGGGCGCAAACCTCGTATGGCTGCAGCATCTTGGCCTTCCAGGAAGAAACGACGGAGTCGATCGATATTCCGTCGGGGTCGAGCCAGTCGATTTTCCATTCGACGGCGAGCTCGCTGGAGGCGTTGTTCACCACGTTGGCCTGGAACGTATAGCACTCGCTCGTCCCCTTCGCGCAGCGCACATCGGTTACGTAGACCCTGGTGCCCAGATCTGGGGCGATGGTGATGCGCCTGTCCATAGGGGGAACATTTGTCGCAACGCACCCTGCAAGTGCGATGGCGGCAACCAGCGAAAGAAACAGCTTTTGCATGATGGCAAAGTCCTTTGTTGGAATATGGTTTTGCTGTTAGTCTACCATACACCCCGCCAAGTGTCAAACGCCGATGCGTCCAAAGGGGCGCATCGGCGTCGGTTCCGGCATGCTGATCGCTCGCGCGCCTCAGCGGATGACGAAGTTCACCATTCGCTTCGGAACGGCGATCACCTTGACGATCGTCTTGCCTTCGAGGAACTTGGCGACGTCAGGACACGCCTTCGCGGCAGACTCCATCTCGGCGGCGGTCGCCGACACGGAGACCTTTATGCGGCCCCTGAGCTTGCCGAGAACCTGGACGGGGATCTCCACCTCGTCCTCGACCAGCGCCGCAGGGTCGTAGGCCGGCCAGGGCTCGTATGCGAGCGACTTGTCGTGGCCGAGGAACTCCCAAAGCTCTTCGCCGAGGTGCGGCGCGAACGGAGCAAGGCAGAGAACGAATGTCTCCAGAAATTCCTTGGGCAGGGGTGCGGGACCGCCAGAGGCCCCGTCCGTTCCTTTCGAATGGCCCTCGGCCTCGTTTACGAACACCATCATCGCGGAGATTGCGGTGTTGAACGCCATGGCCTCGAGGTCGTCACCGACCTTCTTGACCATCGCCGCCAGGCTCTTCGCCTCGGCCTTGGTCATCGGACGGTCGGCGACTGGAGTCTCGGTCACGAGCCTGTTTGCGCGCTTCAGGAAGCGGAACACGCCCTCGACGCCCTTAGTGGACCACGGCTTCACGGCCTGCAGCGGCCCCATGAACATCTCGTAGAGCCTCAGCGAGTCGGCGCCGAAATCGCGGATGACGTCATCAGGGTTGACCACGTTCTTGAGCGACTTGGACATCTTGGCCGGGAACTCGGTGAGCTCCTCCATCTCGCCGCCTTCCTCCGCGCCGTAAGGCTTGCCCTCGCGCCACTCGATCCTGTCCATCGGGATCAGCACTCCGCGCTTCGTCTTGTAGGCGAGGCCGAGGATCATTCCCTGGTTGACGAGACGCTGGAAAGGCTCCGGCGTCGGCACGTAGCCGAGGTCGAAGAGAACCTTGTGCCAGAAGCGCGCGTAGAGGAGGTGAAGGACGGCGTGCTCCGCGCCGCCGACGTAAAGGTCAACGGGGAGCCACTTCTTCAGCAGCTCGGGGTCGGCAAAGCACTTGTCGTTCAGTGGGTCGATGTACCTCAGGTAGTACCAGCAGCTGCCTGCCCACTGGGGCATCGTGTTCGTCTCGCGCACGCCCTTCCTTCCGGAGGCGTCCGTGACGTTCACCCAGTCCGACGCCTTGGCGAGCGGAGGCTCGCCCGTACCGGTGGGCTTGTAGTCCTCGAGCTCCGGCAGCGTAAGGGGAAGATCCTCTTCGGGGACAAGCGACTGCGTGCCGTCCTCCCAGTGGATCACGGGGAACGGCTCGCCCCAATAGCGCTGGCGCGAGAAGAGCCAGTCGCGAAGCTTGTACTGGGTCTTGGCCTTGCCTACGCCCTTCGCCTCAAGCCACTCGATCATCTTGACGCGGGCGTCGTCGACGGAAAGCCCGTTCAGGAAGCCCGAGTTCACCATCACGCCAGTCGCGATGTCGGTGAATGCGGAATCGCCGGTGTATGGCTCGCGCAGAGTCGCAGAGGCGCGGAGAGATTCTTCGGACTCGAAACCACTCCTCTGCGTCTCCGCGTCTACGCGCGAGGGGTCTTTTTGCGCGACCACCTGGTAGATCGGGAGGTTGAACACCTTTGCGAAATCGAAGTCGCGCTCGTCGTGCGCGGGAACGGCCATGATCGCGCCCGTTCCGTAGCTCGCGAGAACGTAGTCGGATATGAAGATCGGAATGCTCTCGCCGTTTACGGGATTCACTCCCTCGACGCCGTCGAGACGCACGCCCGTCTTCTCCTTGTTGAGCTCGGTGCGTTCGAGATCGCTCTTGGACGCGGCCTTGCGCTGATACTCCTTTACGGCATCGACATTCTTGATGGAGCCGTCCCCGAGCCACTTCTCGACAAGCTTGTGCTCGGGGGAAAGCACCATGTACGTCGCGCCGAAAAGCGTATCGCAACGGGTGGTGTAGACGGTGATCTTCTCAGTTGAAAGGTTGAAAGGTTGAAAGGTTGAAAGGTCGCTATTCAACTTTTCAACTTCGGAACTTTTCAACTTTTCAACACCAAAGTCAACCAGAGCGCCGGTGGACTTGCCGATCCAGTTGCGCTGCATCTCCTTGATGCCTTCGGGCCAGTCGAGGGTGTCAAGATCCTTGAGAAGGCGCTCCGCGTACTCGGTGATCTTGAGCATCCACTGGCGCATTGGCTTGCGGATGACCGGATGGTTGCCGCGCTCGGAGCGTCCGTCTATGACCTCTTCGTTGGCAAGCACCGTACCGAGAGCCGGGCACCAGTTCACGGGGACCTCGGCCACATAGGCGAGCCCCTTCCTGTAAAGCTGCTCGAATATCCACTGGGTCCACCTGTAGTACTTCGGATCGGTGGTGTTCACCTCGCGGTCCCAGTCGTAGCTGAAGCCGAGGGCGCGAATCTGCTCGCGGAAGCGGTCGACGTTCTTCTTCGTCGTCACGGCGGGATGGGTGCCCGTCTCTACGGCATACTGCTCGGCAGGAAGGCCGAACGCATCCCATCCCATCGGATGCAGGACGTTGAAGCCCTTCATCCTCTTGTAGCGGCAGAGGATGTCCGTCGCGGTGTAGCCTTCGGGGTGGCCGACATGGAGCCCGGCGCCCGAAGGATAAGGGAACATGTCGAGGCAGTAGAACTTCTCGCCCGGTGCGGACGAGTCGGTCTTGAATGTCTTGTTCTCCAGCCAGCGCTTCTGCCACTTCCTCTCGATGGCGGAGAAATTGTATTCGCTCATTTATTTTTGCTTCTGGTCTTCTGCGTGTTCGGCGATCGAACGGGCGATAAGGCCCGAAACGTCGTTTGTCGCCGCCGCAACGCCGGCCTTGACGGCGTAGTAGATTGCCTTGTGCGTCGAGCTGCCGTGGGTTATTATCACAGCGCCGGGAACGCCAAGCAGGGGAGCCCCGCCGTAGACCTCGGGATCCATCTGGCTCTTGAGCGCGCGGAACGCCCCCTTGAGGAGAAGCGCGCCGAATATGCGGAGAGGCCCCTTGAAGCACTCGCGCTTCAGCCAGTAGCCGATCGCGCGCGCTATGGACTCGGTGGTCTTGAGCACGACGTTGCCGACGAATCCGTCGCAGACTGCGACATCGAGCTGGCCCTTGAAGAGGTCGTGGCCTTCGATGTTGCCGACGAAGTTCAGGTCCTTCGCAGCCTTGAGCTGCGGGAAGGTCTCCTTCGTCATCTCGTTGCCCTTGCAATCCTCGGTTCCGATGGAGATGAGTCCGACCGCAGGCGTCGTGCGGCCGAGAACGGCGCGCGAATAGGCGTTGCCCATCAGGGCGAACTGCACAAGCCAGTCGGGGTGGCAGTCCATGTTCGCGCCCGCGTCAAGCAGGAGAAGCGGACGGCTGGGGATTCGCGTCGGGAGAATCGCCGCGATCGCAGGACGCTTCACGCCAGGTATGCGACCAAGGTTCAGGATGGCGCTGGTGGCGACCGCACCGGAGTTGCCGGCCGAAACGAAAGCATCGGCACGGCCCTCCTTGACGAGCCGCATTGCGACATTGATGGAACAGTCCTTCTTCTTCCTTACCGCGTCGACGGGGGTTTCATCCATCTCAGCGACGTCCGGAGCGTGTACGATCTCCAGCGAACCGTTCTCGATCGCGCGCTGCGCCAGAGGCTTGAGATCCTTGGGGAGCTTCTCGAGCTCGGCCTGGATGGGCGCAAGCTGCCCGACGAGCAGTATCTTTACGTCGGGTATTCTGGCGGCGGACTCAACGGCGCCGACAACAATCTCTCCAGGGGCGTTGTCGCCCCCCATCGCATCAAGTGCAATACGTGTCATTGGCTTCTCCTCGCCTAGACGCGCGAAACGCCTGGTCACTATTGCCTATTCTGCCGAAACAGACACAACCTTGCGGCCACGATAGGTGCCGCACTTCGGGCACGCGCGGTGGGCCCTTACGGCCGCTCCGCACGCGGGGCACGTGGAGACTTCAGCGAGAATCGGCTTCTCGAGGGACGCCACGCGCTGGCGCTTGCGCATCTTGGACACTCTGTTCTTAGGACTTGCCATGTTTTCTTCTCCTTCAGCTTTCTTCTGTCAACCATTCACCTTCAGCCCGTCCAGCGCGGCCCAGCGGTCGTCATCCGGCGGCAACGCCGCCTTCTGCTCGATTCCGGGACATGCCTCATCGCAGACAGGGTATGTCGGTAAGGTGAGTATTATACTCTCTCTTGCGTCTGCCGTCAAATCGGCCTCCTGCTGGTTTTCGGCGACCTCGACCGAAACGGTGAAGTCATCCACCTTTACGGTAGTGTCGAAATCGCGTCCGCAGCGGCTGCATACGAGATCGAAATCCTGCTCCAGGCGCCCCCTTACCAGAAGCTCGGAGCCGAAGAGCTGGGCCGTAAGGGAATACCGAACGCCGCCGAAGGGCTTTACGAGCTCCTCGTCGAGGTCGATTATGTCGACCTCCCCTTCGAAAGTCTCGCCTTCAGGCTTCAGCCGGGCGACATCGATCAGCAGGCGGCTCTCCATCTCAGTCGAACACCTTTATGTAGGCCTTTTGCTTCAGACGGCCGATCCACTCCTCGTACACCTTTGCCGCATTCTCCTCGCGCACGTTCCGCTCGATCTTGTCGTAGGCCTCGGCGAAGGTAAGGGCCTTGACCTCCGTCTCGGCATCCTTCCTCACAAGGAAGCTCCATCCGTCAAGGTCGATCCAGTCGCTTGTCTCGCCGACGGCGAGGGCGGCCAGGGCATTGCATACCTCGGGGCGAAACACCTCGGAGGGGACGATATCGGTCCATACTCCGCCCGTCGAGGCAAGCG
>Ga0265298_10003728_pt1 | contig 19931 bp, 17 predicted proteins | sample AusTroGonzalo_MG_3_FD_193486 | JGI IMG/M metagenome (GOLD analysis project Ga0265298, IMG submission 193486) | Bovine rumen microbial communities from tropical cattle in Woodstock, Queensland, Australia - Gonzalo_01 | ecosystem: Host-associated > Mammals > Digestive system > Stomach > Rumen ... | reverse complement strand
GCAAGAAGAGCAAGATGAGTTTCCACATAGACCACAAGCCTACGCGCCAGGAAGAGAAAGATATTGAGCGCGAGATGCAGCGGTTGATAGAGGAAGACCTGCCCGTCACGTTCGAGGTGGTGCCTCTGAGTGAGTTGCCTGAGGGAATACGTGCTGACCGCTTGCCCAGTGACGTCAGCGACAGCATCCGACTGGTGCGTATCGGTGATTATGATGTCTGTCCTTGTATTGGCAAACACGTGCGCTCTACCTCGCAGATAGGTCGGTTCGAAATGTTGGGAACCAACTGGGACGAACATGAGCACTCGTTTAGAGTGCGCTTTAAGATTGTCTGATTGGCAGAGTGCGTTTCAAGATTGTCTAATAAAAACAAAGAACCCTCGCAACTGCGAGGGTTTCTTGTTGTCTTTTTATAAAGCTACCTTCATGAATACGGGGAAGTGGTCTGAGTAGGTCAAGTCCGTCTTGTAGTAGGAGATGCCCTTGATGCTCTCGTCGTGGAAGATGTAGTCAATGCGTACGGGCTTGTTCTTCATGCCACGATAGGTGTACATCCAACCAGCGCCACACTCCTTGAAGCCGTCAACCATATCGCCCTTTACCGTATTATATACGAAGGAGTAGGGCACATCGTTGAAGTCACCACAAAGGATGACGGGCTTTTCTGATTCGCGCTTCTCGTTGGCAATGGTGATAGCCTGTCCTGAACGGAACATCATGCCCCACATATAGTTGCCCACGATGGCGTTAATGAGACGATTATTGTCCACCTGACCACCTTGTGCCATCATCTTGCCAGCCTTATGGAGGGTGCGGTTGATGCCTGTGGTCTCCAAGTGGACGTTGAAGATGCGGAACTCAGTACCCTTGACGTCAATATCTACCCACATGGCGCTATTGTTAGTATCCTCAAAGAGGATGGTTTTATTGGCAGTGATGGGGTAGCGACTGTAGATAACCATATCGCTGCGACCAACCTGCATATAGGGGAAATAATCCTTGTAGCTCTCAGAATTCTTCTTGTCGCCACTAATCTCATTATACTCCTGAATGCAGAGCACATCGACCTTCTGGCGACGCATTTCAGCGAGAATGTCCTGAGCCATGAAACCAGAGGTCTCACGTCCAAACATGGCCACGTTATAAGAGGCAATCTTCAGGCCACTCTGCATGTTCTGCTGTGGATCGTCCAGACTGAACTGATAATAAGTTCCGATATAGGGAATACAGCAGGCGATGGTGATGATGGGAATTGCCAGGAACAACCATTTGCGACGGATAATCCAATAGATAATCATGATGGCATTGGCTATGATGAGTATCGGCAGGATATATACGCACATGGCTCGTGCAGTATTGCCTACGGGCGTTACGTTACCACCAAAAAGGCCTACAAGGGTAAAGATGCTTAGCACAATCTGGAAAACCAGAAACATGGCGGCAGCATACTTATAAACAGCTAATTTTCCCATAAGGTAATGTGAGGGTAGGTTAATCCTTTACGTATTTCTGTACAACATCCAACAGGTCTTCCACGCGGAACGGCTTAGCCATAAACTCGTCACAGCCTGCAGCCTTGGCCTCGCGGATGTTCTCATCGAAGGCATAGGCACTGAGGGCAACGATGGGGATGTCGTGGTTGACCTCCTTGATGATGCGGGTAGCATCGAGACCATTCATGTCCGGCATGCGGATATCCATCAGAATCATATCAGGACGGTCATCCTCACAGAAGGTGACTGCTTCGATGCCATTGACGGCACGTACCAGACGATAGCGCTTCGACAATACAATCTTTACCAGTTCGTAGTTGCTGTCCTCGTCTTCGGCAACCAGAATGAGTGGAGCGTTCTTGACGTCGGTCTTGGTATTGACACGGATGGTACGTGAGTTCGTGGTGGTACGGCTGTTCTTGCGCATGCCGCCAATCGTTCCCTCGAAAGGCAATACGAAGGTGAAGGTCGAGCCCTGACCAACCTTAGAGGTGACGTTGATGCTTCCGCCCATCTTCTCGACGATAATCTTACAGAGGGCCAGTCCCAGTCCATAACCGTTCTGGTTTTCTGCATCGCGAGACATGTAGGTGGTGAAGATATGATCCAGGTCTTCTTTGGCAATACCTGTTCCTGTGTCGCTTACGAAGAACTCAACCTCCTGACCGTCGTTGATGAGACGATAGCCATAAGTGATGGTTCCCTGAGAGGTATGCTTCAAAGCATTGCTAATCAGGTTGGAGAATATCTGTGTAAGACGATTAGAGTCGGTATTGAGCGTGACGTTCATGGTAGGATTTGACCATGTCAGACGCACATTCTCCGAACAGCGGAATTTGAAGATGAGTTGGATATTCTTGCAGAGCTCACTGAGGTCAGTCATGCTCTTGTTAATCGTAATCTCGCCAGCTTCTACACGAGACAGGTCGAGAATCTCGTTAATCAGTGCCAGTACACGGCCATTATTGCTCTCAATAATCTCCATGTACTTCATGCGATCCTCGGCAGAGTCTGTCTCTGCCATCACGCGAGCAAAACCTTCGATAGCGTTGAGGGGCGTGCGGATTTCATGGCTCATATTAGCCAGGAAGAGCGACTTCATGCGGCTTGCCTGTTCCGCTTTCTTAGCCTTCTCTTCGTATTCGTTAAGCCTTTTCTTGGCAGCGTCCAACTCCTGCTGAGTGGCCTGTAATTTTTCATTTGCTTCTGCTATCTTTTGCAGAAACAGTTCTTTTTCATCCTGGTTCATCTTTTACGAATTCGTATTATTCCTTGCAAAGGTACTACAAAAACTTTAAACTACCATCATTTTTTCACAATTTTTTATCCTCTTTTTGCTTTCTCCCATGTTCCACCCCCTTGGTGGGTCTTCAGATAGCGCATGCCACGGAAGACGTTTATGTTCATAAAGAGGAAATAGTAGGGCACATAGAGCAACTTGTTTTTCCGACCTCGCTGCTCCAACAGATAGCCACAGAATGCACACAGATAGAACAAAATCTGCAGTATCCAGATGATGGTGTAGACTGTTCCGGCTTTCATCATCACCAGCGCCACATTGAGTGGGATGAGAGCCATCAGGGCAATGGGCGTGATGCTCCATCTGAGGACGCGATGGGAGACAAACTGGAATGCCACCATGAAGTTCTTGAAGGGGTTCATCATGCTGCGCAACCACCAGGAACTCTGTAGTCCACCAGCAGCGATGCGACGTTTGCGCTTCGACTCTTCTTCCAGATTTGCGGAGCCGTACTCCATAGCGTAAGCATCTGACGTATATGCTATTTTGTATCCTTGCTCAACCATTCTCATAGACATCACGAAATCGTCGAGTAGGGCAGTCTCCGGCATAGGCTCATATAGATTTGTGCGGATGGCGTTAAGTTCTCCAGCAGCACCCATAGCGGAATACAGTTCACTGTCGAGACGTTTCAGCGTGCTCTCATATTTCCAGTAGAGACCTTCACCCTCAGCAGCAATCTCTCCTTCGGTACGTGATAATACGCGCTTCTCGCCAGCCACGCAAGCCACCTTCGGGTCTTGCATGCAACGGACAATTTCGCGGATGGCCTCACGATTGACCATTGTGTTGGCATCTGTCATCACTGTGATGTCGCTCTTCACCATCGACAGTCCGTGGTTCAAGGCTGCAGTCTTGCCACGTCGTTCAGGAGAATAGATGACTTCCACCTCTGGGTATGCTTTCAGGTATTCATTGGTGTTGTCGGACGAACCATCGGTGACCCATACCACATGGAGCTTATCTTTAGGGTAGTCCAACTCATGGATGTTCTGCATCTTCATCTCTACGACATCCTGTTCGTTGTAGGCGCAAACCATGAAGGAGACATCAGGCAATTGGTCGTCTGTTGGCAACGCCATCTGTTGAGGCTTGCCTTTGACCAATCGTTTCAGTAATACCAGTAAATAGAGCAGTAAACCATAGCCTACGTAGGTGTATACGCAGATTGCCAGGCATATCCAGAAGAGTATCTTCAGTGTTGTCATGAATGGATTGTCTTTGATTCTTTTGCAAAGATAACAAGAAATCTCCGAACCAACAAGTGATTCGGAGATTTTTTCTTTAGTTGGATAGGGTAAAGTCCCTACGAATTGGTCTCGATGTCTTCCTGCATGTCGATGAACTGGCGTTCTGTGTCGTAGAACTCATACTGGAGGAATGCCAGTTTCTGCGAAGGTACGATACGAATGCCCAGACCATACTTCATCTGCCATTGGCGCTTGAGCGACCAGAGGCCTTGATTGATGTAGGCGGCAACGTAAGGGTGTACGTGCAGACTGAATTTCTTAATACCGATCTTGTTGACCAGGCGATCAATCTTGCTCTCTAACTGATCCGTAAACAGGATGGACGACTTGATTTTTCCCTTACCAAAGCAGGTAGGGCAGGTTTCCTCTACATTGACATCCATTGCCGGACGCACACGCTGACGTGTGATTTGCATCAGTCCGAACTTTGAGAGTGGTAGGATGTTGTGGCGCGCTCTGTCTTTCTGCATGTTCTTACACATGCGCTCATAGAGCAACTGTCGGTCTTCTGCGAGATTCATGTCGATGAAGTCTACCACGATGATGCCGCCCATATCTCTTAGTCGCAGCTGGCGTGCCAGCTCGTCGGCAGCACCGAGGTTTACCTCCAGCGCATTCTGCTCCTGACCGTTTTCTGAGCGAGTGCGATTGCCTGAGTTGACATCTACCACGTGCATGGCTTCTGTGGACTGAATAATGAGATAGGCTCCGCGTTTGTAGTTCACCGTCTTGCCAAAGCTGGACTTAATCTGCTTGGTGACGTTGAAATTGTCGAAGATGGGCACCGTGCCAGTATAAAGCTTCACGATGTCTTTCTTGTCGGGGGCTATCAGTGAGACGTAGTCCTTTACTTGTTCCATGATGTCGGCATCGTTCACGTAGATGCCGTCATAGGTGGGGTCAAAGAGGTCGCGTAGCAATGCTACGGCACGACCTGTCTCCTCGAAGCACAACTGGGGAGTCTTCGTGGCTTTCTGTGCCTTCGTAATCATCTCTTCCCAGCGTTTCAGCAGTGTCTTCAACTCACTGTCGAGCTCTGCTACGCGCTTGCCTTCGGCTGACGTACGTACAATAACGCCGAAGTTCTTGGGGCGGATGCTCTGAACGAGTTGTTTCAGACGTGCTCTCTCCTCGCTTTTCTTGATTTTTGACGAAACCGATACTTTATCGCCGAAAGGAATCAAAACCATATAGCGTCCTGCAAAACTGATGTCACAGGAGAGGCGCGGACCCTTTGTGTTAATGGGTTCCTTCACAACTTGCACCAATATCTCCTGACCCTGTTTCAGCATGGTGATGCTGCCTTCCTTGGGAAGGTCGGGCAGACGTGTGGCTTTCTGGATGGGATAAAGTTTCTTCTTGTCGCTTTGTACCTGTTTAAGGTATTTCTCGTAAGAGCTGTATTGAGTGCCAAGGTCAAGATAGTGCAAGAAAGCATCGCGCTCAGAGCCTACATCTACGAAGCAGGCATTGAGTCCAGGCATGAGCTTGCGCACTTTGCCCAGATAGATGTTGCCGACGGAATAACTCGCCTCTTCTCGCTTCTCGCTCTGGTATTCTACCAGATTCTTGTCTTCGAGCAGGGCGATAGAAATCTCTTTCGGCTGAACATCGATAATAACTTCACTTGTCATTCTCTTGTTGTTTGGTGTTTTTTACAGGAAAGGAGCGTGCCGTCAAACTTTCGTTTTCAGGTACACTCCTTTCATTTTTCTCTTGTAGCGTCAGAGCTTACTTGCTCTTATGACGATTCTTGCGCAGTCTCTTCTTACGCTTGTGAGTAGCCATCTTGTGGCCCTTCTTCTTTTTTCCGTTTGGCATAATACTAAATTATTTAAATATTTAAATGTTGAATTATTGCATCTTAGCAACGAAACTCTTGGCAGGCTTGAAAGCGGGAATGTCGTGAGCGTCGATAACCAGTGTTGTGTTCTTCGAAATGTTACGTGCGGTCTTCTTTGCACGGTGCTTCACTGTGAACGTGCCAAAGCCACGCAGATAAACGTTCTCCTTGCGTACGGCCATGCAGTCACGAATCTCTTCCATAAAAGCCTCTACTGTAGCGGCAACATCCTTCTTGGGAAGGCCGGTATCTTCGGCGATTTTGTTGATGATATCTGCTTTTGTCATCTCTGTATTTACTTATGTGTTTAATTTTCGGACTGCAAAGTTACTGTTTTTCAGCGGAATATGGAAATTTTCAGCTAACTTTTTTTCAAAAATCTTATTTTTTCCGTTTTAATGCCATTTATTTTTCGTAACTTTGCACAAAATTTAAGAGAAAGTTACTATGAAACAAACAAAGATTGTTGCCTCGATCAGTGACCGTCGTTGTGACGTGGAATTTATCCGCCAACTGTATAATGCTGGCATGAATGTGGTCAGAATGAATACGGCTCATGCATCGGAGGAAGGGATAAAGAATATAATAAGGAACGTGCGCGAGGTTAGTCGCCATATTGGTATATTGATAGACACGAAAGGACCGGAGGTACGTACGACAGGTTGCGCTGAACCTATTGAGTATAAGACAGGCGATGTGGTGAAGCTGTTTGGTCGCCCGGAGATAGACTCCACACACGACATTGTCAATCTCTCGTATGAAAACTTTGCGGCAGATATCCAGGAGGGTGACCATGTGCTCTTTGACGATGGTGCGCTCGACATGCTGGTCATTGGTATCAATGGTCCTGCAGTCATTGCACAGGTGCAGAACGACGGCATTCTGGGTGCTCATAAGAGTGTGAATGTTCCTGGTCGGCATATCGACCTGCCAGCCTTGACTGCCAAGGACCGTAAGAACATCATGCTGGCTATTGACCAGGATATCGATTTCATTGCCCACAGTTTTGTGCGCTCTGCTGCTGATGTTCGTGCTGTGCAGGCCATCCTTGACGCCTTTAATTCCGACATCAAGATTATCTCCAAGATAGAGAACCAGGAGGGTGTTGACAATATCGATGAGATTATCGAAGCCTCGTATGGTATCATGATTGCCCGTGGTGATTTGGGTATCGAGGTGCCTATTGAGCGTATTCCTGGTATCCAGCGCAAGATTATCCGTAAGTGTATTGAGAAGAAGAAACCTGTCATTGTGGCTACTCAGATGTTGCACACGATGATACATAATCCGCGACCTACTCGTGCAGAGGTGACCGATATTGCCAATGCTGTCTATTCCAGCACCGACGCCTTGATGCTCTCTGGCGAGACTGCCAGTGGTAAGTATCCTGTGGAGGCTGTGCAGACGATGGCCTCTATTGCTGAACAGGCAGAACTGGACCGTATGCAGCATACACTGGTTGCCCCCTTGTCAGCCAACTGCGATGTACGCGACTTTATGGCACATGCCGCCATTGAGGCTACTGAGATGTTGGGTGTCAAAGGTATCATCACTGACTCTACCACGGGTATTACTGCTCGTGCGCTGGCTGCCTTCCGTGGTCCACATCCAGTATTGGCTATCTGTTATAAGGATAAGTTACAACGTCTGCTGAACCTCTCGTATGGTGTCATTCCTGTTTATCAGAAAGACCATATCGATTCGGAACGTCTCTTCCTGGCGGCAGTTCGCATGTTGCGCCAGAAGGGATATGTAGCCCTTGACGACAAGATCGCTTACCTCAGCGGAAACATCGGTGCAGGTGGTGCTACCAAGTTCCTGGAGGTTAACACCGTCAAGGAAGTCTTCGACCAAAACAACCAGTTCCATCTGCCGAAAGTGTAAGAATTCCGCAAAATATTTGGAGATTTGTTTTTTTCTTCTTATCTTTGCCAGCACTAAAACAATGAAGGCCTTATGCATAAGAATCTCCTCCGGACTATTTGCCTGATGTTGTTGACGCTGCTGATGAGTGTCAACACGTTGGCTAATGACGAGAATCTGGTGTTTTATTCTTATGATGCCTCTAATGGTCTGGCGGATAATGCTGTAGAGATTGTGCGCTGTACCAAGACGGGTAGGGTGCTTATCTTTACCATTGGGCATGTCAACTTCTTCGATGGCGACAACTTTACCCATATAGACCCTTCCGAGCAGGACGCAATCAGTCTGCCAGGCTATAAGGGCGGCTATCAGATGTTCTTTGACAAGTATCATCATTTGTGGGGAAAGAATCGTGGCAGGATGGTTGTTGTTGACCTGCTGACGGAACGTTTCATGCCTGATGTGAGGAGTGTGCTTCGTGAGATGGGTGTTAAGAAGACTGTCGATGACTTCTATGGCGATGGCGAGTGCAACATCTGGTTCCGTTCTGCTAATTTGCTGTCCGATCCCAAGGAGGGTAAGGAGTTTGCTATTCAGACAAAGGCAACGCTACAGGATGTAGACCTCTATGCTGACAGCCTGTTGCTGATGTTCCATGCGGATGGTTCCGTGGGTGTTTACGACTATAAGCATCCTCGCTATCTGTATAATGACGGGGCGTTCGATTCTAATGAAGAGAAGCAGCGTTATGCCCAATCATCTATCCTCTGTCTGGTGGGAGATCAGTATTATCAGATTCGCAATGGTAAAGAGACTGCCGTATTGATGCGCTATGATATCAGTGACCGTCGTTGGACGAAGATTTTGGAGACACCGTTCCAGATGAACGACCTCTATCCCAAGGACGACAGGTTATATATCGCTTCCGAACGTGGCTATTTGGTCTATTACTACCAAACGGGAGAAGTGAAACATTACGAGACGGTGAAACTCTCAAAAGGTCGCAGCATGTCACCTGATGTTAACTCGCTGATGTTTGACCGTCAAGGAGGTCTTTGGATGGGCACTGTGAAGCGTGGTCTGCTTTATGCCAAAGCCTATCCCAGTCCGTTCTCTTCCTATCTGTCGCAGTCGCCTGAGGCAGAACCATATCTCAAGGTTCTTGATGAACAGGAAAGAAAGAACGAGTCGCTGCCCTATAAGACAAACTGTGTGTACCGCGATAGTCGTGGCTGGACGTGGACAGGAACCTATGCAGGTGTGATACTGAAACGTCCTGGTAAACCTGATAGACAGTTTACCCGCAAGGACGGACTAACCAATGAGGTGGTACATGCCATTATAGAGGATGACGAGCACCATATGTGGGTATCGACCAGCTATGGTGTGTCCCGTCTTTATGTACGTGATGGTGACGTGTACCATTTGGAGGCATATATCAATCAGGACAATATTCCCAACGATGCATTCCTTAATGGACGTGTGGCAAAGATGGATGATGGTACCATCGTTATGGAGACTATTGATCGTGTGGTGATCTTCAATCCAGTCCGTTTCCAGGGCGAACGGTTTAAGGAACTACCACTTTATCCTAAACTTGTTCGACTGATAGTTAATGGCGTATATGTGGAACCTGGAGTTGAGATTGATGGTAAGGTCATCCTGGAACGTAGTGCCTCTCGCACCCGTGAGTTCCATGTCAATTACAATCAAAACTCGCTGATGCTGATTTTCTCTGGATTGAACTATCTGCGTCCTATCCAGACCTACTACCGTGTCCGTATCAAGGGAATGGCAGGTTATGATGATTGGCGTATTTTCTCATTCGGGAAAACGGGTGGTATTGTAGATAAGAATGGTATGTTGCGCCTGCCTTTGGTCGCTATGAAACCTGGTGATTACGTGATAGAAATGCAGGTGTCGATGTGGCCAGACAAGTGGCCTGTCAACCCTTACACTTGGATTGTTCACGTTGACAAGCCGTGGTGGCGTACTACAGGACTCTATCTTTTGCTGACACTCCTGCTGATTGGTCTGACGATCGGTAATTTCTATTATTTCAATCGTAATACGAAGATGCGTATGCGTTGCCTGAATGATGAGGAAGACATGATGCGTCGTGTTCGAGGATTTACTGATCGCTGTATAGAATTGCACGACGAACAGTTGGCGCCCACTCAGTCTTCTGACGATGCTGACCTTGTAGATAACAATACTTCAGAGAGTCATGCCTTCGATGAAGTTATGCTAAAGATTGTTCCCTTTGTAGCGAACCATCGTACGGAGCATTTCCGCTTCCAGTTGCTTGCTGACTTGACGGAGAAGAGTAAAGGTGAGTTGTTTGTCTTGCTGGCTAATCATATTGACAAGAATCCGCGTCAACTGATTAGTATGTTACGTCTGCAAGAAGCTGCCATGATGTTGCTTACCACCGATGCAACAGTAGAGGATATTGCCGACTCCCTGCACTTTGTGTCACCCAACTACTTCGTGACGTCGTTCTATCACCGTTATCGTATGACGCCAGAGGCTTATCGCAGTTCTAACGACTTGTAACCAACCAGTCGCCATGTGCGACCTCCCACCTCTTTATAATATACTAGCATCTGGTATCGGTTTTCTGTCTGATAGTAATTCCCCTCTGAGACAGGTATCTGTCCGTCTGCTGTGATGTATCGGTAATTATAGTAGCCCTGTTTCTGTAGTAGTGCCGTATAGTACACTTTCCGTTCTCCGTCGTAGCGCATAAGGTAATGCTCCTTGTCGGCATCCGTCGTCCATTGTCCGTTAATGTATAGTTCGCCTTGGTAGGGAGCCTGCAGTTCGTAATTCACCCAGACATAGTCGCAGGTGTGGTCTGACTCGAAGTTATTGCTGTTGCGGATGCAGAAAGCACCATCTGTGTCGACGTCGGTGAGATAGTTTCGACGGACAGTTGATGCAAAAGGATAGACCTGATAATTCTTGCCGTCCCACCGAATATGGTCAATACCCATTGTGGGATGTGTGACATCCAGTACTTCGAACTTATGATACTCATTGCCACCGTTGAAGATGAGTTGGCGATTGTGTTGCCATAGCAGACCGCGTGGGGTGATGTGGTTGGGCTGGATGTTGTGTCGTGCATCATCCTCCTGCCAGTTTTGCATCACCACAGTATATAGCTGTTCTTCACGATTGGTGATGCGCAAGTTGTTGTACACTACACTGGCAGATAGCTGTTGGTGGCTCACGTTGTGATCGATGTCCGTATTTGTAGTTGCCTCCATACCTATTGTCATCAGCGGTTCCACGACATAGAACTCAACCTCCAACAGTTTCTCGTCAGCATCGTCTTCGTCGTAAACGGTCAGACGGTAGTTGCCACTCATGGTCAACTGACAACGGTCGTTGGGGATGGTCAACTGATAGTGTGTGTAGAGTACCGTGGTATTGATGGAGTTCAGGTAGTTGTCGATGGGCTCATCATTGAAGCCATGCAGCCAGTCGCTCTCGAAGATGTCTTCCGATACGCTCCAGTCTGCCTCGCAATGGTCGAGATGATAGACCAACCTGTGGTAGTTGTGTGAAAACTCGTCGAAGCCGATGGTCATCACATCACTACTGTTCAGCGTCATCACAGGACGATTCTGCCAGTCGCCATTGACTATGCTGGTCAGCGTCTTTATGCGTGAAGAGAAAATACGATTGCCACCCCATGCTGTTAGTGTCGTCATCAGAAACAATATGATGACAGACACCCTGTAGTCAGTATGGGGGCGTGGGTTCATGGAAATGTGAAATCAGTATTGACGCAGGGCGCTGAGCAACTCGTTGTTCTCCGAACGTGTACCGATGGTAATGCGCAGACAGTTCTGACAGAGTTGGATGCGTGAACGGTTGCGAACAATGATACCCTTATCCACCAGATAGTTGTAAATCTTCGTGGCATCGGTCACGCGTGTCAGGAAGAAATTGGCATCTGTGGGATAGATATGTTCACAGATGGGCAGTTCCATGAAAGCCTGCATCAGACGGCTACGCTCCTGCAACAGAATCTTTACGCACTTGTCAATCTCAAAGGGGTCTTTCAGCATGGCGATAGCCTGCTGTTGTGTGAGTTGGTTGACATTGTACGGGTATTTCACCTTATTGTAGATGGCGATAATCTCTTTAGAGGCGAAGGCCATACCCAGGCGGATGGCTGCTGAGCCCCAAGCCTTCGACATAGTCTGCAGAATGATGAGGTTGGGGTGGGTTGGTAGCTCTTGGCGTAGCGACATCTGACGGGCAAAGTCTATGTACGCCTCGTCAACGATGACAATACCGTCGAAGCCTTCTACCACCTTCATGATTTCGTCGCGATCCAGTGAGTTACCTGTTGGATTATTGGGCGAGCAGAGCCAGATAATCTTGGTGTGAGCATCGCAGGCAGCCAGCATCTTGTCTGCATTCAGCGTGAAGCCTTCGTCGAGCAGAACTTGGCGACACTCAATATTGTTGATGTCAGCACATACTTGGTACATACCGTAGGTGGGCGCTATGCTCACCACGTTGTCACGACCAGGCTCACAGAAGATACGGTAAGGAAGGTCAATAGCTTCGTCGCTTCCGTTGCCCAGAAAGATATTCTCTGCAGGTACCCCTTTTACACGTTCCAGCAATTGCTTTACTTCACGCTGTAAGGGGTCTGGATAACGGTTGTAAGGCGCATTATACGGATTCTCGTTGGCATCGAGAAAGACGTGGGCTTCTTTTCCTGAGTATTCGTCACGGGCACTACTATAAGGCGCCAAGCTCCAGATATTGGGACGTACCAGTTGTTCTAAAGGCTTCATATTTCTTTATTTTTTTTCGACGGGGAAACCGTCGAACACTCTACTTTATTGATTTGATGCGTACTGTCATTGCGTTCTTGTGAGCATCCAGCTGTTCGGCTTCTGCCATCAGTTCTACGGCACGGCCAATGTGGCGGATTCCGTCCTCTGTAAGGTGCTGGAAGGTAATCTTCCTGCAGTATGAGTCGAGGTTCACACCATTGTAGGCTGTTGCATAACCGTGGGTGGGTAGCGTGTGGTTGGTACCACTGGCATAGTCGCCAGCACTCTCACAGGCATATTGTCCAAGGAATACGGAGCCGGCATTGATTACTTTCTCAGCCAGTTGCTCATAGTCTGCAGTCTGAATAATCAGGTGTTCAGGGGCATAGGCGTTAGAGAGTGCCATCATCTCGTCAACGGAATTGACGAGCACGAGGCGGCTGTTGTCCAATGCCTTCTTGGCAATCTCCTGACGGGGTAGAAGTGCAAGCTGGCGTTCTACCTCCTGCTGTACCTCCTGCAGCTTCTCTTCTGAGGTGGTGACGAAGAGCACTTGTGAGTCGATGCCGTGCTCAGCCTGCGATAAGAGGTCAGCAGAAACGAACTCCGCATTGGCGGTATCGTCGGCAAGTACACAGACCTCGCTGGGACCTGCAGGCATGTCGATAGCCACCTCGTCGAGGCTGACCTGTTGTTTAGCAGCCATCACGTATTGGTTGCCAGGACCGAATATCTTGAACACCTTGGGAACTGATTCCGTACCGTAAGCCATCGCACCGATAGCCTGTACGCCACCAGCCTTGAAAATCTTGCTGACACCTGCAATACGTGCAGCCATCAGAATTGCAGGATTAACCTTCCCCTCACGGTTGGGTGGTGTGCAGAGCACAATCTCTCCACAACCAGCAATCTTAGCGGGTGTGGCTAGCATCAATACCGTAGAGAAGAGTGGGGCAGTACCGCCTGGGATATACAATCCTACACGTTCGATGGCGACACTTTTCTGCCAGCAGTTCACGCCGGGTTGTGTTTCCACCTTCTGGCCTTCAAACTTCTGGGCAGCATGGAACTGATAGATATTCTTATGAGCGAGTTCTATGGCGGCTTTCAGTTCAGCACTTACCAACTGTTCGGCCTCTTGTAACTCTTGTTCACTAACAGCCAATGATGTCAATGCAGCCTTGTCGAACTTCAGTTCATATTCTTTGACGGCTTCATCGCCACGCTGGCGCACATCGTTAAGGACGGTACTTACCGTCTCGTTCAGCTGTGTCAGGTCCAGTCGTGGGCGAGACGTTATCTCGCTCCACTCTTCACGCTTCGGATATCTGTATATCTTCATAGAATCATTTTTTCAATGGGTGTTACCAGGATGCCCTGAGCACCCAGCTCCTTCAGTTTGCCGATGATTTCCCAGAAACGCTTCTGGTCGAGTACGGTATGTACGGAGCACCAGTCTTCATCAGCCAATGGGATGATGGTGGGACTCTTCAGACCAGGCAGTACACTGATAATCTCCTGCAGATGAGCCTTGGGAGCATTCATCCGTACGTATTTCTTGTCTTCGGCATCTTTTACGGCCTTGAAGCGGAACAGCATCTCGTCGAGTGTCTGACGCTTCTCGCGACTGAGGTTCTTGTTGCCAATCAGCAAGGCCTCGCTCTGCATCACCACTTCCACCTCACGGAGGTTGTTGCTGACCAGCGTCGAACCGCTGCTGACGATATCGAAGATACCATCAGCTAAACCGATACCCGGGCTAATCTCTACGGAACCTGTGATGACGTGAATCTCAGCACTAATACCCTGCTTGTCGAGGAATGTCTTCAGAATGTGAGGATAGCTGGTGGCAATTTTCTTGCCGTTGAACCAGTTCACGCCACGATAGTCAATGTCCTTGGGAATGGCCAATGACAAGCGACACTTCGAGAATCCTAGGCGCGAGATGATTTCTGCATCCTCGTTGCGCTCAATAAACTCGTTTTCGCCGACAACACCGATGTCTGCAACACCTGATGCTACGCTCTGTGGAATATCGTCGTCGCGCAGATAAAGTACCTCCAATGGGAAGTTACCTGACTGTACGAGCAGCGTCCTGCGTCCTGAACTAATCTTGATGTCTGCCTCTGCCAGCAGATTCATGGTGTCGTCAAAAAGACGGCCCTTCGATTGTACTGCAATTCTTAACATCTTATAATTTGACTATTTGACTATTTACGTACTATTTGACTATTTGCATTGACATTTTTATGTCTTTAAGCGTGCAAAATTACATAATTTCGTTGATATTTGCAAGAAAATGATTACTTTTGCACCCAAAATTGAATGAAATTGAGCAGAAATAGCATATATATACTACTTTTCATCTTTTTGTTGCTGCTTTCCGCCTGTGGTCAGAAGCGACAAGAGCCTGTAGTGACCCCTTGGGGCGAGATTACGGATACCATTCCCACAAATGAGGACTTTGACTTGGAGGATATCCAGCGGAATGGTGAACTGATTGCTCTTACGCTGACAGGTCCTGAGACCTACTACGACTATCGTGGCAGACATCTGGGAACGCATTATCTGCTTTGTCAGCGCTTTGCCGACCAGTTGGGTGTCAGTCTTCGTATGGAGGTCTGTCGCGATACTGCTGAGATGCGTCAGCGACTGGCTGATGGAGAGGCAGACCTTATCTGTTATCCTCTTACCAAGAAAGGTGCTGGATGGATTGTGGGCGATGATAAGCAAGATTTGCAGAAAGAACTCCAGCAGTGGTATCGTCCGTCGCTGATGGCCGAAGTGAAGAAACAAGAGGATTATCTCTTGTCTTCGCGTAGTGTCAAGCGTCGTGTCTTTTCTCCTATGCTCAACCGTGCCGGAGGTGTCATCTCTCATTATGATGCTTATTTCCTGCGCTATGCCACACAGATTCGTTGGGATTGGCGACTGCTCGCTGCTCAATGTTATCAGGAGTCCACCTTTGACCCGCAGGCCCGTTCATGGGCAGGTGCTTGTGGCTTGATGCAGATTATGCCCTCTACTGCAGACCATCTGGGGTTGGCGCGTGCTGATATCTATAATCCTGAAAAGAATATTGCTGCCGCAGTAAAATACTTGGCTGAACTGGAACAGTCGTTCTCTGATATCCGTGATCGCTCCGAACGTACCAAGTTCGTCTTGGCTGCCTATAACGGTGGCAGCTTCCATATCCGCGATGCAATGGCTTTGGCTCGTAAACATGGTCGTGATGCCTCTCGTTGGCGAGATGTGGAACCCTTTGTGCTGGGCTTGCAGCGGGCAGAGTATTATAACGATCCCGTGGTACGCAATGGATATATGCGTGGCTCTGAGACTGTCGATTATGTGCGTCGCATTCATGAGCGCTGGAATGGCTATCGAGGTGTCAAGACTGTTCACTCAGTAGCAGGTCCTACGGGTATTCCCCAGAAGGCCAAACGTGAACGTAAATCCAAATACCAGGTGACGGAGTAATTCACAAAAAAACTTCTGATGATGTGTTTTTCTGCCAAATAATTGCAACTTTGCCAAAAATGTCGTACCTTTGCAAAGATTATGGAACAAAAACATACCCGTGAGGAGAAGATGGAGGCCTTTGGACGCATGCTCGACGTGCTGGATGCATTGCGAGAGAAATGTCCTTGGGATCGCAAGCAGACCAATGAGAGTCTGCGTCCTAATACGATTGAGGAAACCTATGAACTCTGCGATGCCCTGATGAAGGATGACGTAGAGGATATCTGCAAGGAACTTGGTGACGTGCTGTTGCACATTGCCTTCTATGCCCGAATCGGTGAGGAGAAGTCTCAGTTTGATATGGCAGATGTCTGTAACCACTTGGTAGACAAATTGATATTCCGTCATCCTCACGTGTATCATCCCTCCCAGATTGGTGCCGCTCATCCTCGTCCCTTGCCTTATGGTGAGAATGAAGAAGAACGTGAGTTTGCCAAGGTAAAGAATGTGGAGCAGGTGCTCGACAACTGGGAGCAAATCAAACAGAAAGAGAAAGGAGGCAACAAAACCGTCTTGGCTGGTGTTCCTGCCTCGCTGCCTTCGCTCATCAAGGCTTACCGCATCCAGGATAAGGCTCGCCACGTGGGTTTCGATTGGGAAGACCGCAAGGATGTATGGGCCAAAGTTCGTGAGGAACTGCAGGAGATGGAGGATGAGTTGCAGCGTGACGATTGCGAACGTTCTGAGGAAGAGCTGGGCGATTTCCTGTTCTCTGTCATCAATGCCGCCCGACTCTATAAGTTAAATCCAGACAATGCGCTGGAGAAGACCAACCAGAAATTTATTCGTCGCTTCAACTATATCGAGCAACACAGCATCAAGGCTGGTCGTCCTTTGACAGAGATGACGCTGGAGGAGATGGATGCCCTTTGGAATGAGGCGAAACAGCAGGAGAAAGCAAACGATTAAGAGATTTAAAAGATAGGAGATATGAAGAAAATTGGTATTATGCTATTGGTTACTGCTGCCGTACTGACGATGGGCAGTTGTGGTAACAAGACAGAGAAGGTGCCTTTTGACAATGGTGACTCGTTAGGAATGAACGTCGATTCTACCTTGTATGGTATCTGTGGTGAGGCTACCTCGATGAATATGCTGCAGATGATTACCGATACTGGCGACACGCTGATGCTTGACATCTCCAATGCCAAGGATAACGACCTTGTGTTTGGTGGTTTGCAGGTGGGCGACCGTATGGCTGTACTCCCCAATGACACCAAGACGGTAGCAAAGACTGTCATCAACCAGACTACGCTGTTGGGTAACTGGGTGATGCCGAATCCTATCGATGGTAGTGACGAGGTGGGTATCAGCATCAAGGAAGGTGGTGTTGCCGAGAGCATTGACCAAGGTTCCATCATCTACCGCACATGGCGCTTGAACCAAGGGCGTCTGGAGATTGTCCTTGTTCGTGATGGCGCTAACGATGTGGAGGAACTGAACGTCTATGACATCGTGAAGCTCACTTCTGATTCGTTGGTCTATAAAGATGCGGAGGAAACCTTCGAATATGAACGTCAGAAGCCTAAGGAAACCTATGGTGAAGACGTGAAGTTGGAAGACTCGTCCTACGACGAATTTAAGATGTAACAAGCCCTTGGAACCATTCAGAGTACACATATTAGGTTGTGGTAGCGCACTACCTACACTAAAGCATTTCCCTTCGGCTCAGGTCGTGGAGGTGCGTGGCAAGTTGTTCCTTGTCGATTGTGGCGAGGGAACACAGATACAACTGCGCCGTTCGCGCCTTCGCTTTACCAAGATTAGTGCTGTCTTCATCACCCATCTGCATGGTGACCATTGTTTCGGACTTATCGGTATGCTGAGTACTTTTGGCCTGTTGGGACGTACTGCTAAGTTGACGGTCTATGCTCCTGAGGAACTTGCCGACATCCTGCAACGTCAGATTGATTTCTTCTGTCGCGACCTGGATTATGAAGTGGAGTTCAAGGCTGTCGATACGACTATCCAGCAGGTTATCTATGATGACCGTTCGCTGACGGTAGAGACGCTACCATTGGAACATCGTGTACATTGCTGTGGCTACCTGTTCCGCGAGAAACCGTCATTGCCACATATTCGTCGCGACATGGCCGACTTCTATCATGTTCCCGTCAGTCAGTTCAATAACATCAAGGCTGGTGCTGGTTGGACGACGGAAGAAGGAGAGGAGGTTGCCCACGAACGACTGGTGGAACCTGCTGATGCACCTCGCAGTTATGCTTACGTCAGCGATACCCGTTACCTGCCTGAGTTGGCTGAACGCCTTCAAGGTGTGAACACCCTCTATCATGAGAGTACCTATGGTGAGGACAACCTCTTGATGGCTCAGAAATACAATCACTCGACAGCCCGTCAGGCAGCCATGACAGCCCGTCAGGCTGGCGTGGGACAGTTGCTGTTGGGACACTATTCGTCACGCTATGAGCGCGAAGAAGTGCTGCTTGATGAGGCCCGCGAAGTGTTTGAAAACAGCCGTCTGACCAACGAAATGGATGTTTTTGACGTCTGATAGTGATTTTTTCTCTTAAAAATTTGGAATTAACAGAGATATTTCCTATCTTTGCACCAAATAAACTGTTGCGTATGAAGAAATCATTACTCATATTTTCCATGTCTCTCACGCTTATGCTGGCTGTGCCTTCGTTGGTAACGGCTGTCACAGTAGCGCCAGGCATTGAGGAATTTGTTGACGAGGATATCACTATTACTATCAGCGGACAGACCGTTACCGTTACTGGTGCACAAGGTCAGACACTGGAAGTTGTCTCGCTGACGGGTCGTCGCGTGATGACGGAGAAGATAGAGAGTCCCGCCCAGAAGATTGAACTAAATGTACCAAAAGGTTGCTATATCTTAAAAATCGGAAAGGTAGTCAGAAAGGTTACTGTTCGCTAATCGGGCTACTCACCTTCGCAGCGCTGCTCCTGACAGGCTGTAGCAAGGATAACACTTTTAAGAACAAGGAAGTTACAATGGAGGCGTTTTCTGATATGAAGGCGCCTGCGTTTGTTTTTGACTTCCAGCAGATAGCCCGGTTGGTTTGTGAGACAGCAAAGAAAGAAGGTGCCGTTACCGAGTCTGATCGCCGTGTACGCAGCTATTATGAGCAGTCTGGTGCCTCGCTGTTGTGGGTTAATAGAGCGGGTGTTGACGCTCGCGCAGACTCTCTGCTGGCCCATCTGCGTCGTGTTGTCGATGTAGGTTTCTCTCAGCAGGCTTTCTTTGTCGATGCTATTGAGCGCGACCTGCAGTCATTACGCCAGTTACAGTTTACTGAGGGCGACAACGACATCAATCATGTTGCAGCCCGACTGGACTATCATCTCACGAAGGCCTGTCTGCGCTATGCCTATGGTTATCGCTACGGCTTCATCAATCCATCGCGTATCTTCAATCACCTTGATATTGACGAAGACAAGAAACCTTCACCCAATTATGTTCGCTATCGTGGTCTTTTCGATGTCGATATGGAGCAGGCACCTGCCGACTATCATCTCTCTGTCATCAGCAAGATTCAGCACGACAGCATCACTTCATATCTGAACACTATCGAGTCGCAGGATAAGTTCTATCAACGCTTAAAGGGTATGCTGAAAGATGCTACTAATGACGAACAGCGTCAGCGCATCATTTGCAATATGGAGCGCACCCGTTGGCGCTTGCATCATCCCATTCCTGAGACGGGCAAGCGCATCATCGTCAATCTTCCTGCCTACCATCTCTATGCCTATGGTGAAGATAGTCTGCTCGACATGCGCATCGTCTGTGGCGCCAGGAAGACGAAGACCCCATTACTGACCAGCGAGATAGAATGGATGGAGGTGAATCCTCAATGGATTATCCCTCAGAGCATTCTTGAGA
>Ga0265298_10003726_pt1 | contig 19935 bp, 21 predicted proteins | sample AusTroGonzalo_MG_3_FD_193486 | JGI IMG/M metagenome (GOLD analysis project Ga0265298, IMG submission 193486) | Bovine rumen microbial communities from tropical cattle in Woodstock, Queensland, Australia - Gonzalo_01 | ecosystem: Host-associated > Mammals > Digestive system > Stomach > Rumen ... | reverse complement strand
TCAGAAACAAGACGCTTCCGCGAAAAATCGAGGTGACGAAGGCGACAAAGGACAAGCCGGTTGCAGTCGTGGCCCTGAATGCCCCGAAAACCGAATTCATGGAAATCCACACGACGGGCGGAACCGCGAAGCCGACCAAGAGCCGAAGCATGGCAATTCCGGATACATCCATCCAGGAACCCGGAAGAACGTCGACAGGTAAGATGAAACAGTCGCTGAAGGCTTCGAACTTGCTCAAGTATGCTGACTCTCACCCGATAAAGAAGCGTGGGAAGGTCGCGCAGCCTCACGCATTTAAGATGAAAACAGATGGCGGGGCCGTTGTTATTGCCCGCAGGAACAAAACCGACCGCTCGGAGATGGACTACCTGTATCGCGAAGAAAAGGAAGCCAAGATCAACAAGGCGTGGCCTTTCAAGGATATCGTGAAGAAAATCGCGGACTCGCGCTTGGTAAAATACTTCGAAGAAAACTTCAAGAAAGCCCTCGCCACGGCAAAATAGCCTAAAAAAAGATGTTCCAAAACGGGTGTTTTGGACTTGTAATAGGGCTAAATTGCCTTGTGTATGAGCGTTTACACCGTTGAAGAGTGCCGCGAACAGCTCGCCACGTGGAAGGCGGCTTCTATGGCCGTATCCAAGTCGAAGAGTTATACCATCGGCGGGCGCACCCTCACGCGAGCCAACTGGTCCGAAATCAAGGACGCGCTGACCTACTGGGGGCGTGAACTCGCGAACGCGGAGGCTGCCGCAGGCAAGCGCCGTAGCGGTGTGCGTATGAGGAGGGTCGTTCTGCATGGGTGAGCCTGGAATTTTTTACGCGAAAGGTCGTGCATGGAAGGGCGCTTCGGGTGTAACCGAGGCCCTGAAGGCATTCTTCTTCTCGAAGGGTAGCGCCGACCGCGACCTTGCTGCCGACCGCCAGACCCTCGCTTACCGTTCCCGTGCGCTTTTCCAGAACAGTTCTTTCGCCGGCGCACTCATCAACTCGTTCGATACGAACGTGGTTGGCACCGGCATCAAGGCACGCCCTGCAATCGACTACGCGCTGCTCGGACTCGACAGGGAATATGCCGAAAAGTGGCAGCGCTCGGTTCAGAAACTTTTTGCGGCATGGGCCGACACAAAATTCTGCGACGCTGAACGAAAGAATGATTTTTACCAGTTGCAGGATCTTGCGCTTAAGACCCAACTCGTGACGGGCGACTGTTTCGCCCTGATGCAAGTCAAGTATTCCGCGCAAAATCCGTTCGGGCTCCAGGTCAAGTTGATGGAAGGCGACCGCTGCCAGAACCCGCGCTTCGAGCGCGAAACGGACCGGCTTTCCGCTGGCGTTGAAACGGACTCTTTCGGTGCCCCGGTTGCATATTATTTCACGAAGACGCCTCCGTATTCCATCGACGACAACAGTTCTTTCCGAGACACGGTGCGCGTCCCTGCGTTCGACATGTTCGGCTACCTGAACGTGGTGCATGCCTTTACGAGCGACCGCACGGACCAGCGCAGGGGAATTCCTTTGCTTGCTCCGATTATCTCGCAGATAAAGCAGCAGGAGCGATACCAGGATGCGGAACTCATGGCCGCCGTTGTTAGTTCGATGTTTACAGTGTTCATAAAGAACAGCGAAGGCGAGGCCGAGGAATTCTACGGGAACGTGGAAGACCCGCAGCGCGTGGAACCTGTCGCGCCGAACAGTGCAGCCGAACTCACTCCGGGCGGTATCGTTGAACTCGGGCAGGGCGAGGAAGTTTCGCAGATTGCGAACCCGACGCGCCCGAACGCGAACTACCAGCCGTTTGTCGAGGCAATTTTCAGCGAGGCTGCCGCCCGCGTGGGGCTCTCGCACGAAGTTGTGCTCCGTAAGTTCAATTCCAGTTACAATGCGGTTCGTGCCGCCATTCTGGAAAGCCGAAAGACTTTTAATCGCGTCAAGTATGACTTTGCTGCAGATTTCTGCCAGCCGATTTACGACAAGTGGCTCACGAATGCAATCCTGACCGGCATTGTAGAGGCCCCTCCGGGATATTTCGAAAATCCAGTGTTTCGCGGTCTTTACCATTCTTGCCGCTGGGAAGGCGACACGAACTTCATGCTTGACCCGTACAAGGAAACGATGGCGCTCAAGATGCAACTTGACGAACAGTTGATCAGCCGCGACGATGCCTGCAATTCGCTGAACGCTTCCGAATACGACTCTGTTGCCACCAAGGTTGCCGAAGAAATGAAGTTGCGCCAGTCGCTCGGGTTGCCTGAACCTGGTGCCGTGAGCCGCAGCGAGAATACTTCGGTCCAGGAACTTGCGGACGATACCAAGAGTTCCGAGACGGGCGAAGGTAAGGAAAAGTAGTCAAAAAAAAGATGTTTCAAAATCATTATTTAGATGTTTAAATGTGCTTATTTTGTGATATGAAAATGAAAACTGGGAAAAAGAATTTATCGTCGCTTTTTGGTACTCGCTGGGCTATCCGCCGCGAGGCTGCCGAAACTTTCGCCAGCACTGGCGACTGGTGGGGCGAATTCAAGGACGATGGCGAGGTTGACCAGAAGAACAACGTGACTCTCCGTGAAGACGGCATTGCCGTCATTCACATCGACGGTCCGCTTTCTTATCGCAGTGACTTGTGGACAGCGATTTTTGGCATGGATACTTACGATTCCATTGCTGCCGCTGTTGATGAATGCCTGGAAGACCCGGATGTTCTCGGGATTGTCCTTGACATAAACAGCCCCGGTGGCGAGGTGAACGGCGTTGCTGATCTTGCTGACAAGATTTTCAATGCGCGCGACTCGAAGCCCTACGGCATCGTTGCCCGCACGGGTGGCCTGATGTGTTCTGCCGCCTACTGGATCGGTAGTTCCGCTGAAAAGGTTTTCTCCGCTCCGAACGGTACAATCGGCTCTATTGGCGTGCTGTGCAGTTTCTATCGCGGCAAGTCTGACAAGGACGTTGCGACAATCGTTTCGGATTTGAGCCCGAATAAGGCTCCGACCCCGGATACCGAAGAAGGCCTTGCGCAGATCAAGAAGGAATTGAACGACCTGGCCGCTGTTTTCATTTCGGCTGTCGCCCGGAACCGCGCAACGGATTTCGAGACGGTGCTGACGGAATACGGCCAGGGCGGCGTGTTTATCGGCCAAAAGGCCGTGGATGCTGGCCTTGCCGATGGCGTTGCCAGCATCGAGGAAATTTGTGAAAACATGAAATCTTTCAAATACAAGGAGGCCACAATGGCTGAAAAGAACTCCGCTCCGAAGGCGGGAAAAGAAGAGGTTGATGTCGAGGCCCTGAAGAAGCAGGCCGTGGCAGACTACCTGAAACGCGCCGAGGACGTGAAGTCTGTCTTTGCGGGCCTCGAAGCTGACGAAAGCCTCGTGAAGGCGTTCATTGGCGACGAAACCAAGACTGTCGCCGATGCCGAACACGAAGCGCTTGCAATGGCGAAGAAGCAGATCGGAGCCATGCAGGAATCTCACAAGGCTGCCATCGCCGCCAAGGACGAAGAAATCAAAAAGGCGAAGGGCGAAAGTGGCTTGAGCGAGGAACAGAAGAAGGCTATCCAGCAGGGAATTGAAGCCGGTGCTGCCGCGCAGAATTCCGTGCAGGGCGGTGGCATTTCTGGCGAAGCCGATGCCGAACGCAAGCGCTTGAGCGAAGCCTTCTCCAAGGGCTTCAAGAAGAATTGAACATAAACTAAGGGGTACACAATGTACGATAAACAGGAAACCAAATTTGACGCTCTCGTCGTTGGCGGGAAGGTCGAAACCGAAAACCTGATGGCCGCTTCCGATATCAAGAAGGGTGATGTCGTTGCAAGCCACGGCGTTTGCACCAGTGCCACGAAGGCAAAACTCGCCGTCGTGTTTACCGGGACTCCGGTCGCAAGCGAGGCTTGCAAGATCGTGATTAACGGTTACGAAGTGGACTACACTACCGGCAGCACGACTCTCGCAACCGAAGTCGCTGGCATCAAGGCTGCAATCAACCTGAAGGCGGGTCTCAAGGACATCGTCGCTGCCGACAACAGTTCGGGCACCCTCACGCTCGAATGGAAGACTGCCGGCCGCGACGGTAACGGCAAGATTGAAGTCGGTGACTTTACTGCCGGTGACTCTGGTCTCACGATGGGCGAACCGTCCGTCGACACCTACGGCGAAGACGTTGGTGACGAACGCGTTGCCATTGTCGATTCTGACAGCGGCACCTCCGCTCTTCAGGAACCCGTCGGCGTTGCTCTCGAAGACATCGAGGCTGGCAAGTTTGGCACAATCGCCTTCTGTGGCGAATTCGACCAGGCTGCGCTCAATTTCTCCAGCGGTGACACGCTCAACACTTTCAAGGTCAAACTCCGTAAGATTGGCATCTTCGCCAAGGCTTGCGTTTAAGGAGGTCTAACAATGGCAACTATCGATATTACCGATGCCAAGGAACTCACCCTCGCGGTGAATAACAACCTGGAACCCAGCCGTTTCCTTGCCTCCTTCTTCAAGACGCTCACTCACAACACCAAGGATGTGATGATCGACTTCGTGGAAGGCTCCCAGAAACTTGCTCCGTATATCCGCGACGGCCAGGAATCCACCATCACGAACCGTGACGGTTACGCCACCCGCAGCGTGCACTGCTACGACATCTCGCTCAAGCGTCGCACCACTGCGTTCGACTGCCTGAAGCGCCTCCCTGGCGAGGCTCCGGTCGTTGCTTCCGCGAAGTCTCCGGAAGAACGCGCTGCCGAACTCGCTGGCCGTGACATGGCTGAACTCCAGGGCCGCATCCGCCGCTCCGAAGAGAAACTCATTTCCGACGCGATGTTTACCGGCAAGGTTTCCATCAAGGATGTCGAGGGCAGGGAAATTGACTCTGTCGACCTTGGCCTTGATGACTCCCACAAGTTGTCGAAGGCCTGGACTACCTCGAACTACAAGGGTATTACCTCTGATCTCGAAGAGGCCGCCACGAAGGTCGCCGAAGATTCCGGCCTCACTGCAACCGACGTGATTCTCGGTTCCAGCGCTGCCGACATTGCTTTCAAGAACGACTTCTTCCTGAAGCAGCTCGACACCAAGAACCTTGCTGGCATTGCCGCCACCGTGAACCTCCGCGTAAACCGTGGTGCCCGCCTTGTCGGTGTGGTCGGTGGTCTGCGCATTTGGCGCTACGACGAAATCTACAAGGATGCCTCCAACACCACGCAGAAGATTATCCCGACTTCCGGCGTTGTCGTGCTTGCCGACCAGTTGCAGGCTACCCTGCACTACGGCGTTGCTGGCGACATCAAGAACGGCTTCTTTGAAGGTCAGTTCGCTGCCGACACCTGGTACGAGGATGATCCTCCTGTTCAGTGGCTGCGCGTGCGTTCCGCACCGCTCCCGATTATCGAACAGATTGCTGGCGTCGCCACCATCACCGTGTCGTAAGGAATTCCGATGTCTTTCAAGGACGACCTGATGAACGACCTCGACGAAACGTTCTTCAATCCGGACGATTTCGGCGAGGAAGTGACCCTGACTCGCGGGCGCGAAAGCGTTGTGATGAAAGGTCTCTTTGATTCACCAGGCCTGTCCGAAGATGTTGGTGAAGTTTCGGTGATTGCCCACGAGCCGCGCCTGTTTGTGCGCTCTTCGGACCTTCCGGATTCGAAGCCGCGCAAGGGCGATGTGTTCACGCTGTGCTCTACACCTTTTCATCGTGCGATGAAACTTTCTGCTATTGATTTTGTGTTTGAAAAAGACGGGACTGTGGTCTACAAGTTGGAGGAATGCAAGTGAGCGTCGCGGTGAGGACTTTGAACTGTATCAAGGACTTTCGCCACGCGGTCGTGAATTCCCTGAAGGCTGCAGAACTTTCCGGAATTGGCTCTAACGTTTCCGCTTCGCGTGAAATGAAGGCCTGGCCGGAAGAGGAATCCTTCATCATCGTCAATGTTCCTGATATTGACTTCGATGACAAGAATACCAGTCCCCGTTTTTATTTCTGTAAATCGGAACTACGCATCGACATCTATTCCCGCTGTTTTTTGAGTAGCGAAAACAATGTTGAAGGCGTGGGTTCGATTGCCGACTTGAATGATTTTCTCGACGATACCATGCACGCTGTCGCTGCGGTCATAGAGCCTTGCCCGTATTGGAACGGGCCCTATCAGGGACTTGTAAGCAGGTGTGTCTTGCGTTCGTACTCGAATAATCTTTCTACGCGGTCCGAGGCTTCCAGGGGTGCGGCAACGCTAACTTTCGAGGTCTCGTTTACGGCAAAAATCGACCGGACGGCCGCTACGAAAGAATTTATGCGAGCGAACAATGCGGTTAAAACTGGTAGTCAGTCGATGGACTTTACAACCGTGCTGCGGCCTGGTGAACCGGATCCTGTGCAACAGGAGGCGAATCCGACCGAAGCCGAAACGGCGGATAATTCCGCAGGGAACGAAGAATGAGTATTTCTTTTGAACAGATTCCTGCTGATAATCTTGTCCCGATTTTCGCAACCGAATTCGGCGGCTCCATGTCCGCCAAGTCCGGCGCGATGCCGTGGAAGAACTTGATTATTGGCCAGCCGTTGGCATCCAAGATGGATGAAGATGGCTCTCTTACCCTTATCACCAGCGACGAGCAGGCCGATGCCCTGTATGGTGCCGGTTCGCAGCTTGCACTGATGGTCAAGGCTTTCCGCAAGAACACCAAGTCGAGCGAACTCTGGGTGCTCCCCATTGCCGACGATTCCACGGCAGATGCCGCTACCGGCACGCTGACTTTCACCGTTGCTGGCTCCGCAGTCACTCCGACTCTTGCTGCCGGTGGCACGGTTCGCCTGATGATTTCGGGCCAGTCCTGCCCTGTGAACGTGTCTGCCGGTGATTCCGCTGCAGACATCGCCACGAAGGCCGCTGCGGCCATCAACGCGAAGACTAACTTGCCCGTTACTGCTTCCGCTTCGAGTGGTGTCGTGACTCTTACGGCAAAGAACCTGGGTGCATACGGAAACGGCATCGACGTTCGCTGGAACCACAACCAGGGCGAAGTTCTCCCGGATGGCTTGAGCATCACGCTTTCTGCAATGGCAAACGGTGGTGCGGACCCGTCCTATGAGGATGCCAAGGTCAAGGAAACCTGCGCTGGCAACTGGTTCAACATGATTGTCATCGGTTCTTCGGATGCCGACAACATTACCTACATCAAGGAAATGCTCGACGAACGCTGGACCGCAATCGTGCAGCAGACTGGCGTGATGTGCTTCAGTCTGAATGGTGCCACGGAGTCCAATTTCACGACGAAGGCAAATGCACAGAACTCCCAGGAGATCGTGCTTGCGGCACTTCCGAAGTCCCCGACTTCCGGTGCGGAAATGGCTTCCGCGCTGTTCGGCTGTATCGCTCCGAAGGCTCTGAACGATCCTGCCGCTCCGCTCCACAACTACGCCGTCGCCGGTGTGGTTGCCCCGCGTCGCGACGACCGCGAGGACTTCTACGGCAACAACAGGCTGCTCAAGGCGGGCTGTGCCGTGATGACCGCCGCTGAAGACGGCAGTGTGTTTACCAGCCGCATCGTGACCACCTACAAGCGCAACGCCCAGGGTGTGCAGGACAAGAGTTACATGCAGCTCGAAACCGTGCTCACGCTCTCTTACCTGCGCTGGGACTGGAATAACGCGCTTGCGCTCAAGTATCCGCATGCGAAACTCGCCCCGGATGGCAGCAAGTTCGGCAAGGGCCAGCAGGTGATGACGCCGTCGCTTGGCAAGGCTGAACTCATTGCTCGCTACAAGATCTGGGAAGAGAAGGGCTTGGTCTACGATAGCGAGGGCTTTGCCCAGAACGTCGTCGTGGAACTCGATCCGGATGATGAATATGCCATGAACTTCTTGATTCCGGCACACCTTATCAAGCAGTTCTTTGTTTCCAAGTCTAAACTGGTTTTTGATTAAGGAGGTTGACAATGGGTGACGAAATCGAAGTTGTCGGCGGTGAGTACGAGTTCAAGATCAACGGCTTCCTGTATAACCTGAAGGGCCATCCGAACATTGAGTATGGCGGCAAGCACTTCGAGCCCGTTATGGGCCCGGATGGCGTGCTGCTTGGATACAAGTGCGTCGGCAACAACCCGAGCAAGATTTCTGTTGTTCTGACTGATACGAGCGACCTTGACATTGTTGAACTCCAGCACATCAAGAACGCCACTATCACGCTTAAGAAGCCGAACGGCAAGACGTTTGTCATCGAGAACGCAAGCTGCAGCGCCCAGGTCACGGAATCGTGCGAAGAGGGCGAGGTGAGTTGCGAATTCTCCGGCAAGCCTGCTGACGACCAGAAATCGTAGGGTAGTGTCCTTTCCTACGACTTCCGCACTTCCGGTTGAAGCGGTATGGTCCAGCGTGATTGCTTGGGCCTGCCGTCCGGGGTCAGCACCTGGATGCGGCTCGTTTTAATTTATAACAATCCATAAAAGGAGTAAAAATATGGAACATACTCTCATTAAGCCGATTACCAAGGCGAACGGCGAACAGATTGAAAGCGTTACCGTCAAGGAATCCTATAATGGCGCGGACCTCAGGGCTATCGGCAACACGAAGGGCGAAGGCGATGCGCTTATTGCGCTTGTCGTGTGCGCTACCGGGCAGAGTGCATCCGTGGTGCTGAATATGGATGCCCGCGACGTGAAGGCGATTGGTGATCTTGCCCGCCCTTTTTTAACAAGTGGCGAAGGCTAGGATTTGACGACGGCTTTGCGGCTCTTGCTGGCGTTTTCCACTGGTCCTACGACCAGATAATGGCCCTCGATGCGGAAGCCTTCGAGTTTAGCCTGAAAGCGGTAGAAAAGTATGCCAAGTGGACGAATCCAAAGAAGTGACCTGTTCGCGGGTCACTTTTTACGCTTGAAAAGATGTATCTAAAAATAACTTTTTTGTATTGCTGAATTTTATTTTGAGACTATGGCCAATTCGTTACTGGTAAAACTCGGTTTCAGCGCGGATAAGGATTCCATCACCGGAACCGTTTCCGGAATTGGAAAAATCGATTCCGCTATTTCCGATTTGCACAAGAAAATGAAGCAGACGTTCGCTGTTGCTGGCGTCCAGATGTTTGCTTCTGGAATAAAGTCTATCGGCTCTTCTATCAAGAGCGCTTTCGACAAGAGTTACGGATTTGCCGAAGAGTATGCTAGGTCCGGCGACAAGATTGCAAAGACTTCTCGACTTGTCGGGCTGTCCGTCAAGGATTACCAGGCTTTCAGTTCTGCTGCGAAACATGCGGGAATGTCTACCGAGGAAATGGACAGCGCCCTGCGCAAGTTTAACGTGAGCCTTGGCAAGGCTCGCAGCGGCGACAAGACGGCCTTCAAGATGTTCGATTCTATCCTTGGCGGCAAGAAACTTGCGGACTTCAAGGATACGCCGTCGCTGATTGCGGCTGTTGCCGACAGTTACCAGAAACTTGGCTCTGCAGAGCAGAAGGCGTTTGTTTCGCAGGAACTTTTTGGCAAGAGCGGCCTGAAGATGGCCGAACTGCTCTCGCAGGGCGACGAAGGCATAAAGAAACTGATTGCCGATTTCGAGTCGCACGGTGGCGGGTATTCCGAAGAGGGTGCAAAGAATGCGGAGGCGTTCAACGATGCCCTGCAGGACGTTCTTGAGACGGTAAACTCGCTCAAGATTTCAGTCGCGCAGGAACTGTTCCCGGTTTTCATCGACCTGTTCAAGAGCGTGCAGGGCTTTGTCAAGGACAACCGCGAGGAACTGATGCCGGTTGTAAAGGAGATTTTTGGACGTACTGCAGAGTATGTCAAGTCGCTGCTTCCGAAAATTCCCGCAATCCTGAATACGATTTTGTCTATTGTCCAGGCGATAGGCCCCGGCACAATAGTATTCGTGACGAGTTTCGTCACGATCTTGCCCGCGATTGGAAAAATCCTTTTCGGACTTTACCAGATGGGCCCGATATTCAAGATTATCGGCGTTGCCGTCAAGGGCATTTTCACTTACGGGCACGGCTTGCTTGTCGGGGTAAAACTCCTGGCTGGTCTCCTTGGCGGTCCGGTGCTCGCGACCATCGGGCTTATTGTCGCTGCGGTCGTTTCCTGGGGCATTGCCATCAAGTCTATCTATGACAACTGGAATCTGGTCGGTGACGCCATCGACTACGTGTGGGGCGAAATCAAGGACTGTGTAAAATGGTGGGCGGATGGTATCAAGTCGCTAATCATTGACCCGTTCGTAAATTTCTTCAAGTCCTTACCCGAGGCGTTTTCGAATTTGTGGGATGGTTTCAAGTCCGGGATTTTGAACATCGGCTCGATGCTTTACGATGCCATTTTTGGTAACATCAAGGCAGCCATAACATCTGTCAAGTCTTTCGTGAAGGGAATGCCCATTATCGGCTCGCTTTTTGGTGACGAAGAGCAGCCTTCCGTGCGCGAGGCTTCGTCCGGTTCTTCTGTTCCGGGTTCCACGCCTTCACTCGGTTCTACTGTCGCGAAGTCTGTCAGCGAAACGCACACGACAACTACAAGCCGCTTCGCCGTCGACTTTACCAACATGCCTCGCGGTGTCCAGGTGACTCCGCCTGCGCAGGGTGATTTCGACTGGTCGCGCGGTTACGTTCTTGGAGGTCTATGATGGCCGAACAGGCACTGCACAAGGTTTCAATCAATACGCCTGGCGGCGTTATCGAGTGTGTCGGCGGTTCCTATGCCGGTATTCCGTTTTTTGTGAAAACTGCTGAAAAGACCGGCGGTCGCGCGGTTGTCTCGAAAGCCATTCCTTTTTCTGACAAGCATTCAAACGAGGACATCGGCAAGAAAGTCAGTTCGTTCTCTTTTTCGATATTCCTGATTGGTGATGATGTCGAGAGCCAGCGCGACGCGGTTGATGAGGCTTTTGGCCGAGAAGGCTATTTTGAACTAATTCATCCGCAATACGGGCGTTTTAATGCCAGGTGTACTGATTATACTATCCCATACGATAATGATGTGGGCGAGTATATCGAGATTCCCGTGACGTTCGTCCCGGAGCAGGACCCGAAAGAAACTGCGAACAGCGTCGAGGATTTGCGCGGTACCGCCATCGAGAAGGCGGACGCCACTCTGGACAATACGAAATCCGCTTTCGTTGAAGAGTTTAGCATTCTTGGCAAGGCGAAATCCGTTGTCGATTCCGTTGCCGCGTTTACTGTCGGCGTTCTCGATATGATCGAGGATGCCCGCAACTCCATCCGCAGCGTCTCGGAATTCGTGAATACCGTCTCGCAGATCCGCGAGAATGTCAGCATAGCGCTTGGCACGCCTGCGGACTTTGCGAGCCGCATCCAGCATATTCTTACGCTCTCTGCAGATATCGTTACCAGGGATGATGCCGCGAATGGCTACGTGAAAGAAAGCCTGTCGATAATGAAGTCTATCGTATCGGACAGAAAGTCTACGGCATACGCCTCTGCAGACGAACTGTCTGGAAAAATCGGGCGTCTTATGCTCATGAGTGCCGCGTCGATGGTTGCGAAGTCGGTTGTCGACTGCAGTTTCGGCAGTGCGGAAGAATCCCGTGAGATGCAGGACGCCGTTGCCGATACGTTTGCGCTTGCTGCCGAAGCGGCAGAGTCTATCGACGATTACCTAAACCTCCTGGATATGCAGGCTGCGGCGCTCAAGTATCTGCGAAACGAGATGTCGAACCTGGCCGTGGTCGTGGAATACCCGATGAACGGCACGCGCGATATTCTTTCGGCGTGCTTCGACTGTTACGGGAACCTGGATCGCATCGACGATATCCTGGAACGTAATGGCATCTGCGACCCGCTTATCATTACTCCGCGCAACTTGAGGGTGCTCTCGAAATGATTGAAGTCTATGCGAATGGAAGAAAGTTTTCCAGCTGGACCGAAGCGAGAGTCTCGCGGTCGCTCGATCGGATTGCCGCGACTTTCTCGCTCACGCTGGTCGCGCGTTCCAGTGACGGCGACCGCGTCCGCCTTTTTCCTGGCGATGCAGTGACGGTCGCTGTGGATGGTGTGAAGGTCATCAACGGCTACATCGACGACCTGAAGGCGAGTTTTTCTGCGGGCAGCCATGCCATAAGTGTTACCGGGTCAGAAAAGACAGCCGACATTGCCGACTGCGGCATCGAAAGTCCGCTTGAATGGAAAGACAAGACGATGGCCGAGATAATCGACAGCATCTGCAAGTCTTTCGGGCTCAAGTTCTCGAACAAGATGGATGTGGATGTCGGCAAGGCGTTTCCGCGCTTTGCCGTGGAGCCAGGCGCGAAAGCGCTTGATACCATCGCGAAACTTTGCAAGGAACGCGGTATCTTGCCGTGCTCCGATGGGCTTGGCGGGGTTTACCTGCTGAAGCCTGAATCATGTGTGCGTGGGCCCGCGTTGAAGCAGGGCGAAAACCTGCTTTCGGCAAGCGTCGAGTTCTCGCTTGTCGACCGTTTCTCGAAGTATTCGGTTTACGGAACCGGCCGCAAGAAGGTCGTCGGCGAGGCGTCCGATTCCGACGTGGTCCGGACACGTCCGATGGTCATTGTGGACTCGAATTCTGTCGACAAGGAACAGGTGCAGGCCCGAGCAGATTGGGAGTGCAAGGTGCGCAAGGCGAAGTCGATGAAGTTCAGCGCGAGCGTGAGCGGCTGGTCACATTCCGGAGGTCTTTGGGCTCCCGGTGTCGTCTGTTCGCTGTTCGCGCCGGAGGCTTTTGTCGAGACGCCTGTCGACCTTCTCGTTTCGTCGGTAGAATATTCCTGGGGCTCTTCCGGCTCGGTAGCGAATCTGACGCTAGTCTCTCCTGACGTGTATGCTCCGCAGCCCGAGTCGAAAAAGAAAAAGGCCAAGAAGGGTGCGAAGTCTGACCCGTGGGCATCCGTGAAGAAGGCGGTGAGTGGCAAATGAATCTAGGCAATGTTCTTGACCCTATCTTGAGCCGCCTGCGCCTGATTGTAGGCCGCTGCACTGTTATCGCCAGCAAGTATGTGTCTGGCGAGTTGGAAACCGATGTGGAACTCATTGCTGGCGAAAAACGGCGCGGCGTAGAGTTTGTTCAGCAATACGGTTTTTCAAGCCGCCCGAAGGGTGAGGTGGACGGTATTGCGCTATTTATCGGCGGATCACGCGAGAACGGCGTTGTCGTGGCTACGCACAGCGACTTTCCGGAAAAACTTGAAGAGGGAGAAGTCGCGGTCCATTCACCTTACGGTCAATATATTTGGCTCAAAAAGGACGGCTCGATTGTCGCGAAGCCTACCAACGGAAAATCTTTCCTGATCGAAGGTGCGCTTGATGTAAGGGGCCATGTTTTTGCAACCGATGAGGTCGCGGCAAAGTGTGTCGATGCGGCCGGAACGTTCGTCAATGCCGCCGCCTACAATTTGAGCACACACAAGCACGGTTCCGCTATGGGCCCGACAACTCCGTCCATTCCTGGGCCCTAAAAAAGATGTTCCAAAAACGGCCTTAACATGTTATAGGTCGTTTATTTTTGTAGTGTGAGCGACCTTGCTTTACATCGCAGAGAAGATGGCTGTTTCGACCTCGCTTTCAGCGAGGCCGACCACGATTTGCTTACTACCGACAGCCTCGAAAACGTCGTCATCATATCCATCGGGACGTATGCCCGCGAGCGCAATCTTGGCAAGGTGGCGAACCTTTCGCCGGTTGTCGGCGGTTGGTGGGGTGACGCCCTTGACGAAAAAGGAACGCTCGGCGGATACCTTTACGAAGCGTTTCCCGGAAAACTTACCGACGCTACGGCACGCCAGGTCGAGACGCTTGTCGTCGAGGCTCTTTCGTGGATGGTCAAGGACGGCGTGGCGAAATCCGTGAAGTGCAAGGCCGAAATTGTCGACAAGGAAACGATGTCGATTGAAATCACTATTGAACAGCCTGACAGCGAGAATGTCGCGCTGCTTTACGAAATCAAGTGGAAGGCTACCAATGGAATTTAAGAGTTTGCAGGACCTTGTCCGTATTGTCGAGAATGCGATGGCCGTCCAGTTTTACGGCCAGTCCAGCACGCTCCGCAAGGGCGTGCTGAAGGTGCTTGCGCACGTGATTGGCGCGATGCTCTACATGATGACGCTAATCGCGAAAAGGATATGGAAAAACAGGTTCGTGACGACTTGCGATGTTTCTGCGCTTGACGGTTTCGGCGCTGAATACGGGATTCCGCACAAGGCTCCGGCGAATGCTTCCGGAAAAGCCGAAGTGACTCTTGCCGATGGCACGGTGTCTGTCGAGATTGAGCAGGGGACTGCTCTTATCGACCCGGTAACGAAAAAGGAATACGAGGTAATTACGACCACTACTGTGTCGGCTTCGAACCTGTTTGTACCGGTCGCCGCAATTCATTACGGTGCAGATTCCGATGTCCTGGCGGGTGCTGAACTCGAATTTCGCGATTCCGATGTGGAAGGTGTCGAGTCCATTGTTTCTGCCGGCATTGTCGGCGGCAAGTTGGAAGGCGTAGAAGTTGACGGCGAAGTCCAGGTGTGGGGTGAACTCGCGGAAGAGTACCGCGCAAGGCTAATCAACCGCATCCAGAACCCTCCGCATGGCGGTGCTGCGAATGACTACTGGCAGTGGGCTATGAGTTTCGCGTATGTAAGCGACGCGTATGTTTTCGCGAATACCCCGAACTCGAACTCCGTTACGATTGCGCTTGCAAACTATTCCGCGAATGACTTGAGTGTGAGTGTCGACCAGGTTGCCGAAGTTTCTGACTATATAAACGACGACTCGCGCAGGCCGATTACTGCGGACGTTCGTGTGCTTGGCGTTACTGCCGTAAATGTTGGAATATCTGCACGCCTTGACCCGATGAACGAGTCAGTAAAGGAAAGCGTGATTTCGTCCATCAAGCAGTATCTGCGCGGAATTGGTCCAGGGAAAACGGTTGACCTTGCGCAGATGTCCGTTGAAGTCCAGTCGAACTCGACGGCGAGTCGCTTCTCGATTACGTCCGCAACGAAAGACGGGTATTCCGTGACCTCGCTTGAATTCGCTGTCGATACTTCCGATGCAGATCCGGAAAACTGGATTGCCGAAATTGCGAAAGTTGACGATGCAAATATTGTTCTTGAGAATTGGAGTGAGTAGCTATGGATACCTGGAAACTCCCCAAGAGAACCGAAGATGATTTTCGCCACGCACAGGTCGGGCTGATGCCGCGCGGTTTTGCGTGGTTCTTGGGAATTGCCGGAAACTGGTGGAAACTGTTTACCGCGTTTTCGGCTGGATTTTCTGCAGTTTACCAGATGTTCTGCAATCTTGTCCGCGAAATGTCGCCATATACGACCACGTCCTTGAATGATTGGGAGCGAGAACTAGGACTTCCGAAAAAGGGGCTTGCGTTCGATGGTGATGCGCTGCGTAAGAGCGAAATTATCCGTATCGCCCGCAAGATGGGTGGCTGCAGCAAGAATTACATCAAGTCCATCGCTGAACTGTTCGGCCTTGACGTCGATGTCTTGGAATATTGGAAAGAAGATGAACGGGACGCTTTTGACGGGGTTGACTTTGGTAACCAGGACCCGAACTTTTTTGTAATCGTGCGGTCTGACATCGGCGTGATAAATCTTACCTACGCCAGGTGCAGTGGTGGCTACAGTGCCGAAGACGAACTTGCCTGCGACTGCAATTCGAGGCTGATGGACTTTGGCGATTCTAACTACGAGGCCGTGCTTACAAGCATAAGTCCGGCTCATGTAAAAATGCTTTTTGTCTATGGAGGTTCGTGATGCAGCGAATTTCGACTGAACCTGATGGAGTATTCAAGAACGGTGTTCCGGGTGTGCAACGCGGGACAAAGTTCAACGCTGAATGGTGCAATGCCGTCCAGGAGGAACTTGCAAACTTTATCGAGGGGGCCGGGCTGACGCTCGATGCGGATGACTCGGAGCAGCTTTGGAAGGCTCTGCTTGCTGTTTTTGCCGCTGGCATCTCGCTCGGCAATTCTACGGTGCATGGATCTGGTAGCGGTGCGAATTCTTCCGCTACGCTGCACAACGACAAACTTGGTGTCGCTGCAACCGGCGACGTGGCTACTGAACTCCATGCAGAATTTGTCAAGTTTATCCGTGGTCAGAAAACCGCGCAAATCGGCACGAAGATTGTTGAGAACAATATTGTCGTTACAGTAAACGAGATTATTGAATTCGCGAAAAACGCTGTCGTCAAGAACTTGCTTCGCGTCAACAGCAATGCCATTTTTGATCAGGACGTAGGCATTACTGGTGCTTTGAGTGTTGATAGCACCGTCCGTTCCGAAGGTGGATTTTCCGGAAGTATTTCCGGCCGCACTGGTGAAAATGCGAATTTCCCAACTATCCGTGCCGACCAGATTTTGGCACGCACCGCCAACGGCGAGATTTCGCTGGGTAGCGTCCTTTCCGGGCTGTTCAAGGGAACGATTACCGGTTTTGTAAATGGTTCCTGGATTCCGGGTGAGAATGCGTATTTCAAGCGTGCTGCAGATACGATATATCCTATTGTCGAAATGGACGAATTGCCTGACGGCGCTATTGCGGTGTTTTACAATGCGCCTAGTGGGGCATCCTATGTCATTTCCTGGCGTGATATGGATTATTCCGCGAGGGTGAAGACGGTCAACAGCGGCACTCCGTTCGTGTTCATGAAAAAGAAGAATTCGTCTAACCAGGATTGTGGCATGCTGCTCGCTGTCGGTGACGCCGGAGGCTCTCCGTGACCTACGATCAACTTGTAAAGCAGTTGACGGCAGACCTCCAGGAAGCGGGCCAGAAGAATATCAGCCCGCCTGCCAGCATGAGCGATGCCGAAGCCCGCGACTGGTCGATGGGCAACGTCGCCGAGGCGATAGCGAAGGCTATTCGCGATGGCCTCGTTTTCGACATCAAGGGCTCCGCGACCGTTGCGGAACTGAACGCCATGCCGCTCGACCAGCGCGAAGATGGCGACATCTGGGCTGTCAAGGACTCCGGGCTTCTCGTGAACCCGGAGGGCGAACCGCTTGCCGTGACTGCAGGCGATCTCGTGATGTGGGCGGGCGATACGTGGTCCAGGATTTTCCACCTGGACCTCACCGGATACGCTACTGTCGAACAGTTGAATGCCGCAGTCGCTGCGCTCACGGCCGCAATAAACGAGGCTGTCGCCGCCGAGAAGGCCCAGCGCGAAGCCGCGGATGCCGCACTGCATAATTCCATCGACGCTCATGCCGGCAGAACGGATAACCCGCATAATGTGACGGCGCATCAGGTTGGCGCATACACACGGCAAGAAGTCGATGATGCGATTTCTGACGCCATTTCTGGAGAAGTTGGCGGATGGCTTGGCAACCTGACTGTGGCAGAGATTAACGCGCTCACGACCCATAAAAAGGGAGACTCCGCCACATTGCTTGATTCCGGAACGGTGAATCCTGGAAACCTGTCTGTAGATGTGGGTGACGATATTATGTGGGTCGATGGTTTGCAGGTTTGGCAGGCGAAAATTATAGACTCGCTCCACCATGACTCCACGATGGTTGGGGATGGGAGCACGTCTAATCCTCTTGGTGTCGACACTACGGTAATTGCTACGAAGGCATACGTGGATAACAGAGGGCTGTTTGTGCAGAACGGGCAGCTTCGATTCGGATAAGGAGAGACTATGGCATACGTTGGAGAAGTAAGCGAAGTCTATGACAAGAATGGCGACTATGGTGACATAGTTGCAAAAAAATTTGATGGAAACAGGACTGTCAAACTGACTGGTGATGTTACAGCGCAACAGTCGTGGGGCGGCGCTCCTGATCCCGATTCGTCCACGCCGTCCCTTGGACTTTCGACAACGATTGCAAACGGCGCGGTAACGGAAAGTAAACTCGCTACTGACGCCGTGACGAATGGAAAGGTCAAGGACGGGGAACTGACGAAAGCGAAGTTTAACGCGAGTGTCTACAACGAAGCGGACGGCTCTATTGCCGACGGCACGAACAGCAACCTTGCTACAAAGACGCAGGTCAAGGCTTACGTCGAGTCTGTAATTGCCGGCGAAGGCCATTACAAGGGTGTTCAGAGTGTCGCCACGATTAACACGTGGACGGCATCGAACCTGCATAATGGCGACCGCGTGATAACGTCTGACGGTGGAACACTTACGCTCGGTAACCTTCCTGTGGTTGAAGGCCAGGAGTGCATTTTCTATGTGTCCGATGACCAGAGCGTGAAGATTTGGCAGAGTTCCGAAGGAAACTACAAGATAAAGCAGACTGCGCGTACCGACCCGACTGCGGATGGCACGACGATCACTGCAATCGATACCGTTACGCAGAATGCGAATGGTGAAATCTCTGCAACAAAGAAGACTATCCGGAGTGCGACTACATCGCAGACGGGTGTTGTCCAGCTCGCCGGGAGCATCGGGGCTACGGTAAGTTCCGAGAATAACAAGGCCGCTTCCGAGAAGGCCGTCCGTGACGCCATAAATGCGCTTGATGTTTCGTCTGTTGGTGGCGACGGAAAGATTATTTCCGAAATTTCGGAAACTGACGGTAAGATAAGCGCAACGGCCAAAACGATGGACTCGGCGCCGACCGAGGGCCATACCGACACGACTGTAACTTCTGCGGGCATCAAGGCCGCGATTGACGCTATTTCTACTGAAACGTCTTCTGAAGCAGAAGTTATGGCGGCTGCGCTTGATGATTTGGATTCTCGTCTGCGTGAAGTCGAGGAACGCGACCCGAACACTCTTGGCGACGCTGTTGCTGATTCGCTTAATGCACAGGCCTTGAAGATTGCTGGAAACGACGTTTCGGAGCTTATTGCTGGGAAGACTGATAAGGTAAGCGGAGTCACGAATGGAAATCTTCCGAAACTCGACTCGAACGGAAATCTAGTCGATTCTGGAATCAGTGCAAGTGCCGTATCCACGGCCATTTCGGCTGCAGGCTCCGCAGTGCAGAGCGTTACTGGTAGTGGCGCTATAAGTGTCGCCACAAGCGGGACTACGGCTAGTGTAAGCGTTGCTGACGCGTCCGATAGTGCAAAGGGTGTGGTTCAGTTCATGACAAGTGCAGAAGCCGCTTTGCTCTGGAGTAACGCCTGGGCGGCTGCTTCGGCAACATAAGGAGGTTAGACGATGTCGCAGACCTACGATGAAAAAGCGATGAGCGGAGTGGACCTGGAATCCGTATTGACTTCCGTTGGCTCCGAAATCAAGAAGAAGCAGGATACGCTCGATATTGAGATCGACGTGGCGCACAAGAGACTCAAGTTCAACAATGTGGCCTTCACGGTCACGCCTTCGACATAAGGGGATTTTGAATGTCCGCAACCTACATTAACAAGTACACAGACTCGGCCGCGTATGCTGCAGACGCATCCAACCGTGCCGCTCTCAATAAGAGCACTGTTTCGCTCGAAGCCGATTCCGGCAGGGTACATTTTGACGGCGTGAATGTCGTCGTTTCACGGCCAAAGGTCGGCGATGCTGTTTATGTGCCTAGCACCAGCATCTATTCTGCTGCTACGCCTGGTAGTGGTGTTACCGAAGGCAGCGTGACTTTTGTTTCTGGCGGAACGGTAAACGATTCGCTTATGTCTGCAAAAGGCATGACTGCCATCGGTACGGTGGTGATGGTCCGTGGTAAAAAGTGCTACGTCATGTTCAAGAATATTGGCAGTGAGCAAAAGTTTTATTATAACGCTGCAAGCGGTGACGGCGGTTTCCCGTCGTCGAAGTTGTCTGACAGCGACCTTGCCAAGATTACTGCAGGTGACGCGAAAGACACGCAGGGTCTTGTCGGCTACCGTGCCGCGTGCAGTGTCGAAGTCCTTTATGCATGGCTTACGGGTCGTGGCGGTGCAAATAAGAATGAAGGCTGGAACGGCGGTACGAATGGCTTGCAGAACGATTTCTTGAATGGTGCGGATTGGGGCCTGACTCTCGGTCCGGCATCTTCCAGCATTACTGCTCACGACGCTACGACATACAAG
>Ga0265298_10003725_pt1 | contig 19938 bp, 20 predicted proteins | sample AusTroGonzalo_MG_3_FD_193486 | JGI IMG/M metagenome (GOLD analysis project Ga0265298, IMG submission 193486) | Bovine rumen microbial communities from tropical cattle in Woodstock, Queensland, Australia - Gonzalo_01 | ecosystem: Host-associated > Mammals > Digestive system > Stomach > Rumen ... | reverse complement strand
AGACCCGGACGAAGATTGCCCACATGATGGATGCCGAGACCTGGTTCAACGCAAAGAAAGCTGTGGAGCTGGGGTTCGCGGACGACATTTTGTACACCGGCGATTCCGATAAAAAGGATGTGCCGGAGGCTGTGCTGTTCGGCAGGCTGACCGTCGTCAACTCGTTTCTGGGCAAGTTCAACATTATTGACAAACCGGCAGAGCCGGACAACCGTGTAGAAGCCGCACCACTGACGGAGCGGCTTAATTTATTGAGTCATTAAGGGAGGAAACAACTATGGCTGTGACTATTACTGAAATGTTGGAAAAACGCGCAAGGCTGTGGGAATCCACGAAGAAATTCCTGGAAGACCATACCGACAAGGACGGCAAGATGACTGCCGCTGACGCGGAAGCGTATGAAAAGATGGAGGCGGACATCAAGGAGATGACCAAGACCATCGACCGCCTGGAAAAGCAGGCCGAGATGGACAAGAAGTTCGCGCTGCCGACTTCCAGCCCGCTGACCGGCAAACCGCAGACTGCAGTACCGGGTACGGTTGAAAAGAAGGGTACGGCATCCGATGCGTACAAGAATGCGATGCTGACCGCTCTCCGTTCCAATTTCCGCAAAGTTGAGGATGTGCTGCAGGAAGGTATCGACGAAAGCGGCGGCTACCTGGTGCCGGATGAACTTGATGGCAGACTGGTGGATGTGCTGGAAGAAGAGAACATTATGCGTAAGCTGGGCCATCCGCTTACCACCAGCGGCCAGCACAAAATCAATCTCGTTGCCTCCAAGCCTGCAGCATTGTGGATTGAGGAGGGTGGTGCGCTGACCTTCGGCGATGCGGCCTTCGACCAGAAGTTCCTAGACGCCCACAAGCTGCATGTGGCCATCAAGGTCACCGAGGAACTTTTGTACGACAACGCTTTCCAGTTGGAAAAATGGATCATCGAAGAATTCGGCAAGGCATTGGCGAACGCAGAGGAAGACGCCTTCCTGAACGGTGACGGCACCGGTAAGCCGAAGGGGTTGTTCAGGGACGCCCAGACCGGGGTGACCATTGATTCCGTGGACATTACGGCGGATGACGTTATCGACCTGGTGTACAGTCTGAAACGCCCGTACCGCAAGAACGCATCCTTTATCACCAATGACGGGACGCTGGGCGTGATCCGCAAGCTGAAGGACGACAATGGGAACTATCTGTGGCAGCCTTCGCTGCAGGCGGGTCAGCCGGATACCCTGTTGGGTTATTCCATCCACACTTCGCAGTTCGCACCGGTCCTGGCTGCGGGGAACGTGGCGATGGCCTTCGGTGATTACAACTACTACAACATCGGTGACCGTGGCCGCAGGGCATTCCAGGAACTGAAGGAACTGTTCGCCGGCAACGGCATGGTCGGCTTTGTGATGAAGGAACGTGTGGACGGCCTGTTGATCCTGCCGGAAGCCGTACAGCTGTTGAAAGTGTCGGCAGGCTGATATAAGGAAGGGTGATGGTCATGCTTCTGGAACTGGAGGAAGTGAAGAACTACCTGCGGGTAGATACTGACGAGGAGGACGGCCTGATTACAGGCCTGTCCCAATCGGCGGAAAAACTGTGCATGGATGTGGCCCGGATAGAAGATGCAGAAGATTTTGCATCTCTTGGGGATACGGCAAAGACCGCAGTTCTGTATGCGACAGCTTATCTGTACGAACACCGGGAGGAAGCGGACCATCACGCCCTGACCCTGACCCTCCGCTCCCTGTTGTTCGGGGTGCGGAAGGAGGGGTTTTAAGATATGGACATTTCCAAACTCCGGCACCGGGTCACGGTGCTGAAAAAGACCCTCGGCACGGATATAGGGCTGGGCGCTCCTGTTACCTTCACGGATGACGGAAAGGTATGGGCGGAGTTCCTGCAGCAGCGTGTCTCCACCGGGGTGGTGGCGGATGACGGCGCGGCGGTGCTGGTCACCCAGGGTATCCGCATCCGTCCCCGCGTGGTTGAAAAAGGCTGGAGGATTCAGGACGGTGACCATACTTATGAGGTCATCGATGTGGACCGTGGGAACCCTTCTGTCTATGTGCTTACCACACAGGAGGTCAGGCCATGAGCGGGATGTTCACGATCAAGGTCAACATGGGTTCGGTCATCTCCAATGCCATCCGTGACATCGATAAATATGATGCCGAAAAGCAGAAGAAGATCCGCAAGGTCATCGCCGACGGAACAAAAGCCGTCAGGGACAGGGCGGTGCAGGCCGCCCCGAAAGGTCCTACGGGGAAACTGCGTAAGGGCATCAAAAGTTCGGTGGTGGGGGATGGCCGGGAAGGTCTTGTCACCTCCACGGCTCCCCATTCCGCTCTGGTGGAATATGGCACGGACAACAGGCTGACCTATTCCCGGAAAGGGAAGGTGCTGAAGTTCACCTGGAAAGGGAAGGTACGGTATTACCGTGGCATCCTGAAGTCAGGAAAGATGAAACCGAAGCCGTTTTTAAAGAAAGCGGCGGACAGCGAATGGCCGAACATCGTAAGGAACATGGAGGACGCATTGAAATGATACGGATAAAAGACATACCGCAGGTCGCCCTGCGGACAGCCCTGTTCGCCCTGCTGAAAGACGGCCAGTCCAGCGATGTATATGGGGATGTGCCGGAAAGGGCGGCACTTCCGTATATCACCCTTGGCGCGATGACCTTCCGGCCGGTGGGAAACAAGACTGCGGTCATCTGGCAGGCGACCGCCGGAATCGAGGTCTGGGCGGACGGGAACCAGAAACAGGAGATGAACGATATCCTGAACGACATCTGCGTCCTGTTTTCCTACTACGGGACAGATCTGGAAATCGAGGGATACCACATAATCGGGACGGAACTGGAATCCGTGGAGACCTGGCCGGAATCCGTGACGGGCTACCACGGGACGGTGACTGTCATTTTTACATTACAGAAAGGTAAGGTGCAGCAATGAGCAGATTAACGGCGCAAGAGTTACAGAACCTGCCGGAGAATCCAGATACCAATATCGCGGAAGCCGGCAAGGATGTGTTGTTGTATATCGGAAAGAGCGGGTCGGGAACGACAGAGGCGTTCGCCCTGGTGGGCGGTCAGCGGAACTCCACCATCGAGATGAGCGCCAACTCCCTGGACGCATCCCATAAAGGCTCCGGTGGATGGACTGCCAACAAGCCTGGACTCAAGAGCTGGAAGTCCAGCTTTGACGGTCTGCAGATCATGAGTGACGAAGGGGCGCAGGTTATGGAACACTGTTTTCGTGAGGGGAAGCAGGTACACGCCAAGTTCGTGTATCCGGATGCCTCGTATCAGATCGGCTGGGCATACATCACGGAGTTCACACGGGACAATCCCCATGACGGCATCGCCACCATCAAGGCGACCATGGAGGGCGTCGGTGAGATTTCCGAGATCACGGCGGCAGGAGGCAACTAACGTATGAAGGAATCAATCAAGTTCAACAACGGTACCCGGGAGTGTGAGTTCCTGTTCAATATCCGCAGCCTGAAGGAGATGGAACAGGAACTGGGGTTCTCGCTGAACCTTCTGTTCACGCCGAACGTGGCGCTGGGGCTGCGGCTGATGACCATCCACTTCACGCAGCTTGGCGTGAAGTACGGCCTGCAGGATAAACAGGCGGAGGACAAGGACCCCTACGGGTTCATCGAGAGGTACTGCGACAGCGGCGGGACGCTGGACACGCTGAACGCGTATATCCTGGCGGCAATCGACGCGACCAACCTTTTTACGGAGGGGCCGGCGGCAAAAAGGGAAGAGATACGGAAGGTACTGGAAAAGCCCTGACGAGTTTTGCGGAATGGGTGCGGATGGCAGAGCCGGTGGCTTACGCCATCGGACTGAAGCCGCATGAGTTCGAGGAGATGCAGCCCGGGGAATTCCTGGTCATGCTGGAGGCCGTGAACCGGCAGCGGCGTGAGGAGGATTACCGGACTGCTTATTTTTTGTCGTTTGTGATTGCCCCGTATCTGAAAAAGGATTCAAAACTTACGTTGGAAGATATCGTGGACCCGTTATGGATGACGGAAGAAGAACTGAAAGAAAAGAAACGGCTTGCTGAAAAGCAGAAGAAGGAAACCGACCGGGCGGTGTTGGAACAGGAATTCGCCTGGGCGTTAAGGAGAGAATGACATGTCAGTATTGACCGCATTGATGGTGAAGATCGGGGCGGACGGCTCCGGTCTCCGCAAGGAACTGAAAGCCGCGAAAAAGGATATCGACAGGACGTTTTCCAAGGATCCGGTGTCAGGGTTTGAAGAGGCGCTCACCGGTACGGCGTCCAAGGTCAGTTCCCTCATCACAAAATTCAATACGGCGGCGGTGCTGGCCGGGGGTGGATTCGGCCTGACCGCCCTTATCTCAAGTGCGGTTTCTGCCGGTGACAGCATAAAAGACCTGTCGGAGAAACTGCGGATATCTACAGCCGAAGCAGAAATGTTCTCCCGGACGGTGAAGCTGGCAGGCGGGGATGTGGATACGGCTTCCGGTGCCATGATGCGTCTGGACAGCACCATCACCGGGAGCGGGGAGAAGGCGGAAAAGACCCGCGCCATACTGGACTCGCTTGGTGTTTCGCTGACCGACCACAATGGGAAACTCCTTCCACTGAACGAACAGCTGAAGAACCTGGCACAGGGATACCAGGCGGCGTCGGAAGCCGGGTACGGGCAGGAGTTCATCATGAACACCCTGGGTGTCCGGGGTATGGCGCTGACAGAGACCCTGATGAAATACAACGAGGCGGCGGAAGATGCAGCGAAGATAAAGGGTATCGGGCTTGACCCGGAGCAGATGTCGGACATCAACCGGCAGTTGAAGCTGACCGAAGCACAGCTGGAACAGCTGACCATGGTAGGCGGTGCACTTCTTGCCCCGATCGTCGGGGAGTATCTTCCGGCCATCACACAGGGGCTGGCGGATACCGCCGGACTTATCGCGGGGAACAGGGAAGAGATCGTTTCCCTTGGGACGAGCCTTGCACAGCTTGCCGTGACCTACAAGGTACTCCAGGCCATAGCGAAGGCAGGGGGACTGACCGGTTCGGCGGCGACCGCTGCGGCAGAGGTGGAGGCGCTCTCCAAAGCACAGGAGGCTGCCATCACCCGGCGGCTGAATATGCTGAAGGCGGCACAGAAAAAGGAAGAGCAGCTGATGGCCAAGGAAGTGGCTGCCCGTAAAATCACGGAAGCAGAGAAAGAAAAAGCCATCACCGAGTCCTGCATGAAGATCCAGATGAAGTATGCGGAGACCTCTGCGAGGATCGAGGCGGAGATGAGGGCGGCCTACCGGAAGATGAACGCCGAGGCAAAGATGTCGGCGGCAGGACAGGTGCAGGCCATCGCCACGACCGGGGCGGCGGCAAAGGCTGCCAGTGCACAGATGGTGACTGCATCGGCTGCAGCCAAAGGTGCTGTGGGTTCCCTGACCAAAAGCGTGTGGGCCCTGGTAGGAGGATGGTATGCAGTGGCGGCTGCCATAGCGTTCGCCTTTGAGAAGCTGGTGGCGTTCAAGCAGCAGCAGGCACAGGAACAGGGGCTCACGGGCGGTGACATCTATTCCATTGACGGCCAGCAGTACCGCCGTGCCGACGACGGAAAGTTTTACCGGCGGGAAATCAATATGGATGCCGAGGATGCCTTCGATACCTATACGGAAACGCAGGTGCTGGAAGATGACGAGATATCCATCCTGCAGGCCGCCTATGAACGGAAACATCCGGCGACCCCGAAACCGGAATCAAATAAAATAGATACCGACAAGTTCAAGGATATGTTTGCCAACGCCGGTAGTTCAGGCGGAGGCGGCGGTGGAAGCAAGGGGTCGTCCGGAAAGGCAGAAGATACGGAGAAAGAGGAACTGAAACGCAGGCAGAAACTGCAGAACAGCCTGGAAAAAGAGTTCTCCATGCGGAAGACGATAAACGAGGCCGTGAGGGAAAGCAACTCCCTGCAGACAGCCTACATGACTTCTGCGGAAAAGGCTGTGTACGGGATGGAGAAGGAACACGAGAAGGCGGTCGAGGAAATCAGGAAACGGTGGTTCCAGTTCGAGACGGAATACATCGGGATGTCCGACGAGGAACGCGCCCGGTTTGTCAAGAACCTGGAGGAGACCGGTGCTGCCTATGAGATCACGGCAGACGGCAGACTGTCTTTGGCGAAGCAGACTGCCATGGATATTGCGGCGGCTGAAAAGAAATATGAGGATGAGTTCATCACATACCATACGCAGTGCAAGGACATCCTGGCGGCGGTCGATGATGCATACAAGGCCAACTCCATAGAAAGGTTACAGGAGGCGCTGTCGGAAGAGAACACGGCGGTGCTGAACGCATACAACACCCGGCAGGGCATCATGAAACGGTATTATGACAACTGGCTGCAGACCCACAAAACCACGAAGGAACTCATGGCGGATATCGTGTTGGATACACAAAGCAGTTTCGAGAGTTTCTTTAAGAACGTGCTGACCGGTCAGAAATCCTTCGGTGATGCGTTCATGGACCTGTTGAACGGCCTCCTGGATTCCATCGTGAAGAGCATCGCGGAGACCATGGCGGCGCAGGTGGTGAACCAGTTCCTTAGCTGGATACTCCCGATGGGCGGAGGGAATATGGTCAATACGCCTATCGGCGGGCATAACGTGGCGTTTCCAAGGGCACCTGGAAAAGCAGAGGGCGGTTTCATTACCGGGCCAGGCACAGCGACAAGCGACAGCATTCCGGCGATGCTCTCCAACGGGGAGTTCGTCATCAATGCGGACGCGGTACGGAGAATCGGTGTTCCCACATTGAACGCTATCAACACCGGCGCGGTATCACGCTTTGCCCAGGGGGGATATGTTTCTCCGGGAACTGCCGGAGGGGTTGCCGCAGGAAGTCTCCCGAATGTCATTGTGAATCTTTACAACGAGAGCGGGATGCAGATGGACGCACAGCAGACCGAGACCAATTTTGACGGAGAGAATTACATTGTAAGCGTCGTGATGAATGCCTTTGCAACGAACAAGATGGGCATCCGGACGACGATGAAAGGGGCGATGAGCTGATGGCAGTTAATTTTCCGGCATCCATAGACCCGCCGGCCTGGCCGTTTGAATGCGAATATGAGAACAATTCCATCATCAGCAAGTTCGAGGACGGTTCCCAGCAGTCCAGACGGAAATTCACAAAGAGCCGGCGGAAATGGACACTGAAATGGCACCATATTCCCAGGGAACAGTATATAACCCTGATGAATTTTATATCACAGACCGTGTCGTTCTCGGCACGGTCTTTTAACTGGACGAACACGGATTCCGTGGATGACGAAGATGGTGCGGAAGTGGTGGAGGTACGAGTCACGAATGTGGGCAAGTGGACGAACGAGGCCCTGCATTACTGGTCCGGTTCAATTGAACTGACGGAGGTGTAAGCCATGCTTTCCATCTCTGCGATTTCAAAGGCAGAAAAAAATAAATTGTCGACTGACAGCTGTTTTCTTATCCTGTTGGAGATCCGGCTGCAGAACACGGTATATATCTGCTACAACAACGAGGATGTGGTATGGAAGGGGCAGCTGTACCAGGCATTCCCGTTCAACATCGGGGAAACATCTGAAGACAGTGACGGGTCCGACCCGAACGTCACCCTCAAGATCGACAACGTGGCCCAGGGGCTTCAGTGGTATGTGGAAGACAGCGGCGGTGGAGTGGGGACGATGGTGATTCTCCGTGTGGTCAATTCCAAGAATCTGAACGGCAATGCTGACCTGGAGGAGTACTATACGGTGCTGTCCTGCAAGGTCAATGAGCAGTGGATCGAGTTCACGCTGGGCAACGATTATTCCGCACGCACCCGACGTCCATTGGACCGGTATATGAAGAACAACTGTCCGTTCGCCTACAAGGGAATCCGGTGTGGGTATAACGGCAGCAAGAGTTCCTGCAAGCATACGCTGGCGGATTGCCGGTCGCATGGCAACAGTACACGCTTCGGCGGTTTTCCGGGCATCGACCAGAAAGGGGTATATGCATGATAGATTTTACGGACCTTATCGGGACACCCTTTGCCAACCACGGGCGGGACGTCAAACATGGCCTGGACTGCTACGGGGTCGTCCGGGAAGTGTACCGGCGCTACGGATACGATGTGCCGGAATACGATGCGGATTACAAAGACATGGAAAAGATAGACCGACTCATAAAAGGAAACACCCTGGGCTATCCGTGGAAAGAAATCAAGGAACCGGCAGCGCCCTGCCTTATTGCCATCCGGTTCGGCAGCCCGGACGGGGTCGTCAACCATACGGCTGTCTATATCGGCGGCGGGATGTTCATCCATGCAAGGGAACGGATAGGCGTCTGCATCGACAGGATATCATCCCCCGCCTGGCGCAGGGTGATCGTCGGGTTTTATCAATATACAGGTGATGCACATGGTAACTCTGGTACTCGTTAAAAATCCCTTCTCGCCGCAGGACGGAAGGGAAATCAGGCAGATTGAAGCCGGTGACATACTGGCGGATTTGCTGGCAGAAAACAAAATAGAGGGCGTTGACCTGCAGGCCACGGTGAACGGGTACAGTGTGGATGAAAACACAGTTATCAAGGATGAAGATTTCGTGGTGATATATCCGGTCATCGAAAAAGGCGGAAAGGGTGGCAAGTCCATCCTCGGCATCGTGGCGGCCATCGCATTGTCAGTGGTGTCCTTCGGCATCGCCAGCGGTGGCTGGCTTGCCGGATTAGGTAAAGCATTTGCTGCAGGTGCATGGGGTGCATACGCAGCCGCTACAGCTGTCATGTTTCTGGGTTCTGCCCTTATCGGCAGGCTTTCCGGCCAAAAGACAGACCTGGGCGGGTATGAGTCCGAGAACAGCAAGGCTACATACTCCTGGGCTGGCGTCCAGACCATGGAAGGCCAGAACAACCCGATCGCCCTGACTTACGGCAAGGTGAAAAGCGGCGGACAGACCATCGCCAAGTTTGTCGATATCGACGACAACGATGAATGCCTGAACTGGCTTGTGGCCTGCGGGGAAGGGGAACTTGTCATCACGGACATCAAGCTGAATGATAATGATATCGATAATTTTGATGATGCGGACTTCGAGCTTCGCAAGGGGACGAATGACCAGAGCGTCATCACCAATTTCAACAACACATATTTTACCAAGAATGTTTCTTACAAGCTGGACAATACCTGGGTGACTGACACGGCAAACGGGACAGACACAAGGGGATTGCGGTTTGAGATAGAATTCCCGAACGGCTTATGCCACATTTCGGACAGCGGCAAAGTGGAAAACGCCACAGTGAACCTGGACATCGAATACCGGAAAGTTACCACGGATGCAAACGACAATGTTACCTATGGCGCATGGACTAACCTGTTTAAGGAACTGGCCAGCAACAGCTATGGAGTGACGCTGGCGAAGAATGTGGCTGCCGGTTCATATACCATGAAGATACAATGCCTGTGGGATGACGATGAGGACGGATACCGCAGCTGGTTTTATAACGTTAGGATTAGTATAGGTTCCTATTCCGGCACGATACGGAAAAAGGATATCGGTTCCAAGGTAGTGACCGTGGGGGCATTCCGTGTTGACACGGACAAATGGAGCGACAGCCTGGTCAGCAGCGTTAAGAACGGCAACGATAAGACAGCGACGCTGACCGTAAGCAACGGCAGCGGCAACGGTGTTATCACGGCTGCCCGGAATTCTGCCCTTCGGAAGCAGTTCACGGTCAACCATATCCCTGCCGGTGAATATGAGGTGCGTGTGAAGGTTTCCTACCGGCAGTATGCGGAAACCAGTACGCAGGCGTCTTCAACCTGCTACCTGACAGCCATCACTTCCATCATCTATGATGATTTTACCTATCCTTGCACTGCGCTTCTCGGAATCTCTGCCATCGCGACCGACCAGCTGAACGGGAGCCCGTCACTGTCATTCCTCAAGGAACGCACCTATGTGTATGTGTGGAACGGGAGCAGTTATGTCAAGAAACGGGCGGATAACCCGGCATGGGCCTCTTACGACCTGCTGCATCAGGCAAGGAGGCTGAAGAACATCAACACCGGGAATTGGGAATATGAGGTGAGGGGCGCTCCGGCAGACCGTATCCGCTATTCGGATTTTGCTGCCTGGGCGAACTGGTGCAACGAAAAGGATCTGACGGTCAATATTGAAATCAATACCAGCGGTGAGGTGCTGGAGGTCATCAACCAGAGAATAGCGCCGATAGGCCGTGGCATGGTGGTGCGGTTCGGGACACGCTACGGCTGCATCTATGACCATGTGCAGCAGCCGGTGCAGATGTTCAACATGGGCAACATCCTCGCCGGTTCTTTCAGTGAGGAGTTCCTGAAGGTGGCGGACCGGGCGAACTGCGTGGAGGTTACGTTCACTAATGCCGACGCCGATTACCAGAGGGATGTGCTGACTATCTACGGCAGCACATTTGACAGCGACGGGTATGCCAAGACTGCCCAGCTGACCATGGACGGCATAACAGACTACAAACAGGCATACCGGGAAGGCAAGTACCATCTAATGTGTAACCGATACCAGCTCCGGACGGTATCGTTCGAGGCCGGTATCGATGCCATCGCCTGTACGGTAGGGGACGTCATCCTTGTGTCGCACGATGTACCGAAGTGGGCAAACAGCGGACGCATCGAAAGCGTGGATGACCTGACCATGGTCCTGCCGGTTTATATCAGTGACACTACCAAAAGCTACCGCATCCAGTTTCGGACGGTAAAGGACAACCTGTACACGATTCCGTGCACCATCATCGAGACCAGTTCAAACGGCTGGACGACCATCGGCTTGGAATCGGACTTTTCGGAGAGCGACCCGCCCCAGGCAGGTGATGTGTTTGACTTGGCCATTGCCAACATTGGAAGCAAGCCTTTTGTGGTAAAATCGATTACCCGTGCGCAGGACTTCACGCGGAGGATCACCTGCATCGAGTATGCAGAGGCCCTGTTTGAGGAGAACTACGAGATACCGCCCATCCAGTATGCGACAAAGGCTGTGGGGAATGCGAAAAATGTTACTGGGCTGTCAGCAAAGCAGTTCCAGTACACCGATGAGAACCGTGTCCGGCACGGCATGATGAGCGTTTCCTGGAAACGCGCCAGCGGCGGAGGCAGGTACACGGTACTTATTTCTACGGACAAGAAAAAATGGACCAACGAGACGGAGACATCCAACACGTTTGCAGAATTCAATGTAAAGGCCAAGACGGATTACTATGTCAAAGTAGTCACGATTCTTGGGATATCCCAAAGCACGGGCGTTACCACGGGTCTCATCTCCTGCGGGCAGGACGTCCCTCCAAAGGCAGTGACGGGGTTGTCGTACAAGGTTGACCCGGCAGACCGTACCAAGGCGGAGGTGACCTGGAACGAGAATACGGACATCGACTTCCGCAATTACAAGGTTTCTGTTACCGGTGGCAAGACCTATACCACGGCGAGTAATATCATCACGATTGTGTCCAACACAGCGAATCCTACGGTGACGGTGTTTGCCGTTGACAATGCAGGCAACCTGTCAGCAGGGACAAGCTGCCAGATTCCCATCTATCCGTATCCGTCAAACGTGACAGGATTTGCGGTCACACAGCAGACCACGGACCGGAGCGTATTGGAATTCACCTGGGATGCCGTAACGGACAGTGACCTTTCCCAATATGAACTGCGGGCGGGGAACTCATGGGCGGCAGGTACACAGTTCGCAAGGACCAAGACCCGGAAGACCACCTATCAGGTGGCATCGAGCGGAACCTATAAGTTCTGGATTTCCGCCATCAATAATGCTGATGTCTATTCACAGACTCCGACAGGACTGACCAAGGTAGTGAACCTGGTGCCGGATGCCGTGACGGATCTGACGGTTACACAGAGCACCAAGGACCGAAGCAAGGCGGTCATCAAGTTCACCCGTTCCCCCGGCAACGATATCGACCACTATTCGATTCGATATGGCAATACCTGGGCGAACGGGACGGAGATAGTGGATATCAAGGATAACCGGTTTGAATGGCAGGTGCCGGCCTCCGGCACATACAATGTCATGGTCAAGGCTGTCACGGTGGCGGGGTTTGAATCCGCCGTAACCAACACGAGCATTACCATCACGATAGAACCGATGGACGTTACCAATTTCCGGGCGGCGCAAAGCACGGTGAACAAGACCACGGTGCTGCTGTCCTGGGATGCGGTGAACCAGACCGATGTCGCTTATTACATCATCAAGCAGGGCACAAGCTGGAACACTGCGAGTATGGTTGCCCCGCGCGTCAGCGGCACGACGTTTGAAGTGATGATTGAAGAGGAACATCAGTATTCGTGGATGATTAAGGCGGTGACGATTGCGGGCAACGAGTCACAGTACCCGGCGGAGGTGTCTGCCATCTTCGGCCTTGAGCCCACGCCCGTATCGGTCATCCAGCTGCGGCAGAACCCGAAGGATAGAAGCCAGCTGAACATTCAATGGAATGCTGTCCCGGATGGTGACCTTGTGGGTTACCAGGTGAAGGTAGGGGATAACTGGGACAGCGCCGAGGAGATCCCACTGACCAACGAACTGTATGCGACCTACACCCTGACAGAGACGGAGAGTGTCCATGTCATGATCCGGACGCTGAACAGTGCGGGATTCTATTCGGATGAGACGTCGGCCAGCCTGCGGTGTACGGTGGAACCCACGAACTGCACGAATTTTGTGGCGTACCAGGACGGCGAGATGGTTGAACTGTACTGGACCGTCAGCACTGACATCGATGTGACCGGGTACGAGATACGGGAAGGTTCCAGCTTTGATACCGGCGCCTTGGTGGCGACCGGGGTGACGAACAACTTCTTCACCGTCCCGGTGGATATTGAAAGGCTGTATCAGTACCATATCGTGGCCATCAACAAAGCCGGTTTCAAGAGTTCTGCGGCACGGACCTCGCGGGTCAACGTGGAGAACCTGCCGCCGAAGAACGTCATCCAGACCTTTGACGAACTTGCCAGGCAGAGCGGCACGCACAGCAACACGGAGTTCGGTGAATCCAGTATCAACTTCCAGACGGTGGGAGGCCGCTTCAGCGACTATACCACGACCAAGTTTGCCGACCTGGGTGGCTCACAGGTACTGAAACTGAAGCTGAATACCTCGACCGGGAAGTACCCGGCAAGCGGCACCTATACGTTGGCGAAGATCAATGTCGGAAGCATCATTACTGCGAAGATTTCCGTGTACTTTGTGTCTACCGTTATGTATGCGGGGGATGTGTCAGCGGTTCTTGAGTTCCGTACATCTCTTGACAACAGCATATGGATGGACTGGACGGAATTCAAACCGGTGCAGCGGCGTTTCCGGTACGTTCAGTTCCGGGTGAAACTGGCAACGAAAAATACCAATAAGACGCCGGAGGTCAACCACCTGCTCATCAGCATCGATGTGCCGGATACGGATATCGCCATCACCGCTTCGATAGCAGCGGCAGGCACTACCGTTCCATACGGGCATACGTTCTATGCCGTCCCGAATGTGACGGCCAATGCCATCGGAGAAACGGTTCACGCCAGAGTGATAAGCAGGACGAAGACCGAGTGCGTTATCAAGGTGTTCAACACGAGCAATACCGCCGTAGCGGGCACGGTAGACATAAAGATAAAAGGATATTAAGGGGCGTTTTATGGCGTCCCTTTTTTATTTGGAGGGATAACAATGGCATACGATTCCACATTTCCGGCAGATGACGAGTATTTGTCGGAGTTTCCTGCGAAACAGCGGGAACAGCTGCGTGCGGTCATCGAGGACCAGATTGTGAATGCCCTGAAGCTGTGCGGACTGTCGCCGGGAAATGCCAGTGGCAACATACCAAAATCCAATGGGACAAAGTGCGTGAATCTGAACGCAGACAAGCTGGACGGGCACGACTCCACATATTTTTCCATCGACGGGCATGTGCACGATGCCGTGACCACCAGCAGTAACGGGTTCATGAGTAATACGGACAAGACAAAGCTTGATGGAATCGCGACAGGGGCAGAGGTGAACCAGAACGCCTTTGCCAATGTCACGGTAGGAAGCACGACCATACAGGCAGATGCGAAACAGGATACGCTTACGTTTGCGGCAGGTAATGCGATTACGCTGACACCGGATGCGACGAATGATAAGGTTACCATCGCAGTGGCCGGGAGCACCTATATGCCGTTGTCAGGCGGCACATTCACCGGTGCGGTATCGACGGCATCCAACTTCACATTAAACGTGAGCGGGACGGCGAGTGCGCAGGGAACCGGCATCAATCTTCCGTTCCGGTACCAGTTAAAGGCAACGGATGCAGACGCAACGGTACATACGACGAACCCGTTTTTTGTGTTTCCTTCAAGTTCCACCACGAACAATGGGACCGGATTCGGCATCCAGAGCAGTGGTGCGGTTGTGATAGGCGCCGGTGAATCCCCGAAGAGCCTGGTGTCAGCAATTACCTTAAATGGCGATACGGAAAATCTGCACTTGACGGCAGACAGCACGGTCTACATTCATACAAACGCCGGAACGATTGCGAACCGTAAAAGTTTTGTTTTTACAACGGACGGCAAAATTCAGTTCCCCGACGGGAGCAAGATATGGATTGTCTGAGGTGACGGAACATGAGCAAATCATCACACACCCTGAAAGTCACAAAGGGAAGCACCACATACACCTGTGATTTGTATACGACCACGGCGGAAGCGAAAGTGTACAACTCTGCGTATCTGCCGGTGACCGTCGATGGAACGAATTTGTATGCAGCATTATATCCGACAACCTATTCCCAGGTGTTTTATGACGATTACGGGACCCCGGTTCATATAGAAAAAGGTGGAACGGAATATGTGCTGGCGACAAAATCCCTCATCCGTCTTGGCATTACTACTGTTTCCAACGAGACGATCACGGTCACGGCGGGCGGTGTGTCCTGGACGAGCGGCAACAAGTATTTTCCTTACGGTACTACCTGGACGGCAACGGTGGCAGGGGCTACTGGGTATAACGCCGGTTCGTTGACACCCGGCAGCAGCGGCACGCTGACTAATGCGAACGTGACAGTTACCGCAGGCGCAGCAAGCCTGAAGACCTACACGCTGAAACTGAATGCGACAACCCACCAGACCATCACGCTGAAATACAAGAACCGGAACGCTGCCAACACCGGCTTTGAAGCTGAGGTTACAAAGACATCCACATCTTCCGCGCAGTCCTTTACAGTCCGGCATGGGACCACATGGACGGCGACGATAGCCGGCGCGACGGGGTGGACGGCAGGTGCATTGTCGCCCGGGTCTTCCGGTACCGTGACAGCGGCTACAACGGTATCTGCGGGTTCTGCCACATACAAGACGTTTACGCTGAAACTGAATGCCACTTCCCATCAGACCATAACGCTGAAGTACAAAAACAAAAAGTCCGATGGTACGTTTGCTTCTGAAGTTACGAAGATTTCTACCTCTTCAGCACAGAGCTTTACTGTCGGATACGGCACGACCTGGACAGCAAGCCTGGCGGCTGCGGCGGGATATACAAAGGGAACCTTGTCAGGCTCCAGCGGAACGGTGACTGCGGCCACGACTGTCAGCGCAACGGCGGCTACAGCTATCACGCCGAAGATTACGTTCACATGGACGGCTGATGGGTGGACACCGACAGCGACCATTACATATACCAACACGTCCGGTTCTTCTGCAACAGCGACCAAGCCGACTTCCGTGACCATCAAGTACAATACAACAATAAAGATTACGGATACCAAGAACAGCTACAGATATTATTTGAAAATTACGCAGGGAAGTACATATAAAACAGCTATCCATAGTAAAGAGTCTTGGACTTCAGGCGCATTGACGGCCAATACCACGTTCAAGATTGTCGGGTATTACGATGAGTATGAAGGCTCAAGCGGTGAAGGTTCCGGAGGTGAAGGCGGTGGCGGTGAATAAACCTTGGACTGGGGAAACAGAATATCTGCACGGTTTGTCTGCGGTCTTTTTGTTGTTAGGCCCTGCCTGCAATATGACATGCCGGCATTGTTCCCAGACGCCTATAAAAAACACTTTCTGCCTGCAGCCGGATTTCGAACTGCCGGAGAAGGTGATAGTGTTCCTGAAGAAATGGCTGTCTGTGAAAAACGGCTTCTTCTCCCGGATATACTTCTGGGGCGGGGAGCCACTTTTATATTGGGAGACGATAAAGCGATACATATTGATGTTTGAGACCCGCGGTATATTTCCACGCCAATACCGGATTTTTTCCAATGGGCTGCTGCTTACAAAAGAGATTGCTGATTTTTGTAACAGGCATCGGGTGCTGTTTACGATGTCCTATGATGCACCAAATCCGCTGGCTGTGCGGAACGCAGTCCCATCACAACAAAACATCGATGCTTTGCTGGAATGCGAAAAGCGTTCCGTGAATTTTGTGTTCAACGCCCTGAACGATGATCCGGTCAGGGCGTTTTCCATGCTGGAGGAGATTTTTCCGGAGACCATCGTGGACATGGGGCTCATCAATGTGCTGTCCGATATTCCGAAGGATATCTACACCTTCTGGGAAGGACAAATAGAACAGGCGATTGATGCTTTGGCGGACGACGTCATCGCAGGAAACGACCCGTATGGGAACCGGTACAACTTTTTTGTGGAAAAGTTTGTCAGCGATGACCTGTTCAGGCGGGAACATTTTACAACATCCCCGTTCCCTCCCTGTGCTCCCGGAGCTATATCACTGTCGTTCAAGTTCGACGGGAATATCGTCCGGTGCCATAACGACAGCAGGGTCATTTCCTCTATTGATGATTCCTGCGAAGAAATGCTGGAGAAGCATAGGAGCGTGTGGAGCGAACTGATACCACGGAAATGCTTCAGCTGTCCTGTGGTATCCATCTGCAGGAACCGCTGCCCGATAGGGCTGTTCACGGAAGATGGGACGGAATATGCGCATTGCGAAGTTCTCCGGCGCATCTATGGCTCGGTTATGCGGAACCGAAAGAAACTGACGGAGTGTGAGATATCGGAATACAGAGATTTAAGGGCAGAAGCCCGGAAAGGAGAAGGATAGTATGGATAAGGAAATCGTCCACGCTGTGTTGGACAAGATGGGGGACATGCTAAACATCAAGGTGATTGCCGGGGCGGTGCTGGGGCTGGTGACGCACAAGTATTCCATCCTGATGATCGGGTTCGGGGTGCTGTTGTACCTGGACATCCTGACAAAATGGATAGCAATCAGCTACGCATACCTGGTCGAGCAGGGGAATGAGGCCCCTGCTTTTTTTGATGCCGTCAAAGGCATCAACAGCGCCCGGAAGGCACGGAAGATAAACAGCACGGAGATGCGCACACGCGGTGTCAGCAAGCTGTTCGTTTACTGTATCTGTTTCCTGATGGCTGCCATCTTTGATCTGATGAGCATGGCAGCCGGAGGTTCATCCCAGATCGTCCAGATTGTCTGCGGCTACCTTGCCATGAACGAGGCGCTGTCCATCATCGAGAACCTGGGAGATGCCGGGGTGAAGAGCATGGCCCGGCTGTATGAGTTATTACAACGGAGGGGAAAATAATGATAAAAGGTATCGACGTATCGGAGAACAACGGCTGGATCGACTGGAAGGCCGTGAAAGAGAACGGGATCGAGTTCGCCATCATCCGCCTGGGTTACGGGCGCGGGCATCTGGATACCCTGTTCTACAAGAATGTCAATGAGGCGCTGGAGGCAGGACTGAAGATAGGTGTCTACTATTACAGCTATGCGCTGAACCGGGTGGGTGCCTGGGAGGAGGCATCGTACATGATGCATATCCTGGAATCCTGCGGCCTGACACCGGGCAGGCTGGAGATGGGCATCTGGTTCGATATGGAGGACGGTGACGGGTACAAGGAACGAAATGGAATGCCATCGGCACAGACCATTACCGCCATGTGCAACGAGTTCATCACGGAATGCAACCGGCACGGATATAACTGCGGTATCTACGCCAGCCTGGACTGGCTGGAGAACCGCATCTACACAAACTTGCTGCCGGAGTATGTTCCCATATGGTGCGCGCAATGGGCGCATTCCTGCGACTGGCCAGGTGCGGCGATGTGGCAGTTCACCGACAGGCTGAAGGTCGGGAACCGCTGGTTTGACGGGAATTGGTTACTTGAGTGACGGAGGCGGTGAAATGAATGCTCAGGATTGTAAGGGTATTGTGCTGCACATTATTGGTTGCCTGCTTATCTTTTATTCCGGCTTTATGTTCGGCAGAGCAACTGTACCAAATCACGGAAACGGAGCTGGAGCAGTTAGACAGGAACTTGACCGAGTTGAGGAATATCAACGACAGGCAGAGGACAGAGTCCGCGATATTGAGAAAACAACTGGAAACGTCGCAGACGCAATTGACGGAAGCCGGAAAGCAGTCACAGATGCTCAAGGCGCAGCTGGGCGCATTGAAGCTGACGCTGGAAGGGCAGGAGCAGTCATTGCAGAATGCCAACAGATTATTGCAGCAGTACGAACAAGAGGAGCGGTCAAGGCTCCGTAAAATAAAAAGGCAGCGGAACATCGCTTACGTGATAGCCGCTGCCGCTGTATATTTTGCGGTAAGGAAAACATAATATTCTGTACTACACATCCCGCGGGAATGCCTGCGGGATTTTTTTATTTTGGGACTCCTCAAAAAAATTTGGGCTGGCACTAAAAAAACTGGCTGTATGTGGGCATAGGAATACAGAACGGAATTATTTCCGGCATAACCTTAACTTTTGCCCTGTTTCCCGGCTATTAAGTGAGGGGTATTTTTCTGAAGGAGGACGGACATATGGAACAAGAGACCTTTCACAGCCAGATGATGTACAGCGTCACTATGGCAATAGTCAGGAAATCGCTGAAAGAGGGCGTCATCACCCAGGAGGAGTACGATGCGGCAGACAGGCTGATGCGCGAGAAGTATACTCCGGTAATGACTTGACTATATGCGGCTTCAGAGTGATAGATACCATGGGAGGTGAGATCATGAACGGGGCTGAAATAATCCCAGCCACCAAGCCGCTGGAGGCACAAATACAGAAAAAGAAGGTGGCTGCCTATGCCAGGGTATCTACCGATAAGAAAGACCAGGAATCCAGCTATGAGGCTCAGGTAGCTCATTTTGAAAAACTCATTATGAACAACCCGGAATGGGAGTTGGCAGGAATCTACACCGACAACGGGATTTCCGGGACGAGTTTAAAGCACCGGAAGCAGTTCCTGCAGATGATGGAGGACTGCCGGGCAAGGAAGATTGATATCATCCTTACGAAGTCCATCAGCCGGTTCGCACGGAACACGGTTGACCTGCTCAACAGCGTCCGGGAACTGAAAGGGCTCGGTATTGAGGTACGGTTCGAAAAGGAAAATATCAACACTTCGGGAATGGGCGGTGAGTTCCTGCTGACCGTCACTGCTGCCGTTGCCGAGCAGGAGAGCGTGTCCATTTCCAATAATGTCAAATGGGCCATCCGGAGAAAGTATCAGCGCGGTGAAACCAGCGGCGGCACGTTCGTATACGGATACCGCTGGGTTGACAGACAGTATGTCATCGAACCGGAAGAGGCTGAAGTGATACGCCAAATGTATGCAAGCCTTCTACAAGGAGAATCTGTCTACGCCATTGCAAAACGGCTGCGGGAAGAGGGACGGCTGACGGTACGCGGGAAACAGTTCAGCGCTGTCACGGTCCGCCGGATCCTTTCCAATCCTCTTTATGTCGGCGACCTGCTTCTACAGAAAGTGTTTGTCAAGGATTGCATCACAAAGAAAGTGATCAATAATATCGGCCAGCGGGACCGGTATTATGTCAAACACCATCATGCCGGGATTGTTGACCGGGAAACCTACGATAAAGTACAGGAGGTCCTGGCGTACCGGACGAAGATGG